>Ga0160423_10001955_pt1 | contig 17248 bp, 18 predicted proteins | sample CRUFie14St8metaG_FD_108191 | JGI IMG/M metagenome (GOLD analysis project Ga0160423, IMG submission 108191) | Marine microbial communities from the Costa Rica Dome - CRUD Field 142mm St8 metaG | ecosystem: Environmental > Aquatic > Marine > Oceanic > Photic zone | place: Costa Rica: the Eastern... | reverse complement strand
CTATTTACGACCACCATATTTTCTCTCCATCCATCAAAAACAAACCTTAATACAAGCCCATAAAACCATGACAACACGCGACAAAATCAAAAAAGGCAAGAATGCCAAGCTTACACAAAAGCAACGTGAAGAGATTATCCAGCTATGCTTAGATGGGAAGATGACACGAACCGCCATAGCTAAGAAGTATGGGTGTTCCGTTCCTAACATCACCTACATGATGAACAAGTACAATCGAGATAATGAACTTGTGGAGAAGAAGAAGCGCGCCAAGAAGGAACAAGCAACCAAGAATCCCCACACCTATCCCACGGACCCAATAAAATTCCGTATTGGAAAAATTCTTGAGATAGAAGGCGACATCCAATTCGCACGTGATGAAAAAGTTATTCACACCTTGGGTTCACTTCACAAGCTCCACTTATCTCTTCATGATGAGCTTCGTACTTTTGTAGATGCAACCAAAGAAGCCCATGGTGCCACACCGGAACAATTGAAGATTGAAATCGTGGATGCCATCCAATCTCTTCCCCCACTGCTTAAGAAACAAGTGATGGACGAGCTAATGACAGATAACTCCAATGTAGTGAGATTAAAAACGAAATGATTGCACTACTTCAAGCCGCCAAGAAAGCCAAGGAACTGAAGAATCTTGTGGATGAATGCCCCCTAGATTATTTCCGTCCTTCATTGCCCCAGCGGCGTGTTTTGGAATCGGAACATCCCATAACCCTTTTTCGCGCGGCCAATCAGCTAGGAAAAACATATGTGGGGGCCGCTGAATGTCTCTATCACATGAAGGGGTGGAGTCCATACAAAGATTTATCCCACATCAAACCCCCAATCATCGTTTGGGCGATTGTTCATTCATGGGAACAATCCAAGATTATTCAAGCCAAGATTCATAGCTTGATTGGAAAAAATGAATATGCGGAAGATTCGCCTGAGTTCCAAGAAGGGCGTGGATACCGTGCCAAAAATCCATGGTTCAAATTAAAGAATGGTTCCATGTTGTTCTTCAAGACTGCCAATCAGGGAACACTAGGCGCGGCCAGTGGTACAATTTCTTATTGCTGGGTGGATGAACCGTGCCCCCAAGCGCTATTTGGAGAACTTGCGGCTCGATTACTTCGGAATCGAGGAAGAATGCTTATGACTATGACCCCCATTGGAGGAGGTGACTTAACATGGTTAAAGAAGCTAACAGAAACAAAGCCCCCGCGCGTTAAAGATATACATGCACCTTTAACCGTGGAGAATACCACCCCCATAGATTTGGATGGGACTCCATTGGAACCTCTCTTGCTACAAGCAGACGTGGACCGCATTGCAGACACATATCTTTCCATAGATAGGGCGGCCCGCTTGGAAGGAAGTTGGGATATTGGGGTTCCCATGGATGGAATAATCTTTGAACACTTTGGAGAAGACCATATCAGTGATGCACCATGCCCCACGGGTGAATACAAGTTTTCCATAGGAATCGACCATGGACACCATCCCAATTCACAGTGTGCTATATTGGTTGCAATTTCAGAAGATGATAAGACCATCTATGTATTGGATGAATACTTCGCGGCGGGTGGTGAACAACAAAAAGCCACGGCAAGAAGACACGCGCGTGCAATTGTTGCGATGATTAAAAGAAACGGATTGGAACCGCTACAAATAAACCGATGGACGGGGGACCGCCCACACGGTGGAGGAAAACACGGTGGAAGGATGTCCAATTCACTTCTTCGTTCAGCTTTGGAACACGTGTTGGATTATCCCGCCAATTCTTGTCCCTTCCGAATACACACAGCACACAAGCCCCGTTGGAGTGTATATTATGGATGCCAACTTATCAGTGAAGCCATGGTTCAAGGGCGGTTCATTGTGCATCCAAAGTGCAAAAGACTTATCCGTTCACTATCATCATGGACATTGAAAAAAAGTGGTGCCATGGATAGGCTTAGTGAATGGAAACATGCGGTGGATAGCCTGCGCTATGCATGCGTTCCCATCCTCGATTCCAAGTATAGCGCCCCCAAGTTTTCAAAAATACCAATTCATAGGAAATAGATATGTTAACAATGCCAGCCAAGCCCATCTTTCCGGATAAAACTTCCAATGATAGAAGTGAAACAACAGCAAGAAGAAGAAGATTGTTGGAAGGAAATTGGGCTTCCGATTTGGAAGACTTCATAACCGATTCAGTGGCGCTCGATAGGCGCGCGATTTGGGGAGCTTTGGACACATCATCCAACGTTTTTAAACAAGGATGTGAGGCTTTGGCGGTTCTTTATTCTCGGAAGCCTTCAGTGGGCATAGAACGAGAGAACGCAGAAGCCGCGCGTGATTTTATTGGTCCCCAGGGCGCCTTAGACAAGTCCCACTATTTTGAAATGATGGCATCCATCCAGATGAAAACAATTGGACTTCGTGAAATGTTGATGCGAATAGATATCAGCGATTCCAACCAAATCATGTTTCGACCCGTCACGCCTGATATGGTTTTTGCAACGGCTCCCGCTGGGGACCCCATGAAACCAAACTATCTTTATGAGCTGCGACTTCGAAAGAATGATTCCACGGGTGAAATGTTTTGGACGGCGGATTGTTTTGATTTAAGAGATATGCAAAATCCAAAGTACGCAGTTCATCACGTGGAAGCGGATGGAATCTTGGGTGAAGAAATGACGGATATGTTTTTGGGTGGGAACATGAGTGGGGCCAATTATCCTTATCGAGATTCCAAGGGGGAACCATTTCTTCCGTGGGTCTTCTATCATGCCGCCATAGATGGCCAATTGTTTTCCCCTTATGAGCTTTCGGAAGTAGTGGCGGGAAGCATGGTGGCGAGCACATACTATACATATTTTAAGCACTTAATGTTCGATACGTCGTTTCCCCAACGATATGTAGCTTCGCTCCAATTGGCAGGTTTGAACACGATGGACACCAATTTGGCATCCCAAAGAATGACTGTTTCCACGGACCCTTCATCCATTCTATGTTTCACGGCAGACCCCGACAGCACCACCCAACCATTGATTGGTCAGTTCCAAGCCGGCATGAGTGACCCCGCCACAATGTTGGGGGCGATTACCACATATGAAAGAAGATTGGCCACACAAATGGGGATTGACCCCGCTTCCGTCCAAAAGGTATCTTCCGACCCTAGAAGCGGTTATTCTATCGCCATGAGTAAAGAATCCATGAGGGAAGCTCAGGAAAGATATGAACCGGTGTTTCGTGTCTCGGATATTGAAGCCATCGAGAAGGCCGCCATGATTTCCAACGCCATCTTGAAAACATCATATCCGGAAACCGGCTATGTTATCCAATATGAGTCCATCGAACTATCAGAGATGGAACAGAAGTCCCAGCGTGAAAATATAATCGCGCTTTTGGACAAAGGTTTATTAAGTCCGGTGGATGCGATGTTTAAGCTGTATCCGGATTTGGCAACGGAAGAAGAAGCCATTCAAAAACTACGAACAATCAGACAACAAAAGATTGAATTTGCATAACCCCAACCAAGGTAATAACCATGAAAACAATAACCCATGAAGGCCAAGAATACATTTTGAAAAGTGAAGTGGATGGAATCGTCCGTGAACGACTATCCAAAGTTACGGAGAACAAAAGAAGCGCGGAAAAGCGTGTTCAAGAATTGGAATCCCAGCTTGAAGATATGAGTGGAAAAGTAAAAGGAGCGGAAGCCATGGCTTCCCAGCTCGCTACTTTACAAGATGAATTGGCGGTTTCCAATCAAAGATATGAACGCCATCAAGCGATAGCCGCCCAAGGAATCACGGACCCCGAAGTGAGGGACCTTGTAGAATGGCAGTACAACAAAGCCATGGATTCAAAAGCCAAGAAAGATAGAATCCCCATGGGTGAATGGATGGCAACCATGAAAGAAGGTGGAGAAGTCCCCACAGTTTTGAAGCCATACTTCCAAGCCCAAGAAGCCCCACAGAACGCGCCGGAAGAATCCGTTCCCGCCAATGTGGATAGAACCCAAATTCAAGCGCTTGGGGAGCCATTACAATCCACGCCACGTCCATCCACGAATCAAGGTGTAGCCCAAACCCCAAACCATTCCACAAGTGGGGATGTTTGGAAGCGTGCGGCTTCTGATTTCGAGTTCTATCAACAGAATCGAGCAGAACTAAAAAAACAATACTATGCTAGAAGAAATAACAGATTTAAACAATGATAAGAGACATCACTGCCTATCAAATAGATGGTGAATACTATCTTCATGAGGGAACACCTAATGCCAACACAAAGAAAAAAATCAAGCGCCGTATCCAAAAAAATCAAGAAGCTAAGAAGCGAGGGGAAGCCCATGCGCCAATCCATAGCTATAGCTTTGTCGATGGCTGGGAAGAAGCGCAAAAAACCAAGCCGTCCCAAACGTGGACAAAGAACAAAAACTAATAACCGTAGAAGAAAATAAGGAGGTGTCATTATGGCAGCTGTAGATTTAAGAACTTTGAATTGGTCCAATGGTGGAGCAATGTACAAACAATCAAGTGTTGGAACAACAAACCAAGAATTCAAGATTCCCAAGTGGGCGAAGCTGGTAACGGTGAAACCAGCGGGACAAGGTGTATTATTTTCGTATGATGGAACGGATGGAGCTTCCCCAAGTTCCCACGCGTTCCCCCATCCCGTGGATGCAATCATTCAATATAATCCAGTACAAACCGCACAAGAAAGAAGTATTTTCATCGCAAGTTCCACCGGAACCGCTACGATTTATCTGATTTTTGAATAGAGATAGGAAGGAACCATGGCCATTCCAATTTATTCCCCAGGAGGTGGGGGGATTACTCAAACCACCACTGAATTTCTGAATCAATCTAGTGTATCAATTTCCCACAATTTCAGTCATAAACCCCGCGTTATCATAGTAAATTCTAGTGGTGAAGTGATAATGGGAGATATACAATATTATACAAATTCCATCACCATAACTTTTTGTACCACTGTTACGGGTACCGTATACCTAACCTAACCAACCACACTATGGAGTTAACACACCATGCAATTTTATAATCCTGAAGTCGTCTTTAAAGGCGGCGTTAAATGTGACAATGCACCATCAGAAGATAATCATCTAGTAAGAAAACAAGATGTAGCCGGTTTATCATTTATTGATGGAATCGCTGATGGTTCTTCCTCAATGCTTTCAGTATCTGGCGGAAAGCTAGCAATTTCGAATCTTGCTTTGACTGATGTTCACGTGGATTCAACACAAACTTCACTGGCAAACTTCATTTCCAATGAATCTTCCACGGCGGCTTCTCTCCAAACTGGTGATGTTCTTATCCTCACAGCTCCAAGCGCTGGAACGGAAACATTCATGGTTTCCGGTGCCAATGGTTCAGCGGCGAACAACTACACCCAGATTGAAAGCCCACTAAGCGCGGCGGAAGTTGGGGCAGTATTAAACGCGGGTGATGGAATAAGCGTGAATGCTGCTAATGCTACAATCAGCGCAAATATCGCAGCGGGAACCGGACTTTCATCAAGTGTTTCCAATGGTCAAATCACCTTTGCAGTGAACGCCACAAGCGACCAGATTAGTGAAGGAAGTTCCAATCTTTACTACACAGATAGCCGTTCAAGAAGCGCTATTTCATTGGAAACAGTATCTTCACCTGATTCCAACTTGATGCAATATAACTCTTCCACCGGTGAAATGAAAGTTCTGTTATCGGATATCACAAGTGAATTCACAGCGGGAACAGGTCTTTCATATTCCAATGGTGAATACGCTTTGAACGCGGATACTGATGATGTGTCGGAAGGTTCTTCCAATCTTTACTTCACACAAGCGCGCGCGCGCGGTGCTCTTTCCGGTGGAACGGGTATTTCCTACAATAACGGAACCGGCGCAATTGCTATCAGTCTAGCCGGCGCGGATGGAATCGGTGTTTCAGGAAATACCATTTCTTTCACTGGTGACAGTGATGATATTTCAGAAGGTTCTTCCAACCTTTACTTCACACAAGCGCGCGCGCGTGCAAGTGTTCAAGCGGATAGCGCGGCGGGAAACCTTCTTTCATACTCTAATTCAAGCGGTGATTTGTTGGTTTCCACTGATTCCGTTCGTGGAGCTTTCAGTGGTGGAACCGCTATTGGAATCTCAGGTGGAACGATTGCTTTCAATGGTTCCACTTCTGACGTATCCGAGGGTTCAAACCAGTACTTCACACAAGCGCGCGCACGTGGTGCGGTATCTGCTGAAAGTGTATCTTCACCAGATTCCAATCTTCTTCAATACAACAGTTCCACCGGTGCTTTTAAAGTTCTTCTTTCTGATGTTGTAAGTGAATTTACGGCGGGAAGTGGATTGGCTTATGATGGAACCGGTGAATACTCTTTGGACGCGGATACGGACGACGTTAGCGAAGGCTCTTCGAACCTCTATCACACTGCAGCACGTGTACGCGCGGCGGTTTCAGTATCAAGCCAAAGCGATGAACTTATTGGATATGATTCTTCGAATGGTTCTTTCTCCCTTCGTCTTCAAGAACTTCGTCATGAACAAAGTGTTACATTGTCAGCTAATACAGCGGCGACAATTACCCACAATCTTGGGAAACAACTTGTTCACGTATCAGCCATGGATGCAAGTGGAAACAAAATTGAATTGGAAACAATCTATTTAAATGCTAATGCTCTCTCAGTAGAAAGCGCTGTTGGTATCACTGTTACCATCGCGGTTTCTGTTTAATACTCCATAGTTATCTCCTTTGGGGTGGGGTGTATGCCCCACCCCTTTTTATTTACAAGGATATGAAAATGATAGAAATAGGATTATTGATTGGTGGAATGATTGTGGGAGGTTCCCTGACGTTTGGACTCATGAGTTCATCGAAAGAACCCGCCCCCATTGTGGTTCCCCAAGACCCCGTAGCCAAAGAGCTGGGGAAGTTGGATGTGGTTCTTCCCATTTGTAACCCCAAGTTTATCGAGAAGAAAGGGGATGAACTTTGCCGTGAACTGATGTGTATGACCCAAACGAATAGCGCCACCGGTGAAGTGAGTGGAACAACGTGTGACAACATCACCAACTTGAGAAACAAGAAAGCAATTATTTCCTTTTGTGGTTCCCAACATTCAGAAGCGGAAGATATAGCTAAGTGTATCGACTTGTTCCAGCGGCGTGGAATATAGTTTTCCACAGGTTATTCATAGGCTATTGATAACTTTTATCCACAAGTTATTCACAGGCCCAACCACGCTTCCAGATAGCCACAAAGCCGATTCCAAAAAGTTATACACAAGTTATTCACAGGCTATGAAAAAAAGTTATACACAGGTTATACACAGGTTACAAAAACCTTGTATAATACACTTGTGTGGTTAGGGTCGTACCCGTAACAACGAAGGAACCACGGAACCCAAAACCATATAGGATAAAATATGTCAACAATTACATATAACGCGCTTCAAACTGATGGATTACGTTTGGATGCGATGATAGAAAATGAAGTTCGTGCCCTTCTTCACGATGCGGCTTCCATTCGTAACAGTGGCGCTCTTCTCTTTGCGGGAGATGTGGCGGGAATCGGCTCAGATGCCATTACGCTTCGTTACGCCGGCCTCAACGGATTTGAAGCTATGAACACCGTGGGGGATGGTTCAGAAATCACTTCTTCCGCTCTAACAACAGCTACCGAAGATATCACAGTGGGACGTATCGGGCTTCGTTATGATATCACAGATTTGGCAGCACTTACAAAGCTTGGAAACGATATTGATGTTTTCCGTCTTGCAGAATCTATGGCCGGCGCTTTTGAATCTCGATTCATGGAAATGGTTTGTGCAACATTCACAGGTATTTCCGCTCAAGCTGGAACCGCCGGTGTAGATATGTCAGTGGACGATTTCATGGACGCCCTGTATTTGCTCGAAATCGCAGATAACCCATCTCAGCTATTCGCAGTCCTCCACCCACGCCAAATTGCCGATTTGCAGTCCAGTATCCGCAATGAGACAGCTAACGCCATCGCTTTTAACCCTGCACACCACGACCTTTTGAAGAGTCTTGGCCAAGGATATGTAGGTGATTTTATGGGCGTACAGGTACACAAGTCTTCTTTCGTAGTGGACAACGCGGGAAGCCGTGAAGGCGCAATGTTCTCAGCGGGTGCAATTGCTTTTGCACTGGGAACACCGGTACCATTGGCGGCTCCAAGCGGTGAGATTCGACCAGCAGGAACCCCCGTTTTGGTCGAGCTTGAGCGTGATTCGGCGTTCAGCTTAACGAAAATAGTCGGGACGGCGTATACCGGCGCTGCTGTGGTAGAGCAGGCACGTTCTGTACAGATTCTCACAGACGCATAAAAACATTGAATGGGTGGCTTAGGGGCTGTTTTCATGGTTCCAAGCCCCCAAGCCTTTGGGGGGAGTGTATCCCCCACCATCCCTTTTTAATAACCATGAAACAAGGAAAAAACCATGACAAACCAACCTTGGACCGGCGGCGATGTAAGCAAGAATCACGCCTTACCCATAAAACCAAATCAGCCTTTCTGGTATATGCACCATCCGAACACATGTTGGGAGTTCATCCAACATCGTGAAAAGTGGATGTTCGTTCCCACCTTCCGCCGTCTCTTTGAATTGGCCGGCGTGAATGGTGTCCGTATGGTTCCACGTGGTGGGACAGATTCACAGATGGCGCGAGTTCGGATGATGGACAATGGATTCGAAGTACTCGAATGGGACCTTGGATATCAAACCCGACACATGACAAGAAGTGGGGGCTTTTATTATACAAGCGTGTGGGATTCCCCAAAAGTCATTGGAAATCGTGTTGTGTGGAAAGTGAATACACAAGCTTTCAATGATTGGCGGGTGGAACTTATGGAAGAAGGTGTGATAGATTTCCCAGATTTGGATATACTCTCTTTCTTTGTGGACATGCAACAAAAGCGAGTGGAAAGAAACGAAGGGAAGAACATGACGCCACGAATCCAAAAGCAATATGCCAAGGATTTACAACGCTTGGAGATGATGAAGAAATATATCGAGCTGGAAGGACCTGTGACCATTGAAGGAAAGAAACCCAAAACCAAGAAGGTAAAAAGAGATGTCTAGGGAAAAATTTGAAGCGTTCACAAAAAGATTAATGGAACAATCAAAAAAAAATGGTGGTAAGATGTCAGAGACGGAAGCGCGCAAAATAGCCGCCAATGTTGCAATACGCCACGACCGCAAAAACAGCGGGAAATAACCTCAACCAATAGGATTTCGAAATGGCAGAATATAACGGAAAACAATCTTTCACAGTACCCAGGCCAATATGCGTAAAAGATGGAATCAACATTGAAACCATAACAGCAGATAAAACATTAACGTATAGAGATTCACAGTATCAAGTGCTAACGAACAATAAAGGTTCGGTAGCTGTTGTGAAGCTCCCAGTATTAAAGAACGGCGCCTATTTTTGGATTACTTGTGGAAGTAGTTCAGCCCATACCATTCACGTAAAAGACGCGGATGGTGGCGATATTATTACTTCTCCAAATTTGGGTGGTGGTAAAGCTGCACTAATTGCCTGTGATGGTATTAATTGGGCCGTTGTACTTGAACAAACGTAGGATTGAATGATGGCGCTTCTTGATACATATTATGCTCCACGGATAAGAGTCCCCCAAATGATTCAACGCGGGAAGACTCAAATCGTAGAGCTTATCATATACCGTAATGGGGTAGAAGTTACCCCCACCGGCGCCACATATCAACTTTTGGATGAAGATGGAACGGAAATCATATCCACATCTAGCGCGGCGATAGTTGGAAACAAAATCCAGTACACAATAAATTCTTCAGTGGTTCCCCAAACTATGTCCTTATCTGATGGACTCTTTGAACTTTGGGAAGTAGAGATTGAGGGATTGGATTATTCTTTTCAACGTCCCGCCTATTTGTGCCGCCGTCCTTTGTATCCTTGCATATCTGATATCGATTTGGAAGCTTCATATTCCGACTTGGAAAACCTTCTTCCGGATAGCTACACAGATGGATGGCAAAGATATATAGATGAAGCGTGGGTTCGTATCATTGAACGGCTACGTCAACTTGGGAACCTTCCGTATCTTATCACGGAACCCCAAGCGCTTCGTTCTTCCCATCTTGAATTGGCTTTGGCTTTGATATGGCGAAACATGCATAGTTCTTTGGGCCAATCCAATGGAAGATACTTGGATTTATATCGAGAACACATCAAAAGCTATGAATACCAGTTCAAACAAATATCGTTTCGTTACGATATGGATGAAGATGGAAGAGCTGATGATGTGGAGAAACGGAAAGCCGGCTTTCCAATGATTTCCACAACCAATCCACCATCCCGTTATCACCGTTTAAAATTTAGGCGGTATTGATGGCAACGGTTCAATTATCATCTATTCGTTCACGGGTGGCCACGGCTTTGGAAGCCATCACGGGGGCGGGATTGAAAGAATCCCCGCTTCCTTTTGATGCATTTGGGAGAACACCCAATTCCATAGCCCATAAAGCCTTCTCAGTGGGAATAGGTGGTTCCAATGCCATGGATGATAGACAACGACCCACAGAAGGGGCGATGTTACAAACGGACTTGGATATAACATTTGCGTTTCGTCTCAGACCCTTGGACCAATTGACAGATGTAGATAATCAATTGAATCTTGAAAACACCATCATCACTGCTTTATTGGATAGAAGTAACGCCACATTATATCCAAACCTACACATCAAACTTATTTCAACCAATCGAGCTTTGACCGATAGTGGGGAATATATTCTTTCCACATTATCTTTTGAGGCGCTTCATTTTATACCACTTTCATAATAACCCATAGGAGTTCCAAATGAGTGAATCCACCGTTGTAGCCGTCCCACGCGACGGAACCATAAGCATCACGAATGGAGATGCAACCACATACACAGTCAGCTTCGAGAATGGCGATATGAACATGAATCTTGACCTTGCAGAGAGAATCGTGATATATGATAGGGGAACAATTGTGGGCCTGCGCTCAGGAAATGACCCCGTACCCACAATTTCATTCTCTGTTCATCTTCGTGAATTCACAAGAAATTCCGCCGATACACTTTTGGATTTCATCTATCAGACTGGAAACAGTGCCGCCGCTACATCAACAGGTGGAACCGGCTTTGAACAATTTCTTTGCACCGTAGAATTCCAAGCGAACATGAGCGCCATCAGCGGTTCCAATACAAAAGTAACCTTCAACAAGGTTCTTTTGTTCGCAAGTGTCGCAGAAGGAAACCCAGATACTATTTCCGTAACCGGTGAAGTATACGGTTCTATTGTACGCGCGGCGGTTTAACAATGGAGAACGGAACCATGAAAAAATCCATTGGAAAACTTGATTGTGAATTTGGGCTTCCCCAATCTATGTCCACAATGTGGGATGTGTTCTACATGATTTCCACCAACCCAAACCGCGCCCAGCTCGGAAGACTGTTCGCGGCTTTGGTAGGAATCTGTATCCAAAATTATCCATCATGCCCCAAATATAGTCTTTCAGATTGTGATTTGATGGCTTATGGTGGTAAGGTTCAAGAATGGCTTTCATCCCAAAAGGTGAATCCCATCGAAGTTCTTCAAGTGGGAACGGAACTCTTCCAAATGATGACGGAACACATTTCCACAGATGAAGAAGTGGAAGCCGCGGAAAATTTTACTTCACCCCCGCCGGCGGAATAGTCCGGACGGGGTTCATCATATCACGGTATTGGCATCAAGAACCAACATGGTTCTTCCATCTTCCCAAAAATCTTCAAGCTGAACTAATAGCGGATTATAGATTGGCCAATATGAAACCGGATGATGTGAAGAAGAAGAAGAAGCGCTTCCAAATTCAAAATCTCAAAAAGAATCATGCTAGATTTAAAAGAAGGGGGGCGCTAGATGGCTAGAAGAATACGATACGGAAAGGGTAAGGGTTCCATAGAAATCACCGGCCCCCAGCGTGAACTTTTTGAACAAGCTCTTCGAGAAGTAGCGGGTGAAACCATGAAAGTGTTGGAAGCTGAGATTGATAAGCGCGTGGAACATGCAAAGAAAAATTGGTTAGTAAGATATGGAAAGCCCATCACAACCAAAAGTGGAAGAACGTTCATCCGAAAACAAGAATCAAAACGTTCTATTGATAAGTTTACGAATGGGATACGGATTGTGCAAGGTGGAAAAGCGATTGAAGGATTCTTTCGTAATGGTGCTGAATATGCCTATGCCATCAAACCAGCTTCATATTCCAAAAGAGAAAATGGAAGCCCATCCACGGTTCCAGAAGGGAAGAGTCTAGCGGAAGAAACAATGTGGAAACCCGCGCGGAAAAGCGTGGATAAGCTGGTTCAAAAACTAGCAGATGCTTTTATAGCCGACCAAAAGAAAAAGGGGTGAAATATGCCTAGTGACGTAAATAAGACGATACAAATACAATACCGTGCGGAAGTCCAGAATCTTGTCAACGGCTTAAAAAAGGTTGGAAATGTTAGTGAAAAGGAGGCAAAAAAACTTGTTAATGAGCTAGACAAGGCATATTCAAAAGCTGCGCGGGAAGCACAGAAAAGCGCCGCGAAACAAGAACGCGCACTCAAAAAAGTAAGTGCCCAAGCCAAATCAACCGGAAAAGGAATCCAAGCTTCATTTTCCAACATCTCAATAGCCGCCGGCGCCGCCGCCATTGCGGTTCTTTCCTTTGGGCAACACATAGCCGACTTATCCAACCAATTGGTGGATGCTTCCACAAAAACGGGAATCAACACAGAAACACTTCATGGATTGAGATTGGCCGCCCAGGGGGCAGGTGTATCATTTGAAGAGCTGGAAACGGGATTGGTTAAACTTCCGTCTCTTATGCAAGATTCAGCAGATGGAAGCAAAGCCGCCCAACGTGCATTTGAAGCGCTTGGGGTACAAACCACGGAAACCGTGGATGGGTTCCAACAGCTAAGAAGCGCGGATGATGTATTGAAAGATATCTTTCATAGCCTTCAACAGATTGAAAGCGCGGAAGAGAAAGCCGCGCGAGCCGCTGATATTTTCGGGAGAACCGCCGGCCCCAAGTTCATCCAATCGGGAGCCATAGACAATCTTGATAAGTTCGTATCCTTGGCGAATCAATTTGGTGTAGCCGCTGGGCCTGAAATGCAAAAACAAATGGCAGATTTCCAGCGTATAAGCGCCACGGCTACCGAAGCCATCCAAGGGGAGTTCCTCAGATTATTGGATGTGATAGCCGGTGGAGAAGCCGGCGCGGGTGGTGGGCTGAATGGAATCATCTTGGGAGCCACAAAAGCGTTTATTGTATTCGGTGAGATAGCTGGAAACACTTTGAAGGGATTACAACAATCCTTTGGGGCTGTTTTGGCTGGTTTGAATGTAGCCGTCACTAGCATAACGGGAACGGCGGATGAACTGGAACGTGCCCAAATTGTGTTCAATGAGATAGGAAACGAGATAGCCCAACATGGGGACAAGTTTTTGGACCCCTTTGGAGCCGCTGAAGAACGTCTTTCCAAGTTCAACAAGTTATTGAAAGCCACCATGCAAACGTCCCAAGGTGGTGGGGCTGGTGGTGGAACTCCAAGAAGGGGTGGTGGTGGTGCATCCCAAGCGACACAACAAACCACCAAAGCCGTGGATGAACTAGCGCAAGCCATGAAGATGGTGGAAGACATCGAAGATAAGACATTGGCCGCCATGCTGAAAACACGGGATGAAAAGGTTGGCCAATTATCTGGTGAAGAAAAGATTATAGCGCTTCGAGATGTAGCGCTTCAAAAGATTCATGAAGAAAAGATGGCTTTGGAAGATTCCGTTCAAACCCAAATCGAAAAGCTCCAAGCGATGGAACAAACCCAAGATGTGTTGGACACCATCTCCAATCTTGAATTTGTCCATGAAGATGAAATGGCAAGATTGAAAGAAGAAAGAAGGAACATCATCAAAGAAGCATTTGATGAACAACAATCTTTGATTCTGGAAACCGGTGAATTAGAGATTGAAAAAGATGAAGAAGTTCTCGAAAAGCAACTAGAGAACGACAACAAACGAAAGAAAAGCGCGCGGGAAGTCTTCCGTGAATTTGTCAAAGGTTCGGATATGGTGGTGGAAGGTTTGAACGTAGCCGCTGATTTGATAGACCAAAACGCAATCAAGAACAAGAAAAACGCCGAGCTGGTGTTTAACATTCGAAAAGCCGCCGCCATTGCTGACATCGCAATACAAACCGCCAAAAACATCGTGGAAGTAGCTCCATTAGGGCCGTTTGCTATGGCTGGGATGGCTGCCATTGGTGTGGCCCAAGGTGCTTTGGTTGCCAGTGAACAACCCAAGTTCCATATGGGTGGAATGATTGGTGGTGGTGGAACATTGGCACCGGATGAAACGATGGTAACGGCCAAACGAGGGGAAGCCATTCTTTCCACGGCGGCCGTAAATCGGATAGGTGAAGATGGGGTTCGCAGCTTGGAAACAGGTGGTGGAATCACACCAAAGATAATTGTCATGAATCCCTTCAAACATTATGATAGATTTATACGTGGACGGGATGCCATGGGCATGGGTTCCATCCAAGGAACAGGAAGAAAAGGATATTGATATGGGTAACAACGTAACACCGGAATACATACGTGGATTCATTCTCCCCTTGGATGTGGGAGTGGATAACATCTGGCAAAGTGAAACCACCATATCACAACAGAATCCAAGCGCGGGGGACCCCATCCCCCAACAATCATCCAAGATGAGATTATTGGCCACGGGAAACCAAAGTGATAGTGGGGATTTATCCATTGTCACACGAAAAGCGGGAAGCGCCGGCTATGGTTCACGGTTTACTTTCAAGGAAAACACGACATCCACCACGGTAGAATATGGACGGGATGCCATGAACGCCATAAGCGGATTTGAATATAAGCTTACAGGCAACACTACCACAAGTATAGCATACAGAAACCCCATATCATTAGTGACATCTAGTGATTCGCTTTTGGTAGCGTACCAGCACATAACCAGCAGTTCAAACAATTTAAAAGTCTTACGCATAGACAAAGATGGGAATGAATCCACATCTTCTTCTTTGTATTCCATCCCCGCTTTTCTTTCCACCAATCAATTTATGCATCCATGCATGTGTGAATTGGAAGATGGTTCCATAATCTTGGTTCATATCTTGGAAGATGCGGATGAAGCCAATGTTCGAGTGTTACGAAGTGAAGATGATGGTTCTTCTTGGGACGTGGTAAGCCGTGAAGGATGGAATGAAACCATCCCCGTGGGAGTTACAGCCGGCGCGGGAACGGATACATATGAGATTATTAGAATGCGATTGGAATCCATCACCGGTTCCGTGGTGCTATTGGTGGAGACAGAATATAACGATACCGGAACAACCAAAAGGAACCAATTGTTCCAATATGTGTCCATTGATGGCGCGGCTACTTTCACATTATTGTCAACCAATACCAATCTTGAATCCAATAGTTTTAGGAAGATTAACCTTGGGAAGAGATTGGGAAGATATGTGGTTTCATACATCGCTTCCACGGGTGGTCTTCATTACATGGAATTACCCAATCCATTTTCCAACATTCATCTTCTTCGACAATCGAATTCCTATATATCTCTTTCTGCCGTTCCAGATGCTTCCACGGGTTCCAATGATTATATGACGGGTGGTGACACGGCTATGATAGTGGATGAAGATGGTGGTGTTTATGTGTACTCGCATAGTGGGGGAAGTAATGATTTCATTATCTCACAATACTATGATGGGGAGTTCTTCCGACTTACCAACGGAAGGGTAAATGTGGCCGAATCTTCCACATTAAATTGTGATGATTCATTAACAAGATTATCAAACCTTCACGGGGTTCACTGGTTGGGGCGTGGATTTATTGTGTCCAACATGGATTCCAGCTCTACTTTTGATTTGTCTGTTCTTTTCACGTTCTTGGGAGGATATGCCAACCTGAATCTTCCGAAGATATCTTATGGAGCAAGTGAAGCCGATTGGACACGCGCTGGATATATTCGTAATTATTTATCATTGGATGAACCATCAAACATCACCGGACTATCAACAGTGGGAACGGGAAATGATTCTTTGACGGGTGGATTCTTGAGAATAACAAGTTCCGTGGCTTATCCAGATGAGCGTTTTTATCGTTGGAACAATCTTCCAACATCTTCCACAAATGCCGACTATACAAACCAAGGAATCATTGTCCGTTCTTCATGTATAGCCAATAGTGGGGGGGATTTCACAACAAACCAACGTGGATTTTCCTTGGAAATGGACAATGGAACGAATAGATATAAAATAGCGGTATACATCACCACTTCACAGATAAGAGTTCGAGATGTTACAGGTGGTTCCGATATAGCCACAATTTCCCATGATAACACCCAAGGGGTGGATATAGTTTGTTCGATAGGTGACGGAAGCAAGGTTTCAACATGGTATCGCACAATGGATAATGGAGGTTTGAGGAGCTACACCAATATGGTGGACAATGTGACCATAGGAAGCGCGGGTTCTAGCGCGGCGGGACACATTATTGAATGGGGTCATCTTACATATAATAGTGGAACAGTAGAAACACAATGGCGTGAATTTCATGTTTCCACGTTGGGTTCCACTGGGATGGGATTGGCGGGTGGCTTTGATAATCCCAGTGATTTGGCATCCCGTCCATATCCCCCACTTGGACAGTATGCTTATGTATTTGATGGTGTATCCATCTCCACCACGGACGGCCCAAGCTATGAAGGAGAAGAGTTCCAGATAATCCCCCAGTATGATTATCCAGTATCCAACATCTTCTTTTCACAAGCCCCATCCCCAAGAATACAGTGGAGAAGCGCAAAAACAACAAGTGGAAACATCCCACAACAAACCCTTTCCATCAAATTGAATCCAGATACAGCCACATCTTTAATCGAAGCACAAGCCAATGATTTGATGGGGTTCCACTTGAATGGCGTCAATTGGAGATTGGGAGACATTTATTATCACAATGGTTCATCATGGGTTCAGCTGGCGTCCATAAATAACCAAATACGTTCACAATGTGTTGTTACTGGTAGAAGCGTGCGCGGGGCCACTGGTATGAGTGAACCATATTTTACCCTCAATGAATTGGCGGGATGGACTGCATTCTTCCATGTGGGAAGTGACCAAGTGCACAGAAAGATTGTATCCAATACAGAAGGAAT
>Ga0160423_10001954_pt1 | contig 17249 bp, 11 predicted proteins | sample CRUFie14St8metaG_FD_108191 | JGI IMG/M metagenome (GOLD analysis project Ga0160423, IMG submission 108191) | Marine microbial communities from the Costa Rica Dome - CRUD Field 142mm St8 metaG | ecosystem: Environmental > Aquatic > Marine > Oceanic > Photic zone | place: Costa Rica: the Eastern... | reverse complement strand
GCCCGTTACGTTTTTTGTGATTTCAGTTCATCTCCCCATTTTTTGGCCCAGAATTCCAGGAGGGTACCAAAAAAGTCAAAGTTTGGGCAAGGATCCCCTTCTGACGCACGAGGGAGAGCATGAACAGTGCGGTGGTCTCGTCACCGTAATTATTACTATTCCTTAACACGAGTACAGACGCTCTCCTCTCACTACATTAGTTTCTTCTAGTCAGAATCGTACGACCCGGCCCGCTGCCGCTGCTGCGGGTCGGCCTTGCCACGCTTGAAGCAGCTCCGGATGCACCCCTTGGCCTTCTTGACCTTCTTCGTGATGGCCTTCTTGATTTTCTTCTTGCGCGGCGTCCCCTCTGAGTCCTGGTCCTCCGAGTCGTCCTCCACCACAATCTCCGCGGGCAAGCCCTCGATGGCGTAAAACTGCCTGTACTGCTTCCTTCCAAAGGACCAGCAGATCAGTATGACGAGGATGCAGATCTCGGCCGCAGCCTTGCGAAAGTTCTGGCTCAGGATGCACATCGCGGCGCTGAAGCCGACGAAGACGAGGAAGACGTAGTAGAGTGACCGCCCCAGGAAGTCACCCCGCCTCGACCGGAAGGCCCCGTTCTTCACCTTGCTCGCCATCACGCTGCTCTCAAAACCAATGTCGTCCATGAGCTCCGCCGTGGAGACCAAGAGGACGTCGTCCACGCTGAAGTAGCCCTTAAGGGCGAACTTGTCCTCGTACTCCTGAAGGCCGACATTCCCGAGGAGCTTGGAGACCTCCGTCCTCTTGTCGCCCAGCTCCAGAACCTTAAGGCAGCAGTAGGCCAAGACCAAGAGCAGCAGGGCGGTCCTGACGTTGAAGAACCTGTCGCTCACCACCCGGAAGGTGCTCCGCCGCGGGTCCACTATCCTGACGATCCGGGAAGCCAGGGCTCCCCTGTGACTCCCCCTGGCCATCTTGGCCGCACACAAACCCCGTCGCAATCCCTTGAGAGCCCGTCTCTCACCCGCGCTCCCGCGCCGTCACGAGTGTCGAAAGGAAATCGCAAAGAGCAGTCCGTCGTCGCCGCGATGGCCCCCTCACAAGCCGCGCCCCTGGCCAACCATCGGCCCGGTCGGAGGGGTGCTGCCTTTTTGCCTCGATCTTTGCCTTTCTTTTCGGGGAATGGGGCAGATGAGGACGAAAAATATCGTACACACAAACGGATGATAATAAGATATGATGGTGTAACTTACGATTGAATTCAAGCGAAGCTTAGGGACCTCTCCCGCAGCCGCTTTTGGGACGCTAGTACCCTAATACCAGTTGTTGTCATCCGCCATAAAGTAGTTCTTCATCATGCTCCTGGCTATGGTTCTCGGCCCTTGGCTCGAGCTTCCAGGCTCGTCACCCGGTGTCCTTCCATCGGCCCTCTGGTTCATCACCGGAGTCGTGTACATGGACTGCATGTTGAGGATGGGGAACGTTGAGGTCTCCTGGTTGGCCGACCCCGGCGCCCCGAGGTCGAATCTGGGGGTCCTAGCCGGCCGGCCGGATTCCCCTCCGCGGCGCCTTTGGGTCAGCTGCAGGAAGGGCTCCAGCCTCTCGCTCCTTGGCCTGTCCACCAGCTCTGACAGGGACCTCACGCTCTGCATCACGTGGTCCGGGGTCGCGTTCCCGACGAACTTAGTCGGCGTCCTCTTGATCGCGCTGAGGGGATCCGCGCAGATCATGGACAGCTTCCAGTGCTGCCACACCGCGGCCAGCAAGTGCATCCTGTGGTGGTGGGCAGCGCTCTTCATCATCGCTTGCTCCTCCCTCGCCAGCCTGCTGGCGGCCGACCACCTCTCGAAGTAGTACCCCGCGAGCCACAAGACCTCGCACTGGAACTTGTTCCACAGGATTCGGTGCAAAATCTCGCGGCGGAACCGCGACAGGATGGAACAGCTCTTCCACAAGTTGAACACCTGAGCCTCGGTCCTTCTCAGCCTGAACTCCATGTAGCGCTTAAGCTTTTTGTAGGTGCCTGCCCTCAGCTTCCACGCCATAAAAGTCGCCGCCACGAGTTCCCACCTCTTCCTCCTGATCTTCGCCTCCCCCGCACGAACGGCCTTGCGAATGGCCAGCTGGCGCTGCAGGTAAATCTGCCTGAGCTGCACGATCAGGTTGACCTCATCCCGCCAAACGGCAAAGGTCTTGCACAAAGACACCGTGGCAAAATATTGCAACGCCACCCGGAGTTTCTTCCTCCTCTGGATCTTCAATGTACACCAGGACCTCCAGGCGTACACTGTCTTTGTGAGGGTGTTGGACTGCATAGCGAGGACACACCTCTGGAGCAGCATTTCCCGCCTAGAGATGCGATCGACGGAGGCTTGCCTCCACTCCCGCAGTACGGTCCTCCCTTTCCTTGAGCTCATGCTGGAAAGGAAGGACTCCACCGAATCCCGCAGCTCCCTCAACCTGGCCGCGCACCTGAGCCAGTGGTGGAAGATCAGGCTGAGGTGGAAATGGGCCGCCCTCCTTACAGCGTACCTCGAGTAGGACCTCGCTCTTACGTAGGCCTGCCACGAGCTCCATGGCAGGGCGAGCCCCATGTGAGACCACCTCTTGACGATCTGCAAGACAAGTCCTTGGTGCCTACGCAGCCTCCTTTGGAGCACATAAGTTTTTTGCTTCTTCTGGCTGACCCGGTCAGACCAGCCCTGGAACGATCTGAAGAGCATCTTCCTGAACGTCCTGGCCATGGCATACCTCAAGTTGCGCTGCTGGTCCGTGTACCAAACCAACGAGTTGAGCGCCCTGACCACCCTCCTCTTCTGCACCCTGTGTAGAATTCTTCTCAGGCCTCTGGATCTGTAAGAGTACGCGGACCAGGCATCCAAAGCTTGGTGCGACAGCAGGTTTCTCATTCTTGAAGTCGCGCGGTGCCGCAACCTTTCGCACCTCTGCCTCCTATCTCTCAGAAAGTTCGCATTCTTCACCCACATTCTGAGCCTGGACCTCCTCACAGTTCTGCGGAAGTGATCTGAGGCCAGAGCTTTCTGGTGCGTTCAGTGCACGTGCGCCCTCCACTTTTCCAGGCAGCGCCTCCTCTCATTTCTTCGGATCAAGGAGAGGCTTCGAGATATTTTGTCCCTGTTGCTGGCCAGTACTCTTACCCTGTCTTTCCAAGAGAAGAAGCCCTTGGCATACATGCCTCTGCAAAAGAGCTGCATGGCCCGTCTGGTGTTTTCTTTCTTCCTCCTTTCTCTGTCCGCATATTCAATCCAGAGATACACAACCTTCGTTCTGCAAGACCTCTGGAAGTGGGAAATGCCGATCAGCTTCGCCTGCCGGTAGCTCGTGTAAGAGCACCATTTGGCAAACGACTTCACGACCTCGTGACCTTTCCAGTGATTCACCGCTCTTCGTACCAATGGCTCCCAGTAGGCAAAATCAGACCAAAAATGGAAGCTTTTGGCCAACCGTGAATGCATCATGCCCATGACGGCCATCCTCCTCACCTCCCGCCTCTCCCTCGTCACGTCCAGCAAGAAAGCGAAGTAGTGCCTCTGCTGCGCCTTCCTCCACCTCTGGATGGACTTTTCAATCAGGGCGCTCTGCTCCTGGCGGGCGACGCTCCTGGTGTGCCATCCAGCGAAGGAGGAGGCAAGCCGGCTGTTCTGAAGGTGTCTGATGGCCTTGTCAGCCTTCCTTCTTTTCTCGGCCTTCTCATCGACGTACTCTGCCCACCTCCTGAGGGCCGATGCCGCCCTCGAAGATTGAAAGTGGGCGGCAGCTTTCCGCTTCAGCTTTGAATGTATCCGGTTGTCCTTGAGCTTCAGCCACGCTCCCAAAGTTTCCCTGTGCGCCCAACGCATCAGTGCCACCTCAAGAATGTAGGCCAGCTCAATCTTCCGCTTGCAGGCGTAAACCCAGGCGCGCATTGCCTTGGAGAGGTATGACCGCCTTTCGTTCACCCTTGCCATCTTCATGGTCGCTGTGAAGTTGAACCAACTCAGGTAGAACACGAGTTTGATTCTGAGGGACCAGTGTCCAATCGCCATCCTTGCCTTCTTCCTCTTTGAAACCAACCAGGGAATTAGCTCCCTCCAAGCCGCGAAACCCTTCGCTAGCCTCCTGTTGGTCATGTGCTTGATGTTGTGAAGCATCATCCGTCTCTTATCGTGCTGCTTGTACATCCAAGAGCGCCAGTGGATGAGCATGTCAAACAGCCTCTGGAAGAGGAGCCTCTTCAAGTTTGTTCGAACCCTGAGCTCGTTGGCCTTCTTCCGATCCACGTATCTCTTCCAGAGAGTGAAGAAGCTGATCTGCTGCCTTCTCCAGAAAGCAAGTGCTCTCACGAGGTTGGACTTCTCCTTCTTCGCGTAAGACACGTAGTCCAGCCATTTGTGCAGCCCTTTGACGAGGCCGCGTTTCTCAAATTCACCAAGCAGCCCCTCACGACCCCCTCGAGGTGCATCTGGTACTCGGCTCTTTCCCTCCACCTCCGCAACGCCATCAGCTTCAACCTCGACCTCCAGAAGGAAACACAGACATTGATGTTGTGGAGCTTGTTCCTCTTGTCCTCCATCCTAAACAACCAGGATGCAAAGCCCTTCTTGAGGATCGAATTTCTCATGCACGCCAGCGCATTCTCAAGTCTTGTCCTCTCCTGCTCCTTCTCAATAATGTACAAAAGCCACCGGTCGAACGCGACCCTCATCCCATAGACTCTCATGCGCTCTATCACCTTGAGCCCCTTCCTCGCCATCCTCTTCTTGTTCTCGATATAGTACACCCACGCCCTGAAGGCCTTTGCGATGCTCATGAACACCAAGTGTGTGAGGGCGTACTTGGCCCGCCTTCTTTCCAGCGCATTCTCACGCAGGGTCTTGAATGCTTTCCGCATGCCCCGCTTCAGCCAGTAGGTGAGGGCAATCTTCGCCTGCTTTCGCTTTTCCTTCGAGTGCACCACCCCGTCCACCCAGCCCACAAACGCCCTCGACAGGGACTCCTTCCTCCACCTCATGATGATGACCTGGAGCTGGTCGGTCTGGTACCTGGTCTGCAGCATGGTATTCTTCCAGAGGAGGAAGCAATGAAGAACCCGCTTGTTCCTCAGAGACTCGACTATTTGCCGGTGCCTGGACTTGATTCTCGTGTAGGTCATCCAGGCGCAAAAAGCGTGGGAACATCTGTTCCCCTTCAGCTTCATAATGAGCGTCTGCATCAGCTTCGCCTTGATAGCCCGCGTCTTGCTCCAGGTGCTCCATCCCATGAGGCACCTAGAGAGCAGAGCCTTTTGCCAGTGGATCAAAACTTTTCTGGTCAGGTCCTTCTTCCTCTTTTTCAGAATCCACTTGTGAAACACTCTCAACAGCCTCTGGTTTTCAATGAGCTCACGGGACTCCATCCAAGACAGCCTTTCCCTGAGCCTCTCAATCCACAGTTGCCTCCACCGCTCAAAGTGGTGCGCAAGCCTCCTGTTGATCAAAAACCGAGCTGCCTTCATGATCTTCACCTTCACAACCTTCATCCTGGCCACCTGGGAGGACCAGATGGCAAAGAATCGCATCTTCCTTCCGAAAATCGTTTTCTCGATCGATTTAGCGAGGACCTTCTTGACGTGCTTGGACCTTTTGGTGTGCCGGATCCACGTGTTCATGGCCTTAGAGGCTTCCTTCTTCTGAAGCCTCTTGACGCACAACTTGACCTTGAGTCTCTTGATCTTCATCTCGCTGACAACGTAGCAGAACCCATTGAAGGCGTACAGCAGTTTTCTTGCCCGCAGAGCCTTGGCGCACCGGCGGAGCTTATCTTTCGTGGCGTGAACCAGGCCAAGCCAATCCGAGAACACGGCCTCCATGTTGAAGCTTTTAATTCTGCCCCTGAGTGTCTGTGTGATTTCCCGCAAGTGAATCTGGCGCTGAGTGTATCCATACCAAGCAGACACAATGCGGGCGCTCTTCTGGCCCAGCATGTAGCTCAGACAGGACAAGAGCACCTCCTCCTTCTCAATCCTTGAATTGTGAAAAGCGAGCCAGGAGTTCCACGCGCTAAGCTGCACCCTGTACTTGACCATCTCCCCAAAAGCAAGGAGCTTTCCCTTCACCTCCATCCGTCCCGAGTACCACATCCGCCAGGCGTTCAACGCGTACAGGAGCTTCACGCCCTTGACGCGCAGCACCCCATGCTCAAGCGTGTCCCGCATCATCCTTTTGTAATCCACCTCACCCCGCCACGCTGAGAAGGTCGCCCTGCGCTTGAAAACCCTCATCCGCATCAGGCACCCCTCGATCCTGTGCTTCCGCTCCGTGCAGAAGAAAAACCTCGACCTCCACTTTGCGAGCGTCCTGCCCTCCAGGTGTCGCTCGCTGAGGACCCTGGCCTCCCTGGCCTTCCTGCCGAGCTCGCCTTGCGACCTCCAAGCCGCCAGGGCCCTGATTTTCAGGGAGGCGTCATACACAGTGTCGCTGCGCTTGAGGCTCTTCTTGCGCTCCTTGACGGCCCTCACCCACAGTCCCATGCACGTGTTGATCCTGTTGTAGCTCCAGTACGTCAGCGCCTTGAGGGCGGAGATCTTGTCCAGCTGGGAAAGGCGGGTGACCTGCCTCCACTCCCGTAGGACCCTCGACGCAAACCTGTCCTCCCGGCCCTCCAAGTGCCGTGCGCAGACGATCTCAAACTTGTGGACTTGGTATGCCCATGCGTCGAAGTGGTGCCGCAGCGTGCTCGACCTCAGCAAGTTCATGGCCTTGGAAAGGAGGAGGACGTCGTGCAGATACCAGGCCTGAAGAACCTCTCGCAGAAGCTTCCTCCTAGAGAAGTCCACAGCCAGCTCCCATTGCTCGACGACTTCCCTCTCCACTCTCTTCTCCCTAGCGTTCAGCTTCCACCGCTTGGCCACGGAGGTAGCTTTAGCCTCCCTCTCCTGCCTCCTCTCCCTGGCGGTGGTCTTCCACCTTCCAACCACGGCCGACACCTTGGCCGCCTCCTTCTCCTGCTTCTCCTTCGCCTCCCTCTCCTGCCTCCTCTCCCTGGCGGTGGTCTTCCACCTTCCAACCACGGCCGACACCTTGGCCGCCTCCTTCTCCTGCCTCTCCTTCGCCTCCCTCTCCTGCCTCCTCTCCCTCGCCGTCGACTTCCACCTTCCCACGATCGAGGAGACCTTGTTGCTGCTGATGGAGGGCTCCCGCAGCGCTGGAGTGGGCTGAGGCTCGTTGGACGCGCCCCCCCGGCCTGCCGCGGTCTGCTTCCACGCGCCCCAGGCGACCTCAGCGACCTCCTCGTCGTCGACCAGATCGGCCTGCGACGACAGCAGCCTGCACATCTCCGCGTCGTACTTGGCCCACCAGTCCGGGTTGGGGTCGAGGGACAGCTTAAGTATAAACCGGTACAGCCGGGTGTCCTTCTCGCAGTCGATCCCGTGGCCTGACAGCGTCCGGTCGTACGATTTCAGGATTTTGGTCAGCGTGACCCGCTTCCCGGCCGAGCTCGTCTCGGCGCCCTGGATGATCTCCCCCAGGATCTCGAAGTCGTGCGAGGAGTACGACTTGTCCTGGGAAGCCAGCAAGTCCAGGGTGTCGTGGGACATCTTCTCGACGCTCTCCGGGGTCTCCGGGATCACGTAACCCCCGCCGACCCTGACGGGCGACACCACCACCGCGGGGCTCGCAAACTCCTCACGCTGCACCATCCTCCCCTCGCCCCCAAAGCTCCAAGCGAGGGACCTTGGAAGGACCGGATTTGTTCTGTTTGCTCTGTTGGGGTTCCGCGCGCGCCTCTAGATCGCCACTAGGGGGTCTCGGGGGACACCGCCTGTCTCAACGGGATCGCGGAGGCCCTCGGGCCTGGCCGAGCCCTCCCGTCCATTACGCGCTTCGTCTGTAAAGTCTTGTACGACTCGACTCAAAAGCTGGCAAGAAAAGGCGGGTTTGCTTTGGTTGTCGAAATTTCCTTTTGGGAATGTTCGCGGGAAATTTTGGATCTTATCTCGCGTTTTCGTGTAGAAAACCGGTGTTAAGCGGCCCTCGGGCCCTCATGAGGGCCAAGCCAATAGAGATCGTCCCCCGTGAGTCGAGGAAACCAGAGCACGAAGCTGAGCGCGCGCGGAGCCCGTGAGCCCACCCGAGACCAGAAAGGAGAGAGAGGATGAAGGTTACCGCCGCGAAGACCATGCCGCGCTCGTGCGTGAGAGCGCCCGCAACGAGGGGTGCGCGGATCGCCACGAGAATGTCGGCCGGAAAAAAGACCACTAGCAAGGTGTCCAACCAGGTTGCTGCAGCTGCTGCCTTGACCGCCCTGACCGCCAGCGCGCCCGCACTCGCCGCCGTGAACGAGGTCGGGCAGGTCGCCGGAGCCGATTTCCTCCCTTCCGTCCTGGTAAGAAGTTGCGACACGAAGCCGACTCGATCGACTGAGCGCGTGAAGTCCACCGCTGACCGTTCGCCTCGCCCCCCCCCCCCCTCTCTCCCAGCCCTCAGGTGCCCCTCGTGGGACTCGTCTTCCCTGGAATCGCCATGGCCGCTTCCTTCATCTACCTCGAGTCCGAGAAGAAGTGAGCGCGCGGTTGGGACCGGGCGCGCACCGCTTGAGCATCATTACTGCAACTGTTTTCTGTATTACACTGTGTGATGTTCGCATACATATTCACATTCCCGTCCTCTCAGCGAACCTCGCCGTTCCATAAATAACCCAACCACCACCACCCAGACCCTGCTCCTCTTCGTGTCACAGCACCTGCCGCACGCTCTCGCCTCCCGTGGTGTTCTTGCTATCGGACTTGAACGCCACGAGCGCGTCCTCCATCTTGGACTTGCTGATGTTCAGGATGAACATCGCCGCGGTCAGGCGGACTCCCCTTGCGGTGAAGCCCTTGTAGAATCCGCCCAGGCCTCCCTCCTTCCAGATGGAACGGAAGACCTCTGGGATCGAGGCCTGGTTCGGCTCAAGAGCGTTGCCCTGGACCTTGGTCTTCATGGTGTCGAAGGGGTGGGTCATGATGGCGGCGCCGATGCCGGAGGCCAAGCCGCCCACGGTGAACGCCGCGGACGGGCTCAGCCCGAAGGACTGCTGGAGCTGAGAGGTGACCACGGAGCACGTGCCCAGGACGAAGCCCACGTACAGGCCGTCCCTTCCCGCTGCGAGGCTGAGGCCCTTGCCCATGATCGCGGGGCCCCTCTGGGACACGAGGGACTTGAAGGTCCCGCCCAAAGAGGTGTTGAACCTCTGCTGCTGGATCATGACGAGCTCGGCGGGGCCGGACACCAGTGAACTGATCATGCCCGCAGAGCAGGCCGTCGCGACCTTCATAACGGGGCTAAGGGTGCCGTCCTTGCCCGCGAAGTAAGGGGTGAGCGCCATGTTCGCACCGAACTGGACCGCGGTGATCGGAGCGATGCTCGCAGCGTTCACGACCAGGCCGGTGTACATGAACCGGGGCGTAAAGTGGATGGGCCTCGCCTCCTGCAAGGCATTCTTCACAGCGACCGTGGGCTGCGTGCAGCACACCTCTATGATGCCGCTGAGGCCCCCGATGCCCGTCTGCTCCCAAAAGCTGAACTTCTTGCCATTCGCGGACATGGTGACACCGTCGACCGTCGGGGGCGACCGTTCTCCGGCCGCGACGCGCTGCTGTCCCCCGAGCCGAGATGGCAATTTTCTTGTGAGGCCGCACGAACCACAGGATTGTGGATCGCAGATTTTGTGTTGATTTCGCGTTCAACCCGTGTGGGAATAGAGTTTTACGACAGGGACCTGACTCAGGTTGCCAGGTCAGCCAGTTTTATTTTTTTTATGTTTTTTAGCGCCCGCCCTCAAGCCCTCCTGTCCGTGTCGATCGTGCGCATCCACCGGGAGATCTGCACCTGCCTGTCCCTCTCCATCTGCTGCTTCTCGACCTCCCTCTCCTCCCTTTGCCTGAGTCGGGTGCGCGGGCCGTCAGCAGAGAGAACAAAAATCGTGGAAGGGATCAGGCGCGGAAGGGGGAAACTCAACTCACCTGAGGTAGACTGAGAGTGTCTGCCAGCACACCACGAGGGTGACGAAGAAGATCAGGGTGGAGCCCCACTTGAAACCCTGGCGCCTAGCGGGTTGCCTGGCCGGCACGGCGGGGGCGCTCACCACCTTCCTCGGCTCGGCCCTCTTTGGCGCTGTGGGCTTTGGCGGCGCCGGCGCTGGCGCCCTGGTCCCAAAGGACTTGGTCTGGGTCTTGATGTCCCTGGCGGGCTCCGCGGGCGCGGGCTTCGTGGCCTGGTTCTTTGCCTTTCCCCTCCTCCGGCCAAAGAGGCCCCTCCTGCCCACCTTGCCCTCCTTGTTGAAGCGGGGTAGGAGAAACGCAAGGCATGGAAAAGCGATTCAGGCGGGTCAGCCATGGCAGTGGAGAAGGCAGACGTCAAGGGCGGCTCACCTGAAGGTCGAGATACTTGGCTCTCGACATACCCCCGAAGTTTCCCGTCGCGAGAACGCCGTTCGCTTTCTGAGCCGGTGAAGACACGCACAGAGAGTGGGGGGGGAGTCAGCCTCCCGCGCGCGTGCGCAGAAAAAAACTCGAAGAGCGGGGGTCTCACCTGCCATTTCGTCACGGCCTGCTTCGTGACGGGCCCGTAGTACCCCGTGATTCCGTACGAGCTGGTGTAGAAGCCCTCCTCTTTGAGGTACCTGGAAGGGAGGGAGCGGGAGGGGGGAGAGACATCGAGGGTTGGCCAAAGGAAAAGGGCGGGCACGGGACGCGGCGTTCGATCGATCGATCGCTAGCTCACCTCTGGAGCTCCTCCACCTCAAAGCCAGCGCTTCCTTCCCCGAGGATCGCGCTTGTGGATCCCACGTCGTACACCAACACGCCCTTGGACTCCAGGTCACGAACTCTGGTCACGAACTGTTCGTTCGAGACCGTCTTGGGGTGGCGAGAAAGGGTGATGGGGGGCGAGAGCGGCGGCGAATTAGCGGCGTGCTCAGGGGAATCGATGATCTCGATCAGATGCGGACGGACTGCTGCGATCGGGGGGCCTCGCGAGCGGGGTGGCGGAGGGCAGAGAGGTCGAGCGGACGATCGGGAAGACGGACGCGCGCGCGGAGAGAGAAGATGTTGGCGAAGGCTCACCTGATTGTAGCTCGAGGTCGAGACCGCGGTACGAAGCCTTCGAAGGCTCCGAGGGCTGTCCCCCGCCGCGCTCGGGAGGTGGCGCGGGAAGAGGGCGCGCCCGCCGGCAACCCTGCCGCACACCATCCGCGCCGGCCTCACCATCGTCGCACGCCTCGTCGAAGGAAGGCGTCTTCCGGAGCACCCAGTCTCTCCCCCACCCGCCTCTGAATTTCCCGAGCCTCGACCCCCCCTCTGAATTTTTTTTTTTTTTTTTTTTTTTTGGGGCTTTTCCTATCTTCGAGATTTGGGAGTCTGTAACGCTGACCGTTGGAAGTTGGAAAGATCACGATCGCGAAACGTCTGCAGGGAGGGGAAAGAGAGGAGCGCCTCGGGAGCGAGCACAACAGCCACGACGAGGCCCAGGTCAGGCCGCCGCTGAGAGAAAGGAGAGTTGGTGCGCAGAGAAGACAACTGACGACGACGACGAGGACGACGAGAGCGGGAGAGAGAATGCCGCGCCACGGCGCGGCCTCCGCGGCCGCCACGACGACCGCCTGGTGCCTCGCGGTTGCCCTAGCCCTCGCCTCGACGACGACGGCTCGCGCGGCGGACTCGGACCGCCCGTACCTGTCGAGGGAGGAATGCCAGACGAACGGCGAGGCTTTGCTGGGGGACGTGACCTTCTTGCTTGAGAATGCGGACGCAGTGACTTGCGCCTCTGGCGCGGGCGAGCGGTGCTGTCGGGCGCTGAACACCTACTTCGGGCCGAACAGCACCTTCTGGGGCTGCCCTTGCTACGCGGATCTCTTCCAGGAGGGCCTGGTGCAGCTCCCAGCCTTCGCCAGGCCAGTCGTGCAGACGAGACTGGTGGACTGCGGGATCCCCACGCTGAACACCGGGTGCAAGGCCGTCGACGCCTCGGCCGCCTCGGCCGTTTCCAAGGAGATTGTGGAGCCAAACCTCGGGCAGAGCGGCACCATGCAGCAGTACAGCGCCCCGTGGTCCTTCGCAATGAAGGGGTACGACAGCTACGGACAGTGGTACGAGTGCATCCGCGTGGAGAGCGCGCAGTACTGCGTTTCTTTGCTACTGGCCCCGGGGGTGTACTCGGAGACCAAGTGGGGAATGTGCGTGCCGGAGGACCTGGACAACATCACCATCAACGCCGCCATCGTGAGGACGAACCCCCAGTTCTACGCCCTCAACCCACCCAAGACCTTCTGTACTTACCCAAAGACCCTGCCAGACTGGAACCCGGCAGCGATCGGTGTCACCGCCATGCTCGTTTTCTTCGCGGCGCTCACCTTCGCGGCCACGGTGGCTGGCTACCTGATGAGGAACGTCTTCTCAGGGCGCGAGGCCGGCGCGGCCGCCGGGAAGGTTGGCTGGGTCCGCAAGGCTCTTGGCGTTCTTGGCGGCATGGGCCTTTGCTTCGACCTCCACCCGAACTGGAAGGGCCTGGTGAAGGAGCCCAGGGTCGAGGAGCAGAACCGCGAGGGCTTGGAGGCCAACTCAGTCTCGAGGTACCTCACGATCGACCTCAGGAGCCTGAACGGGCTCAGGACCCTGTCGATGTTCTGGATCATCCTGGGCCACACCGGGAGCACCATCTACTTCAACTTCAACCTGTCCTACTTCTCCTACTGGTCCTTCAACCCGCAGAACTACTGGTGGATCAAGGACTGGTACTTTCCTTTTTACGCCGGCGTGCTCGGCGTGGACACTTTTCTCTTCATCTCGGGGCTGCTGGTGGCGTACAAGTTCTCCCAGCAGATGTCCAAAAGGAGCCTGAGCAAGATGAGCTGGAAGAGGGAGATCCAGTTCTGGGGGATGTACTGCGTCGCCAGGTGGCTCAGGCTGCTGCCCGTCCTGGTGGTGGTGATGCTGACCGTGTGGAAGCTCGTTGGCCAGCTCCTGACCGCCCCAGGGTTTCACCTTTACTGGGACGCCAGCTACGTGGAGCCCTGCAACAAGTACTGGTGGGCAACACTGCTTTTCATCCAGAACATCTACCCCGGAGGCGAGTCCTTCGGGAACAAGGGCTACTTCTGCGTCCCTGTCAGCTGGTACCTGGCCGTTGACATGCAGCTGTACGTCTTTGTCGCCCCCATTGTTCTGATCACGTACCACTACGGCCTGTACGCAAAGGTCTTCCAGAAGGCCAAGAAGTACATGGCAGGCAGCTTCATCTTCGCCCTGCTGGCCACCTCGATCGGCCTGACCGCCTGGATCGTGATGGAGCACAACGTGATGTGGCAGTTCATGGGAGTGGGGGACTTTGACAGGTACTACATCAAGCCCTGGACCAGGGCGCCGCCGTACTTGCTGGGAATGGTTCTCGGCCTGCTGATCTTCGAGCTGCAAAGGAAGGAGAAGTGCCAGAGGCTGTACACAATCTTCGCTAACGTCAAGGACTGGGTCCTCGTGATCCTCTTCCTCGCCGCGTTTGTCGCCTTTGTGTTGCTGGCCTTTACACCGGCTTTCTACCTTCAGACCCCCAAGGGCAGACTGCCCCCTCTGTCGGAGAACTCCGACACCGGCATGACCGAGGACGAGGCCCACGCCTACATGATCCTCCGGTACCTGGGCTGGGGCCTTTGCCTGCTCGTGATGTTCACCATCACCTGCATCGGCAGGGGTTGGCTCGTGAACGACCTCCTGGCGGGGTACTTCTGGGCTCCAATGGCCAAGCTCACGTACTGCGCTTATCTGATCGCCATCGTGATCCAGGACGTCACGACGCAGTCCCTGATCAACCACCCCGTGTACTACAACACGTGGACCATGCTGTCCTACTGGGTTGTCTTTGTGGTGGGTGGATACGCCGTAAGCTTCGTTTGCTACATGTGTGTGGAGGCCCCCTTTGGCTCCATGCTGAGGAATGCGCTCAGCGCGATGGTGCCCAAGCCTCCTCAGAAGGCCGAGGAGGGCAAGCGGACAGTCGAGGCAGAGAACCCGGCGGGCCCGGGCGCCAATGATGAGAGGCCCGTGGACGAGGGGGATTTGTCCCCAGGAGAGGCGATCTTCAGTCCCACGAGGGAAGAAGCTGAGGCCGGCGAGATCGAGCTTGGGCACAAGCGAGGAGAATAAAGCGCATGGTGACACGGCAACACGGTTGTCACACACATGTGCACATGTAAAGTGTAAACAAACAAGGTTTTCTTCGTCCACCCTTTGTGTACAATAACGGAGAGACGGTGACGAAGAAAAAGGAGGTTCCGGCGGGGGAGGGGGATAATGATGTGCAGCGCGCACGCATCAATTGTAATGCGCCCCCCTCCCCCTCCCCGACTTTTCCAGTGGACTTTTCCTGTTTTTTCCAATGATTCCCCTTCTCTTTTAGAAACCCGAAAAGGTAAGTTACTAGAGAGAGTTACGAGAAACGGCCAGGGCGTCGCACGGTGGGCGCGGCGGGGGTTCCCACTACATCGCTGGCCATGGAATTCAACGCGTACAAGCGGCGGACCGGCGAGGACGACCAGCCGGAGGGGACGACGTCGGAGCACCTGTTCGGCTTCGACGAGACGAACACCTCTTCAGGGCCCGCCGACGACTATCCCACCATGGCCCCGATGGGGATTCTGAGGAGGCGGCCGCAGGGGCTCGCGGCAGAACCCCAGAAGGTAACGGAGAGCTTGGACTACGAGATTGCGGAGCACTCCGTGTACCGGGCGACTCAGGCGAAGCGCCCCACATGGCACCAGTACCGCTACGTCGTTATCAAGTGGGTCCTCGCCCTCGTGGTCGGCGTGGGCACGGCCTGCACGGCCTTCTTGATCAACCTTGCGGTCGAGAACCTCGCGGGCCTCAAGTTCAGCTGGACGATAGGGGCCATGGGGCACACCACGGCGGGCGCCTTCTTCCTGTACGCCCTCTTCAACGTCGCGCTGGTCGCCTCGAGCGCCTACATCGTCGCCTTCTTCGCCCCGCAGGCCACGGGCAGCGGGATCCCGGAGGTCAAGTGCTACCTCAACGGCATCGACTTGCCTGGCATCCTCCTCCTCCGGACGCTGATCGGCAAGGTGGTCGGCAGCGTCGGCAGCGTGGCGGGCGGCCTCGCGGTGGGAAAGGAGGGCCCCCTTGTCCACACCGGCAGCTGCATCGCCGCGCTGCTCTCCCAGGGCGGGTCTTCGCGCTTCCACCTGTCGCCAAAGTGGTTCCAGGAGTTCAACAACGACAGGGACAGGAGGGATCTTGTGACGTGTGGGGCGTGCGCTGGGGTTGCCGCGGCCTTCAGGGCTCCCGTCGGCGGGGTCCTCTTCGCCATCGAGGAGGCGGCCAGCTTCTGGAGGCCCCAGCTCACTTGGCGCACCTTTTTCACCACTGCGGTGGTCAGTGTAACCATCAGGGCGCTGATGAACACGTGCGCCGGGGAGGAGGACTGCGGGTTCTTCGGCGGGGGAGGTTTCATCATCTTCGACATCAATGACGGCCAGTCCAAGTACTGGGCGTATGAGCTCTTGCCGGTGGTGATCCTCGGTGTCTTCGGAGGCCTGCTGGGCGCCTCGTTCAACTTCATCAACGGCAAGCTCACGCAGTTCAGGATCAAGTACGTGTACAGGAACAACCACAGCAGCAGGAGGCTGGTCAAGGTCTTCGAGGCCATGCTCGTGGCCTTCATCACCTCCACCTTCCAGTTTTGCCTGCCTCTCGCATTTCCCTGCAAAACGTGCGATCCGGAGATCTCCTCGTGCCCCAGGCCCTCCGGCGTGCACTACGGCAACTTCGTCAGGTTCACCTGCCCTGGGGACAACCAGTACAACGATCTGGCGACCATCTTCTTCAACACTCAGGATGATGCCATCAGGAACCTGCTGTCGAGCGAGATGAAAAACGAGTACTCCCCTGGTGCCCTCGTGTGCTTCTTTTGCTTCTTCTTCGTCCTCGCCGTGATCACCTACGGGATCTCCGTCCCCTCGGGGCTCTTTGTGCCGTCCATCCTGTGCGGCGCGGCCTACGGCAGGCTGATGGGCATGCTGATGACCTCCATCACGGGCAACCTGGAGATCAAGGAGGGTACCTATGCCTTGCTGGGCGCGGCGTCCTTCATCGCGGGTGCCATGCGCATGACAGTGTCCATGTGCGTCATAATCCTGGAGCTTACTAACAACCTGAGCCTGCTCCCTCTGGTCATGTTCGTCCTTCTGGTCTCCAAAGCGGTGGCTGACCTCACGGGAATTCTCCCCATCTACGACCTTCACATCCACATCAAGAAGATTCCGCTGCTGGAGCACCACACCGAGAAGTACTTCAGGCACCTCACCGCCTCGGACGCAAAGAGCAAGAACTGCGTCCAGTTCTCCCGGGTGGAGAAGGTCGGGCACATTGTGGAGGTCCTCAAGTCCCACACCCACAACGGGTTTCCTGTTGTGGAGTCCCACCCTCAGGACGCAGTGACCAATGAGACCACAACGCTGCTCGGGGTCGTGCTGAGGAACCACCTCCTCGTGGTCCTGAAGAAGAAGCTGAGCTTCTTGAGGGACCCGCAAGAAGTGGTGGATCCGCTCGTGGCATTCCAGTACGATATCACCGAGTTCTCCAAGCCGATCTCGTCGCAGGGAATGAAGCTCACGGAGATCAGCCTGACGGACGAGGAACTCGAGATGTACGTCGACCTCAAGCAGTTCGTGAACACCTCGTCATACACCGTCCAGGAGGACATGAGCTTGGCGAAAGTGCACCAGCTCTTCCGAGGGTTGGGCCTGCGGCACCTGTGCGTTGTGCCAAAGCCGGCCAACGCGCTTGGCGTCATCACCAGGAAGGACATCCTTCCTGAACACGTGGAGAGCGAGTACCCGGAGGTCAAGCACCTGTCGCGAACGGCAAGCTACGGCAAGTTGAGCAGGAGTCCTTCCTTTGGGAGCTACTCCAAGCAGGAGCTGAGCGGACACCTGGGGGACAACCTGATGCCCAGGCAGCTGGACTTTGACTCGGGATCATCGCACGGCGAGTCTAACGGAAACAACGTTATCTGATGTAGAAGGACCTGGTAGCGGGATACCCCTCCCAACCCCAACCCCCTCGATTTTCCCTTTCTTGGTCTGAGTGTCGTGGGCTGAGCAGCCCTAAAGGGCTAAAACCGTTCTTGCCTTCCAAATCCCCCGAAAAAAAAAAAAAAAAACCACCAAAAACACCGAAAAAAACGGGCGCAGGAAACCAAGAGAAGGCAGACCGTCTTGTTCACGTTCATCTTCATCATCGTCGTCGTCGTCGTCGTCGT
>Ga0160423_10001953_pt1 | contig 17255 bp, 32 predicted proteins | sample CRUFie14St8metaG_FD_108191 | JGI IMG/M metagenome (GOLD analysis project Ga0160423, IMG submission 108191) | Marine microbial communities from the Costa Rica Dome - CRUD Field 142mm St8 metaG | ecosystem: Environmental > Aquatic > Marine > Oceanic > Photic zone | place: Costa Rica: the Eastern... | reverse complement strand
GCCATAAACATTTTTTGTACATCATTTCTTGGTGTTGTGTTTCCATCGTATCCGTTTGCTGTGAATCCTGATCTGTCTGTGAGTACGATTCTTCCATCCTCATTGCGTCCAAAAATGATGGCGGGAGACCCATCCCATTTGAGTGTGACATCTTCTACTCCTTTTTCTAGTTTCTCAAGGCTATTCAATACACGGATTGCACCTGCACTTCCGTCATAAAATAAAAAATCTTCTGCATGCTGTATCCTAGCATCTTCTGTCAACATTTTACGTTGAATGTTTTTAAATTCTACAAATCTCATAACATCCTCGTACTGTTTAACAACATTCCGCTAAGTTCTTTTATTCTATTAAGATGTTTATCTTCTAATGTTTGATAACTTTCCGGCAAGCCTTTACCTTGTTTTTGCATAGTATCTAACCAAGGAGCAATTAATTCATCAAAGTTTGGATCATTTCTTAAAAATTCAATCATACTTTCTACTGTATAGGTATCCTTTTCAGTAGCACCTGGTCCTAATAGTATAGGAGCAATTTCGCTCCAATCGTTAGCAATTACAGTATCTCCGTTATTTGGATCTACCACACCTTTGGTAGGACTAAATTTAAAGCCTCGTCCACGTGCAAGACTCGAAAGTAATATAGCTCTGTCTGCTCCTGTATAATTTTCTGTACCTCCACGCTTGGCGCCCTTTTGTAACTTTGGATTGTCTGTAAGCATAAAATCAGTCTGTACAAATCCATTGTCAGGATTACCCCTAATTGGAGTTCTAAAATGAATTTGTAGTCCTGCGTTTGCTACCCATCCTTGAGTGTAGGTTCTACCTTTGTTCATAATTTCTAGATCAGGGATGCCTTGTTTTTTACACCAAGCAACTAATTTATTAATTATTTCTTCTTTAGATACTTTTGTTGTGTCAGTGTTGAGATCTAAGTCACCAGATGAATTTTTCTCAAACGACCCATCTGGATCTTCTTTTTGTCCAGTAGTTCCTAACATGTCATCATCGATAAAATCAAATCCAAATGTTTGATTAATCCAATCTACAGTTGGTCTTACATCTGTAGTGGCTATTCTTTGGGTGATAGGACCTTCGTCATTCTTAAAAACATTGCCGCCTTCTTTAAGTATCATTTTTACTCTCAATAATTTTTGTTATCGCACGTTTGAACTTTCTTGGATCGCCAGTCCTAATGCTATTAATAAACCTACGTTCAAGTTCAGAAGCTGTTTCAACATCGTAATTTTTGTTTATTGTATTCAAAAGATTAATACTACTTTCGATAATGTTGTTCGCAGTAGTTTCTATCAATAGATCGCTATGCGATGTAGTACCTATATTAGAAAGCTCTTGCAGTATACTTCTAGTGCGTTTTTTCATTGTACAACTCCGTACTTGTATTTAGTGTAAAATAAATAAGTGTGTATACAACAAGGAGGGTGCTATGTCGATAGCTAATATGAATTTCAAAGAAAGATCCTTACTTTTTGCCAAACTTGCTAAGATTGCTTATTATACAGAAAAAAAAGCAACAAGTCAAGCAAAAAAATTAGGTTTTACAACAACAGAATTTTACAATAGAGATGGTGCACAAGCATATAGATTTATGAATACCAAAGATATTGTAATTGCATGTCGTGGTACTGAACCTACTGAATGGAACGACATAGCGGCAGATCTCAAAGCTATACCAGTAATGGCTGAAACTGTAAGCAGAGTCCATAAAGGATTTAAAGAAGAAGTAGACGAATTATGGCCAATGGTGCTTGAAGATCTACAACGAAAAACAAATCAAAGTAAGACAATATGGTTTTGTGGACATAGTTTAGGTGCCGCAATGGCAACAATAATGGCAAGTCGTTGCCATCTTTACCCAAGCATTAAACCTGTAGAAGAACTCTATACATTCGGTTCTCCTAAGGTTGGATGGCCTGGCTACGTAAGATCTTTGGCTGTTGAACACCATCGTTGGCGTAACAACAATGATATCGTTACGAAAGTTCCTTTATGGATAATGGGCTATAGACATCACGGCACATTGCACTACATTACAAGCGATAGTAAAGTAGGTAAGCCAGGCTTTGTAGACTGGTGCAAAGGAATGTGGGATGGAATCAAAAACAAAAAGTTTGACTCCATCGGTGATCATGATATCCAAGCATACCATGATCAGATAGAAAAAGCACTTTAGTAATATGGATTATTAAAGTTTGGATCGTCCATTCCGTCTACTGCTGTAACTTCAGGCACATAATGCTTCAACATGTTTTCAACACCCATTTTTAATGTTATAGTACTGCTGGCACATCCTGAACAAGATCCTTGAAGTAAAACCAAAACTCTTCCTGACTCCTCATCAAAGTCCTCTAACCTAATGTAGCCTCCATGTTGAGCTACAGCTGGTTGTATAGATTCATCTATAATATGATTAATTTGCTCTAATATTTCTTCTTTTGTACGTTCCATACTACTATTTATTGGCTCTGGGGGAAGGACTCGAACCTTCACGATAAATATTTTGCAGAAAATCTATCACACGATAAACCGTCGTGCGTGTCTACCAATTCCACCACCCCAGAATATTTTATGCCGCGCCTTTGAAAGCAGATTGATTATGCACAGGATCTTGTTGTTGCATAACCATTTGATCTGTTGCCGCTGTTTTATCAAGTGCCGCAATCATTCTAGTCATACCAATACCTCCACCTACTCTTGGAAAGAAATCAAATTCTAAAAACTTTTCAAGTTCTGCTTCAACACGTTCTTTTGTGAATAAGTCGTATAGTAATTCACTATATGCACCATCTGTAATTGTATGAAATGTATCACGCATCTGATCTACATCTGTTGAACGTTCTGCTGATCCTATTGTTTCCATACCGCCTAAGATAACATCTATTTTTTTACTAGTGCCTCCGCCTTCATGTCTGCTCATATTCCAGAATGGAGATGTCATTTCAGGAAAGTCTGTGATCATTGTACTAATATATTCTTCGTGCATTTTAGTTTCATGTTCAGCAGTTAGTTCTTCTGTGTATGCAATATCATAATGCTCTTGCCATTCTCTATATGTCTTCTCCATTGCTACTGGCATGCCTAAGTATTCGCATAGTTCATATTCCATTGCTTTGAGATCGTTAATATCTCCTGGCATTTCAAATTCAAACATTGGAAATATTATATCGTGTCTGCCTGGAATCGCATTAGGTTCTTGTCTATAGGAAGTGGAGACACAAAAAAAGCCCTTACTATCGGGCTTGCTTAGGAGTTCGTGTTCTAACCACATTTGGCCTGTCTGCGGCAACGGCCAAACCTGACCTGCGTAGTTGTATGTTGCTACATTGAATGGATCTTCGCATGCGGCAAGTATGCTTAGTCTATTTTGTGTATGGACTTCTAAAAATCCTTTGTCCAAAAAAAATGACCTTAAAAGGCCAACTGTATCTGTAAATTTTTGTGGGTTTATTAATTGCGTCATTTGTTTTTTTCCTTTTCTTAAATTCAACCTAAAAAAAATTTGCCCAAAAAAAAATTGAGCAGTTTACTTCATTGTGTTATTTATCATTTGGTGTAAAACTTTCATTATAATCGAGAGCCGCTTCCAGTACAGTCATAGATCTATCTGCACTAAGTTGAGCACTCCTAACAGTAGCATGAGTGTCTTTAGGTAGGCAGTGTCCTCCGAACCCACGTTCTTCAGTTACGTGACTGTGACTGTCTCCTATCCTGCTATCAGCTGTAATTAACTGTCTAACTCTTTCAAAGTCTACTCCTTCACCTACGCAATAATCATAAACTTGATTAAAGAAAGTTACCTTTAAAGCAAGATAACTATTCCTTAGTTGTTTTGTTAATATTAATTCTTCGGGACTTGCAATGTCAACATTTATACGTCCTTTTGCATTTACAAACAAGTCACTCCAAAAGTTTACACTAGCTCCTCCAAACAAATAATCTTTCTTTTCTAATGCATCTTGTCTCCAATGTGCGGCTCTGAGAAATTCAGGGCTGAAAGTTATGTCTTTATTTTTACAATCACTTATGAGCCTCCAACCTTCTGGACTGATAGTGCTTTTAATCAGATACGGAACATCAGGTCCGTTGTTTATTACATCAATAACATTAGACACGTCACATGTTTTCATAAGTTTATGCGAAGGTGTGCTTACGCATATAATGATTGCATCCGCATGATTTAGGTCACCATAATGTCCTTTAATTGGATCGCTTATAATAATATCGTGTTGCTCGTTAAATATAATTTCATGTGCTTGGCCCACATAGCCATAGCCTGCTATTCCTATCTTCATTTTATTTTATCCCATATCCATTCATGACAGTAAAACATAACACTTCCAGCAGGAATACTAGCAAGTGATAATCCTAGTGTGTACCATAAGTCACCTCCTGTCACTAAGGCATAGCTCATAAACCAAGCCAGGCCTAGAAGTTGCCATGTACAGGTTTTTATTATTCTTCTATATTTCATTACGCATAATACATTGCTTTAAGTGTTATAGGATTAGACCCTGTTGCATGTCCGGCTATCTTTGTATGACAATCTCCTCCTATACCTTTTAGAAATGCTCTTTCAACTTGACCTTGTGCAAATGTTTTTGAATGATTTGCCTTGCTTACAATATCTATAGTTGCTTTATCATCAACCCTAGTCTGTAGTGCTATTATTCCTTGACCAACTGCTGGCACAATAGGTAACTTAATTGTAGTTCTTCTTATATCCAATGCTTGTAATCCTGCTTCTGCAAGTACAATAGCATCATATTCTCCGTTGTCAAGTTTTTCTAATCTTGTATCTATGTTTCCCCTAATAGGTTTTATCTGTATATCCAAACTGGAATACAAATCTAATAGTTGTGCTTTTCTTCTCGGGCTACTGGTGCCTATAGTGCAGTTCATTTTTATTTTTCCAATCAGCACATCGTAAGGACTATTCCTTTTAAGCATCGCACTTATCGATAGTCCATCTGTTTCTTCTCCAGGCATATCCTTAAGACTGTGTACTGCTACATCTATGTTATTATTCAATAGTTCTTGTTCTATTGTGCTACAGAATACTCCTTTGCCACCCATCTCATATATAGGTGTTGTTTGATCTATATCACCAGGAGTTTTTACTACCACAACTTCTGCGTCGCAATCCAAGGATTGTATAGCTTGATTAGTATATGCTAATGCTAATTTACTTCCTCTTGTACCTATTCTAAGTGTCATCTGTGTCTTTCTTTAATCTAAAAATAGTATCACAGTATCCGCAAACAACTTCACCTCCGTCTGGAATACTATAGTAAACTTTAGGATGATCCATGTGTTCGCCCATGCACCAAACCCGAGTTGAATCACTGTATATTACTCGTTCTTCAAAACCGTCTGGTCTTTTTCCGTGTCCTTGATCTATATATTCTTTCATTGTTCAAGTTTATCAGGCATAGTAAATAAAGCCCTCACTCCTGATCTATCTTCGGGCTGTATTCTAGCAAAGGCTACCCACTTTGGATTGTAGTCAAAAGACATTGTGCGATAATGTTCATTACAATATTCTTTAAAACTTGTACCAGTAGTATATACATCGTCAACTATCATTGGTGGGCCTTCGGTGGCATAAGGTTTTAATGCTTCTGCTAGAGGTATGCCTCCTCTAGGTATGCCTTCAACTGACCCAAAAGGTCTTGTTTCATAGTCCATAATCATGCGAGCTATTCCATCCCAATCATCTTTTGTAAGAGCATCGCATTCTATCTTCCAAGTCAGCGGTAGTCCTGCGTGACTTGTAAAGTTTATTTTTTGAAATAATGTCATTCTTTTCCTAGTATTGTTAATATTTTTTGTTGTTCTCGTTTTTTTATAAATTCATCTTCACCTTCATAGGTTGAACATTTTGCTATTTCATCTTCTACAAACCAAAGTATTTCGTACAAATCTTTTTTACAACCCCAAGTCACAAACCCATCCATATATCTATCATTAGCCGCAAATGTTATTTTACGTATTGTATTGCATATATCTGCCTTATCCCAATCTTGTATCATAATAGTAGTTATACGTAATTTTGTGTGCCAGTCATGAAAAAAGGCAGTGCGTCGGTCACTGCCCTTAATCTTATAATCCGTTAGGAACTATAACATAATGTATAGCAAGTACAACGCCCACTGACGCACCCAAACCTATCATCATTTTTATAAAGTCTTTGGTAATCAACGGAAATACAGTTTTAAACTTTTCTTTACCAAACACTGTTGCCATAGCTAATTCTCTACCACAAAGCAAACCTACGAACACCCATGTAGTTGACATAGGAATATCATTAAGTTCTTTGAAGAACAATAGTATTAGAAAGTATACACAATCAATAATAGTAGCTGACCTTACATATCTTGTATTATGTTTCTCTAATACAATCTTTTGTATCTTACCTCCGCCTTCTCTAAACATATAAGCAAGTCCTGCAACAAAAACTAGACTAATTAGAATCATTAAATCCCAAGGTATCTCTCTAGGTAGGAATACCGCAATGTTTGCCATGTCATGTGACAACCAAGTAAACCATAAAAATGCTGTCGTGAACCATTGTCCTATACGCCAATACTTTTTGTGTTCTTCTTTAACTGGCTTTGCTTCGTCTAGTATTCTGCTTACAACAATCCAAATTACATAAGCCGCCACAGCCGCAACTGCATAGCCCATCATAGATTTTACAAGCATCTTCTCTAGTACAAATGTACTAGCAAAGGCACTTAAAACTAAAAAAGAAGTACTAACTGGTACTCCTATACGTGTAAGTATTAATAATAGTCCTGGTGCCATAGCATGGTACCATTGTATTTCTTGGAACGGTATTTTGTTTAATCTACCATAACTGATGTCGCCACCGTTAGTATACCAACCATACCAAAGTGTATACAGTAAAACGGCACTAGCCGCTCCCCACATAACTTTCCAATTGAATCTCTCATTGTTTGATGCGATCCATGTACCGAGAGTTTGTACTGAATCGTTAGCTATAACTGAGTAACCTGCAAATAGGAAACCTACGGCCATCCATAGGGTGAGTGCATCCATTTTTTATCTCCTCTGCTTGATGTCTTTACCACATCGCTCACATATTAAGACCAGGCTCGACGTTGCCTGGCTGGGACATTATGTCCGCAATTATTTATAATGTAACATACGTTTCTAATAAAGTCAAGAACTTTGGATGTCAACATTAGGTTGATGGACCCATGCAAAAATAGCATGACAGCCTTTACAAAAAAAAGGTAGACTTTTTAATAGTAATGTAGTAAGTTTATATAAATAAGATTGAACGCAATGTTCAAGAGCGTCTTCAGCTCAGAAAAAATGAAGGGCATAACCCATGCCATACAAGTGGTACCAAAATTCTAGGGTACCGTGGTAGCGCCGGGAGAGACCGGGGTTGTAATACCTCAAATTACACACATATACACATAGAAGGAGACAGCAGGATGACTGCACTAGCGATAAGAACGGCCACTTGGGTTGGCCTACCAGGGATTGCAAACTGGTTTAAAAACCTAAATCAAAAACTACATCAACGTAGACAAGCCCGTAAAACTTACAATGAACTTTCAAGACTTACTGACTGGGAACTAAGAGATCTTGGTATTGGTAGATCAGATATTCGTAGTATTGCAAACGGCAACTTTCATAGAGAAGAAGCAGAAGCAAATCAAAATTTGAAAGGATGGGTGTAATGACAGCAATAACACAAACCACATGGACATTCACCTGTAAAACTTGTGCAATTATACGTAACATGTTTGTAGGAGCAATAGCCACTATGATTGCAATTACAGAAACAGCCGGGCGTTCAAGAGCGGCCGCTGAACTAACACGCCAAGGCTATCACAAAGAAGCCAAAGCATTGATGTTAGAACTTGAAGAAATGAGGAAACAGTAAAATGTGGCCTTATACAGACGAAGAAGCTGATTTCATTAGCGGAACAAGAAAATAACCAAAAGCGAGCTTAACGGCTCGCTTTATCTATAACTACATTACACAGACAAAAAAGGACAGACAAAATGAAAAAATTATTTTCCATTACAGCCGTATTGGCTACATTAACAACTTCAGTTGCTCTTGCTGAAGATATCTCAATAGACATGTTAAACAAACGTGATGACGGAGCTAAAATGGTTTACTCACAAGATATTGCACGTATCAATGTCGGAGATACCATTACCTGGCTACCAAAGTCAAAAGGACACAATGTTCATTTCATTGCTGGTCCAGAAGGTTGGGAATTGCCTGCCAAAAGTAAAAACAACAAAGAAGTTTCTATTACTTTTGATACACCAGGTGTCTACTTGTACCAATGCACACCACATGCTACTATGGGCATGATTGCAATGGTTGTTGTAGGCGATGACATGTCAAACCTAGACGCCATTAAAAAGATGAAGATCCGTGGCAAGTCTAAAAAGAAAATGAAAGAATTACTAAGTGACCTCTAATGAAATACAAGAGATTAGTAAATAAGATACCGGAATTTTGTATGAGCCATTGGCTCATACGAATTCCATTAATCATTATCTTCTTACAACAAGGTATTGCTAAACTTCCTGTAACAGTAGAAGGAGCAGAGTCGTTTGACTTGCCTTATATTGTTTGGTGGTTTGCGGCTTGGGGTGAAGTAGGTGCTGGATTAGGACTACTAGTTGGTGGTTTGTTTCCTAAAAAGTTTTTTGCAGAACTAGCTGACTTAATTACACGCTTTAGCGGTATTACAATTTGTAGTATTATGACAGGTGTGATATGGGTAGGACAACCTGAAAGTTTAACAGATGTGATTCTGTATGACAATCTACATGTCCTATTATGGGTTGGAGGATTATTTTTCGCTCTTCGTGGAAATAGAACTTGACTTAAATAAATACTTTTGTTATATTAATAACAACTACACAGACACACAGGAGGAAATATCATGTCAGTAGATACAAAATACGGAGAAGCCATCTTTAAACAAACGCAAGAAGTTGCAGAAATGTTTAAAGCGGCGATGCCAAAAATCACAACTAATAAAAACGGATACGAAATAAGAACCAAAGTTCTAGAGATGGCGCAAGGCAATGTGTGGAACGATTACCATGCGAAGTTTGGCGGATGGGAACAAAGTGTAAAACGTGATCCTGAAACTAACGAGATTGTAAGTTCGGTCAAGATGCCGGAAGTGCCAGGAACTGAAGCTGTATTAGAAGCGGCTGAAAAGTTTTACAGTTTCGTAAACGGTAAATAATAACAACAAAAACAATCAAAAAAAGGGCATAGCCCTGTACCATGTAATAGTAAAGTAGAAGCCCTCGGCACTGTTAGTGTCGGGGGTTAAACTTTTGTAGATAATCAGCTTGCTCTTTACCCCATAATGTACCATTAATATCACATCCATTACAAGGTTTGCATTTTTTTCTTTTTCCCTTATATAGGTGATTTCTATAATATCCTATGCTTGAACCTAACCAAATATCTTGAATGCTAGAATGTAACACGTTTCCCAAATTACTTTCTCTAGCCCAATCTTCGCTACAGGTTAAAACATCACCATTCCAATCTATGAACATTTTGTAAAAAGGAATGTAGCAGTTTCTTTGCACAGTTTTGCCTTTGCCTACAAATATATCATTCCTGTTCACAATCTTTAATTCAAACTTTTGTGGATAACAATGTCTAGGTATGATCTGGATATCAATATGCTTTGCCATATCAAATAGCATTTCGCTAATGTCTTCATCATACATGCTAACAGTCAAATGTGTTAGTCCTGCTTTTTTAAATTGTTTGATCTTATCTCTAGTAAGAAAGTCACCGTTGGTGTTTATCTCCAGATAATTTAAAGTTTTTATAGTTGATAGTATTTCTATCTGTTGAATAATATTTTTATGTAGGGTTGGTTCACCAAACCCTACAAATCCTATGCGACCATCATAACCAAAACTGTTACAGTCGTTAGCTATTTTTTCTATAAGATCATTGCTTGTCTTTAAATTTTTATTTGGATAAAGTTCTGGCATGCTCCTTGGACAAAATTCACACACACGATTACATATTTCGATAGGATTAATTTCTATCATTCTTAAAGTGCTTAAAGCAGAGCCACCACTAAAAATAGTTTGCTTTGATCTAACAGTTTCTATTGTAGACATTTTGCTATTTCCATATCACAAAGTGCCATTCTGTTGCCTTTAGTTTTAATTAAGTTTGTTTTTTTAGGTAGCTCTTTAAATAATACAAAGTTAGCATAAGTAGGATTGCATCTAAAATTTGTTTCTAAATATAATTTTGTCTGTTGCATCCTTGCTACATGTTCGGGTATTAATTGTAGTAGAGCTTCTAATATAGGTATCATAAAACTATGTGAAGCACAGCTAGGTCTATGCTTTTGTATAAAACTAATAATTTTTTCTGCACCAATTGCGTAACTAAATCTTAAACCTGCTTGTCCTAAACTTTTGCTAAGTGTTCTTAACACAACAATATTATCTGCAATATCTACCATTGTATCATTATCATGCCAGTCATAATAGGCTTCATCTATTATTACAATCTTATAATATTTTGCTACATCTCTTACTACATCAGAGCTAACAATCTGTCCGTCAATTCCATTAGGTGTTGCCAGATATAAAATTTCTGCGTTAGAAAAATTTTGTGCATGTGGTATACATGTAAATGGTTTGTTCTTTATATTACTAAACACTTCTGGCATACTCCAAGTTGGCGATACGATTGCCATATGATAATTATATTCAAAGAATCTTAGAATCATTTCACCTATGCCGAATCCAATTGCAAGATTTTTAATTGGTCTTTGTTCGTATGCCGACAAAGTTTTATAAAGACTGTATTCATCAGTGTATTGCCTTGTGTCAAAGTTTACACTTCTATATAGATCACGTAGTTTAAAATTTAATTCTGTATCATAGGTCAAGTTATTAGAAAGATCAATCTCAATATCTGTGTATTTTGGTACCTGCCAATTGGGTCTATTATGTATAAATTCTTGCATAAGTATATTTACTATGATTGAACTTTACCGTGGAAAAATTAATCTCAAGGATCCTTTGGTGGCTAAACACGCAGAGGTACACATAAACAAGCGGACACTATTAGATCCAACAAGGCCGCATTATGAAAGAACAGTAGAAAAATTTATCTATTGGTATACTGACCTATCAAGAATAAAATATCCTGTCACTGCTGTCATTGCAGGGAAACAATTACTAGGTATACATCCAGGCACATCTAGAGTTATCGCACAATATTTGAAAGGTGTTAAATTTGTAGATTGTATAGCAATGGTAATTATACATCAAGATAGTAGAACTACACTACAACACATAATGCCAGATGCTACACCTCTAAGTGGTTCAGAAGCAATATCATTTGATGCAGGTGATAACAACTGGGAATTTAGACTTAAGGATGATACATGTGATTTGGAAGACAGAGATATTAACAAAACTAATAAAAAATATTTTTGGAATTTACATCCTGGCATGAGATGGTTTCATAATAACCAATTGCTATTAGATAGGTCTAAACCTGGAGAAAAACCTAGAGACATAGCAGTAGTATGTCCTTTAGGATTATATCAAAGTCTAACACATCTAGTTGACAATTCGCCTAAACTACATAAGGTTGGAACTTTTTATTTTGTTTGCTAAGTTATATACGTATATAAATACGTTATGATAGATAAACAACCATTTGAGAAAACCTTAGATAATTTCAAATCTACTGGCAAGTACAGAGTTTTCAACGACATTGTAAGAGAACGAGGAGCTTTTCCTGAAGCTATTTGGTACGGTCCTTACAATATCAAAAACATAGTAAACTGGTGCTCAAATGACTATCTCGGTATGGGTCAGCATAAGGTTGTGATTGATGCTATGCATACTGCACTTGACCAAACAGGAAGTGGTTCAGGTGGAACACGAAACATAGGCGGCACAAGTCATTATCACGTTGCATTAGAGAACGAACTTGCCCGATTGCATAGCAAAGGAGCGGCTTTGCTCTATACCAGTGCTTATGTTGCCAATGAGTGGACACTCATCGCTTTAAGCAAAATCATTAGTAATATATGTTTTTTGTCAGATTCGAAGAATCATGCATCTTTAATACAAGGTATCTTGCATTCTAGAGCAGAAAAACGTATATGGACTCATAATGATATGAGCGATTTAGAAAAGAAATTACAGGAAGTTACCGCATTAGGACTAGTACCATGCATAGTCTTTGAATCCGTGTATAGCATGGATGGCGATGTCTCTCCTATTTCAAGTGTTTGCGATTTAGCTGACAAGTATAATGCTATTACATATATAGACGAAGTTCACGCAGTCGGACTGTATGGAGATACAGGTGCAGGTTTTTGCGAACAAGTGGGCGAAACACGTATAGATATAACAAATGGCACACTTGGAAAGGCGTTTGGAGTTCAAGGTGGGTACATTGCCGGTGACGGAACGGTCATAGACGCAATCCGCAGTGTAGCCAGTGGGTTCATATTCACCACCAGCACAAGCCCGGTTATTTGCTCTGGTGCATTGGCTTCAATTAAGTATCTAAAGGATCATAACGAGTTGAGGATACAACATCAAGAAAGAGCTAAACGACTTAAAGAGATGCTGGCTGAAGTAAACATAGAAGTGCATGCTTCAGCTTGCACACACATTGTACCAGTAATGGTTAGGGATCCTGTGTTATGTAAAAATATGAGTGATATGTTATTAAATGATTATAACATCTATATACAACCGATCAATCACCCAACGGTTGCACAAGGAGAAGAACGTTTACGCATCGCGCCTACTCCTCTACATACAGATGCGATGATGCATAACCTAGTAGACAGTTTAAGAAAAACATTTAAACGTGTACGTGAAGGATGCATCTAAGGAGCAAAAATTGATTAAAAAATATATTTGGATGGGGATAGGATTCTTATCGCTTGGAATGGCCTATATCGGAGTAATAGTCCCAGGTATTCCCTTTTCTATCTTCCTTGTATTCGCCGCATATTGTTTTGCAAAAAGTTCTAAACGTATGCATGATTGGTTATATAACCACAAATACTTTGGCCCATTTTTAACGAATTGGGTACAAAAGAAAGTATTTCCAACCAAAGGTAAGTATTTGATGTTATTAGTAATGGCATCATCACTAGCATTTCTGTGGTTTACAACCGAAAACTTAAAAGCGGTTGCATGGAGCGGAGGTTTCATGGCACTTGTTGCTATCTGGGCTTGGAGGTTTCCTGGTTCAGTTCAGGAACATGCAGATAGAATAGAACAGGGAAAAAAGATAGGTTGGATAAAGTAGACCCCGCTGCAGGCTACAGGTAATTACGCCAACTTGGATGCCGTACACTGATTTCTAATTGTTTTCTTTTATGGACAAGGTCATAGTAGTCTGGTTTGTACGGCATTCTTTTTGGTTTCATCACCATTCTGTTTCCTTTGCGTGTGTTGCAAGGACCGCAGGCGGACACTATATTTTCCCATCTTGTCTTTCCACCCATGCTGAGAGGCCTAACATGATCCATTGTTAACAATTTTCTTGGGTATTGATTATTACAATATTGGCAGGTGAAAAGATCTCTAATATATAAATTTGTTTTACTGAACCTAGGTTGTCGCCTACGGCGTTGAAAGTCTTTAAGCAAAATTACTGCCGGCACCTTTGTTTCCCAACTAGCACTACTCACTACCCAGTCGTCATACCACTCAAGAACATCACACTTGTCTAAATACATGTAAGTAATTGCCTCTTTCCACTGCACCGCACTCAGTGGTAGATAACTAACAGGTTGGGCATCGGCATTCAGCACCAATACATCGGACACAAATAACTCTCCTATTCAGCCGTATTTATTTTGGCAACACAAATACCTTGTTCATTAGGTGGAAAAAATCCATCTTCGCCTTGCCTCTCTACTGCAAAATAATCCCTTGCCCAAAAACAATCGTGCATATCTGAAAACGTGCCTTCTATCTTTGCTTCAACACCGGTTGCTGTCAACATGATATGGACTAATATCCATTTCATATATGTTCTCCGTTCCAAAGTGGCATCTTTAATGTTACCACAGGAGGTTGTGTGTCATCTTCAAAGTTGGCAGTGGCATGAGCACAACCTAATTCTACAAGTTGGGCATTTGGATCAACATTTTTTTGAGCGAAAGACTTTAGTCCTGCAATTATTTCATCTTTATTTCTTTCATAAAAACTAAAACATTTTTCATGATGGTTAAAAGCTATACCCCACGAGATATGCTCCTTTGTTTCTCCGTTAATGGTTAACATTGCATAGAATACTATCGCCCATTTCATATTGAACTTTTCCCTTCATTTTTTACGTCATTTAAAAATCGTTTTAATTTTTCTTCTGGAACACAAAATAGTTTTTCCATTTTATCATTTGGAAATGTTCTAAATAGATGTCCGTTGATAGCATTTCCGTTTTGTTCTACATATTCAATACACGATTCTGAATTTTCAAATTGAGGTGTGTGCCAAATGTAGATATCTTTTTTGCCTCCAGCATATACCGTTGCCATGATAGCAATTAAAAACCAGTTCATGTCAATCTCCTGAGTAAGGTTGAAAGTTTGTTCCATTAAATAACATACAGGCTACTCCGTCAGCATACAATTGAAACATAGTCCAATTACCCTTTTCTTGATCTACAAAAAAAGCCATACCACCTCTAAAAGGTCTACCTGCAGTGGCAGAAAAAGTTACACCTTCGCCCATAAACAATAATTTTTCACCATGCTCTTCAGCAAGTCGCTCCATTTCAGCATAATTATTACAAGGACTTTGAAGCAACAAAAATTTTGTGCCTTTTCTTTCCTCTCCTAATACTGACCCTCCAAACAGAACCGACAACAGAATAATCATCGCCGCGGATAGTTTGGTCATTGTATCTCCTCTACCTGTTTATATACTCTAAAAAGTTCTGTGCAATAATCACATTAATTCTATTTTGCACTTTGGTCCAGTCATTAGTACCTACTTGAAAAGTATCTCTCTCTGTATATAGCTTTAAAAGTAATTGTCGACCATTTGTTTGGTTGCTAGACTCAAGCATCGTTGCCACTGTTCTTCTCCATCATATTCAAATATAATACTATCATTGGCTTCACAAGTCAACCAACGGTTCTCCAACCTATACGGAAAGACACCTTGTATTTCCATGTTCAGTTGGTTAGGTGCCCAAGCACTAAATCCTGACATCATTCTCCAGTTGACAGGACAATTACCTTGAGCAAGTTTTTCCAGCATTATATCATCACTAGAGATTCTGTAGCCTCTACCAGCTTCTGCTGTATTTTTACTTTGCCATTCGTCTGTATGAAGTAAGACAAGAGCTCCTTGATTAACAGGGCCACCTCTAAATAAATTTGCCGCGGTATCAAAAATTATACCTTTGTCTTCGGCAATGTCTCTCACCGGTATTGCACTCTGTCTATTTAGGCATACGCCAACACTACCGTTTTGATCATCTTGATACATATAAATTGCAGTTTTATGAAATGGATTGTCCAAAGGTAGTTTAGGATGTGAAACTAATATTTTTCCTCTACGTGTCATGAGTAATCTGGTAATGGCCCTCCATACCTTGCACCTTTAATCTTACGGTTGCCTACTGTTACTCTTTTACCACTAGATAATTTATGTGATTTCTTGCCATCTCTGGCCACTAGAGCTCTGCTTTTACAACTCGCTAGATCACTAACACCCATTTTTGACTTAGGTGTGTTCTTACAATATGCTTTGGTTGGCTTACGCTCGACTACTTGGTATACTTTCATACAAGTATTTATCTTACCTGTAGCGGTCGGCAGGATTTTCATAGGCCCCGCTGCACGGTTCTGGCGATAAGCGGAAAGTAAGTGCTTTTCTTGGGCCTTTTGTGGTGTTTATAGATACCTCTCCTGACTTCTCGTGGAACTCTATCTTTGTAATGCGGGCTTTCTCATTATTTTTGCCGACTAGGATCTCTTGTCCTAATTCTAGGTTTAGGGCTAGGTTTGAATATGTCATGGGATATCTCCTTTTGGAATGCTGTCCGACTGGACGCACAAATATTTATCGCCAAAATCACTTGACATAGTGATAAAGATATATTATATTGTAGAGGAAAGTTAGGAGGTTTTATATGCGTACATTACTTTTATTAGTTGGTCTTTCAATGCTAGGTGCCTGTAGCTCTATACCTTATGGTTGCCGTTCCTACGATAATTGCACTCCTACAGGGCTCTATGCACCTCAACACTATCCTATGTCTCAACAAGACTCTATGCGGTACCTTTATAAAGACGACCCTGAAAACCATCCTGAAGCAGTTTTTGAACGATACAAGATCAAAAAGTTCAAAAAATAATTTTGGTTGAAAAAAAATATCCTGAGAAATCTTTCAAAAAAAGTTACCAAAATAGGTTGACCTTTACAGGGTATGATATTATATTGTAGAGACAATAAGGCAACGGAGGGATTTATGCCAGAACAATTAGAATTATTTACAAGTGAATGGGGTATTAGAAACGATGTGGCACATCTTATAGACCCATTGAACGAACTTTTACCTATGTTTGGTATGGTTAAAAATGCTAATAAAAATAAAGCATTAGAAAAATTTAGAAAGGCACAAGGTGTTGCCTATGATATTTTTAATAACGGTCTTATGAACAGGGGTAAAAGCCTAAAAGTATTAGGCTTAAAAAAATATGATTTACCACTTCCTGAATACTACGGCAGGGATAGTTATTTTCCGGGAAACTGGGAAAGGATTGAATACATTGTGTCAGAAGCATTGACTCCTATTATAGTAGAGGCGGCAAAAGAACAAGGCATAAGTTAACCAAAAAGGTTGACTTTAGATAAAAGCGACTCTATACTGTATAGACAATGAGGACAAGAAAAGAGGGAATTATGTTTTATATTTACGAAAGATCATCTACTTATATTATTGGTAAGCCTGATTCAAAAGGTGTCGCTAGACCAAATCATAGTCAAGTCTATAAAACTATGGCGGCGGCGAAAGCAGGCTTAACCAGAATCAAAAAGGCAGAAAATTTATTGCCTACTGATCCAAATTATGCAGACTTTAGATATGCAATCGCAGAAGTAAATTATTTTCATCAGAAGATAGAAAAGTCTGTAAAGAAGAAGAACTTAATGAATGGCGATATCTTTCATGAGAAAGTAAATACG
>Ga0160423_10001952_pt1 | contig 17257 bp, 7 predicted proteins | sample CRUFie14St8metaG_FD_108191 | JGI IMG/M metagenome (GOLD analysis project Ga0160423, IMG submission 108191) | Marine microbial communities from the Costa Rica Dome - CRUD Field 142mm St8 metaG | ecosystem: Environmental > Aquatic > Marine > Oceanic > Photic zone | place: Costa Rica: the Eastern... | reverse complement strand
AGATTTCAAGACGCTAGATCAAATACTTTTTATAATGGTGTTACAATAGAAAAATTAACTAAACCTAATTTTTTTGCTGCAATGACTTCTCCATTGCTTAGAGGTACAAACCAAAGACCTATAATGTATCTTGAAGAAGAAGATAGACAAATATGGGTTATGTCAAATAATTCTTATTGGGACGGTCCACCTGAAAGATCAGGCAGGCCTATTACTAAAATAACTTTACAATATTTTTATAAACCTGGAATAGGAAACAAAAAACCAAATTGGGGTTATAATGTTGTTGGTGAAAACGCTTTGTTTGCACCTAGTAAAGCTGCTCATTTTGAGCTGCACGCTTCAGAAGAAAACAATTTAGTTATAAAAATATTAGCATTAGCTGGAATAGCAATGAAAGATCCGTCTATATACCAAATAGCTTCAGCTGAGGATAATAAAAATATTCAACAAGAAAAATCATAGCAAATGGGAAAATTATCAAGTAAAAGTCAAAGACAATATTTTGAAGGCCCTGATGGAGTTCAAGGTAATAATAACACAAGTGTTTTTTACGGAAAAGGTAGATGGGGTGTAAAAGGTAGAGACGATCAAGGTCAATATCAATTTGTTTCACTAGATAATATAATAAATCAATTTATGGTTGTTTATGTTGGTGAAGAAAAAATGATTGGTTCTGCTAGAAAAACAGATGTAGCTTTTCACGCTCAAAGAGGTTTGTCTGAATTAAGTTACGATACTTTAAGTCAAGACGCTTCTCTTTCTTTTGTAGTACCACCTTCGTTAACTTTTCCACTACCACCTAATTACGTTAATTATACTAAAATTTGTTGGATAGACGACGCTGGTATAGAAAGAATAATATATCCTACTACTAAAACTTCTAATCCAAATCAATTACAACAAAATGCTGACGGTAGTTTTAAATATGAAACTAATACATGGAAAAACCCAGCAACAGGTTTGTATGAAGAATACGGTATAAATGCTTCAAGCAAAACTTCTGCAGATGGTAGTTTTGAAAACCAAACACCGTTAAGAAGATATCGCTACGAAACTAGAGTTGATGTTACAGGCGCAACAAGAGTAAATCCTGGCAATGGAAATAATAATACAAATTATTTATTTTATTCACCTAACTTTAGTGATGGTATGCAAATGCTTTTTCATGGTACACATGCAGATATAAAAGTTGGCCAAACAGTTCTTGGGCCTGGTATACCTAAAAATACTACAGTAGCTTCTGTATATGAAACTACAACTGGTAATTATAGAGGTACATCTATAAGTATGACAAATCCAGAATATGAAGCTGATCAATTATTAGACAGTCCTACAGGAACTGCAGGTAGACCTGCAAACGTAATGCAAAAAAATACACAAGTTATTATTGTAGATTTAAATAGAGAGTCTGAAGCTTGGAATAAATATAGAGCACATACTTCTACAACTAATACAGATGACTACGAAGATAACACTAGATGGTATAATGATGGTGAAAGATACGGTCTTGATCCTCAGCATGCTCAAGCTAATGGCTCTTATTACATAGATAATAATACTGGTCAAATTCACTTTAATTCTTTTATATCTGGTAAAACTGTTATTATACATTATATAACAGATAATTTAGAAGGTGTTGGAGTACAGAAAGTACATAAATTTGCAGAAGACGCAATGTATAAATATATAGCTCATGCAATATTATCTGGAAAAGCAGGTATACCAGAGTATCAAGTAAATAGACTTAAAAAAGAAAAGTTTGCAGCTATAAGACAAGCTAAACTAAGACTATCAAATTTAAAACTAGGAGAATTAACTCAAACATTAAGAGGTAAATCTAAACACATAAAACACTAATATATGCCGGAGATTAAACACGTTTTTAGTCAAGGTAAAATGAATAAAGACCTTGACGAAAGACTAGTACCTAATGGTCAATACAGACATGCATTAAATGTGCAAATATCTTCTTCAGAAGGTTCTGATGTAGGAACAGTGCAAAACTTATTAGGTAATGCTAAACTTTCTAATTTTATCGGAGTAAATCCAAAGTGTGTAGGCGCTATTGCTGATGATAAAAACGATGCTTTATATTGGTTTGTAAAAACACAATATTACGACTGTATATTAGAATATAAAAACAAAGAAATAAAACCTGTTATTGTTGATACTAAAAAAAATGTTTTAAAATTTACAGATAATATAATAACTGGTATTAATATTATTGACAACTTATTATTCTTTACTGATAACTACAACGAACCTAAAAAAATAAATATTGATTTTTGCAAGCAAGGTACTGATATAAATGGTTACACTCACACAAGATTAATAGTTCCTGAAAGAAACATTACTACTTTAAATAGTATAGACATAAGAGAAGAGCATATAACTTTAATTAAAAAATCTCCAACAAAGCCTTTATTTTTAGATATTATAGCAGAAGATATAACTTTAGCTAGTAAAGAGTTTGAGTTTAACAATGCTCAACAAAATATTATTTATACAGTAGGTGATACGTTTATATTGTATGGTGTACAAATTAATTTTGGATCTAAATTTAAAGTTGGAGACAAAGTTAAAATGTTATCTGCAAATTCAACAGGTTTTTTACCTGAAGTTTTTGATGCAGAGTTAGAAGTTGTAAACGAATTAAGTGGACAACCTGATGGTTTTACAGGTAATACATATCCAGAAAATACGTATACAATGAGAGTTTTAGCTAGAAAAGATACTATTTCAAACGCTTTAACTTCTTACAACTTTCAAGCTGGTGGTAACAACGAAAAGTTTTTTGAAAATAAATTTGTAAGATTTAGTTACAGATATAAGTATCAAGATGGTGAATTGTCTTGCTACGCACCTTTTTCAGAAGTAGCTTTTTTACCTAGTCCTACTGGCTTTGACTACTCAACAACAAAGGCTTACAATACTGCAATGGAAAATAATTTAAGTAAATTAATACTTAAAAATTTTATTGCAAATGATATTTTAGAAAACGTTGTTGAAGTAGAAATACTTTACAAAGAGTCTAACTCACCTTTAGTTTATTCTGTTGACAAAATAAAAGAGACAGATATATCGTCAGGTATTAATTATTGGAATTTAAACGAATATGAAATAACTTCTGATATTATATATACTGTACTTCCTCAAAATCAATTAACAAGACCTTTTGATAATTTACCTAGAAAAGCTTTAGCGCAAGAAGTAACTGGAAACAGAATTGTTTTTGGTAACTATACTCAAAACTATGATATAGATTATAAACCTTTAATAAGTTCTTGGTATGGCCCAAGATTTCAAAGCGTTGAATTTAATAGTTTAATAGCAAAACCTTCTTTAAAATCGTTAAGACAATATCAAGTTGGTATTACTTATGTTGATAGTTATGGTAGAGAAACTCCTATATTTTCAAATACTGAGTCTAGTTTTAAAGTACCTAAAATTGAAGCTTCTAATTATAATAAAATAATATCAAAAGTTAATACGCCACATCCATCTTGGGCAAAAGGTTTAAAGTTTTATGTAAAAGAAACTGCTAATGAATATTATAATTTAGCAATGGACAGAGTTTACGAAGCTGAAGATGGTAATTTATGGCTTGCTTTTCCTTCGTCTGAAAGAAATAAAGTAGATGAAGAAACTTTTTTAATATTAAAAAAATCAACTGATGGAACTGCGCTTGTAGAAGAAGAAGCTAAATATAAAATTATAGCAATTTCAAATCAAGCTCCTGAGTTTGTAAAAACTATAAAAAAAGAAGTGGCATCTTCAGTAGGTGATCCTTCTGCTAGTACAACTAACAATGCTGGTGATATTGTACCGTTAAGTGTTTTCTTTGAAGGTACTAATCAAACACCTCAAGTAAATTCTAGAGAGTTTGTTATAAATAAAGAAAATTGGACAACTCCTATAAACAATAATGTTTTAACTGCGTTAGATGAAATACCTGAGCAAATATCAATAACTTTTAGAAAAACAGATACTAATACATATACAAAAGCATACAAAGTAGCAAGTTTAACTTCTGACGATACTAATTATACAATAGTTTTAGAAGATGTTATAGACGAAAGCGACTCATTTATATATCCTGATCTTGTAAATCCAAATGCTACTAGCTCAGTAACTGATGAGTCTGGTTTTGACACTTCTTTAGAAATAATAGTACACAAATATGTAGTTGAAAACAGGCCAGAGTTTGAAGGTAAATTTTTTGTTAAAATATTCAATGACAATAACGCTGACAAGTATGTTTTCACGCCTACTCTTTCTTTAAGATCATATGAAACTTTAGCAGCTGCTCAAATGTATTATTTTTCTGATACCTCTGCTGCTAACATGAACGGTGCTACTGGTACTACAGCTGATTCAACTGAAGGACATGGTAACGATACAACAGCTCAAGGCGCTGATATATTACAGTTTTCTCCTGCTACAGGTCAGTACAGTATATTATCACAACCTTTTACTGACGGCTCATCAGATCCAGATATATACCCTACAGAAGGAGAGCGATCACAATGGGTTGAAGTTTTAGACGTAAACAATGATGGTGACGAAGACGAAAATTGGTTTATAGATCAAGCACATTACAGAGGTCAAGCACCTTTAACTTGGTTTGACTCTTTTCAAGAAGATGGTAGTGCATTTTTATCAGAAACTAGAAGAGACAGGCATGGTGTTGGTGCTTATATGACTGTAGACAGTAACGGTGCTCCTTATTTTGAAATGGAATATGAGTGGGAGCCAGCAGTTTTAGACTCTGTAACAAGATCGCAAAACGATCCTGATTTTAATCAAGGTGTATATACAGAAAACGGACAAGAATATATAGAGCTTTCTTTTTCAACTTTAAAAAATGAACTTAAAATTGATAGAGAGGCTGCTAGAGATGAAGAAGAGTTTGCTGTTTTTTATTCAGCTTCAGGTCCAAATTCACAGTTTACTAATATAAGTGAAATTCATAATGATAAAATTTGGGACTTACCTGAAAGTCAAGAGAAGTTTGTTGCTAACTTAGTATCTGGAACTATATTTACTTTTGAAGGAGATGCTAATAAAGTATTTTATAAAATAGTTAACAACCCACAAATAGAAAGAAGATATAATCATACTAATGCTTTTGATTTAAATTACGCTTTTTATAGAGCAAGAAGAGTTCCAAGTAATCAACAGTTTGGTAGTAGTGAAGTTGCTGAAGCAGCTCTTACGTTTGCAAACTTTGTAAATAAAACAAATAGAAGAGTAACGTATAAAATACCTATAAAAGCTTATTCTAAAACTGAAGGTACTATATTTTCAGGTAGCGTTTTAAACTTAAGTGACTTTAGTACAACTCAAGCAGGTATTACTTTAATAGACCAAGCTGACGCTGCTAATCCTATTAGAATTACATTTTTAAAACAAAGATACGATGATAAAAAAGTTTTAACAACTAATAATCCTGCTATTTGGGAAACTGAGCCAAAAGAAAGTATTGACTTAGATATTTACTACGAAGCTAGTAGAGTTTATCCTATAGGACCAAATGTTTCCTTTGAAGATTTAATATCTGTAGGTATGAAAGTTACTTGTGATAATCCAAATGTGCTACCTATAGAAGACGTTTTTGTAGAAAGTGTAAGCGGTCATATTATAGAACTTAGTGAGTTTGTAAGAGATAATGCTTCTACAACTCCTAACCAGCCAACAGTATTAAACGGAGTTCCTTTTACTTTTACAGATTCTACAGGTGCTTACGTAAGACTTAAGTTTCAAACATTAGTTAATCCAGTTGCTCAACTAGGAAATACAGGTTTAGGAACAGAGCTTACTAGTAAATTTTTAGGATTTAGCGGGGTAGATGATGAGTTTGGTTTGTCTTGGTATAACTGTTATTCTTTTTCAAATGGAGTTGAGTCAAATAGAATTAGAGATGACTTTAATCAAGTAACTATAGATAAAGGTGCTAAAGCATCAGCTCCGCTTGATGATACTTATAAAGAAGAAAATAGAAAAAACGGTTTAATATATTCTGGTATTTACAACTCTACAAGCGGTGTTAATAATTTAAATCAGTTTATACAAGCAGAAAAAATAACTAAAGATTTAAATCCAACATTTGGTAGTATACAAAAACTATTTGCTAGACAAACAGATTTAATTGCATTTTGCGAAGATCGTGTAATTAAGATATTATCAAACAAAGACGCTGTATTTAATGCTGATGGTAATGCTAACTTAACAGCGACAAATAAAGTATTAGGTCAGTCAATGCCTTTTGCTGGTGATTATGGTATATCAAAAAATCCTGAAAGTTTTGCTAAAGAAAACTTTAGAGCTTATTTTACTGATAAGCAAAGAGGTGCTGTACTTAGATTATCAATGGACGGCTTAACTCCTATATCTGAATATGGTATGTCTGATTATTTTTCTGATAATTTAAAACTAAATGACGTACTGTTAGGTAGTTATGATGGTGATAAAAATCAATACAATATAAGTTTAACAGACACTGATACTACAATATCTTATGATGAAAAAGTAAAAGGCTGGCCAAGTTTTAAATCTTTTGTTCCTGAGCAAAGCTTAAGTATGTCTAATGATTATTATACATTTAAAGAAGGTCAATTATACCAACACCATGTAGAAGTAGATAATTCTGAAAACGAAGTACCAAGAAATAATTTTTATGGTGATCAGTATAGTTCTTCTGTAGAAGTTTTATTAAACGACCAACCTAGTATTATTAAAACATACAAAACTTTAAATTATGAAGGTAGTGATTCAAGAGTAATACCTGAAACTTCTAACGTTGAAACTGGTTATCATAATTTACTACCTAAAAACGGTTGGTTTTCTACATATATAAGAACAAATAAAAACGATGGTTACGTTTCTGAGTTTATTAAAAAAGAAGGTAAGTGGTTTAACCATATAAAAGGTAATGATGTTAATACTAATGAAGATATTAATACTGAACTTTTTACATATCAAGGTTTAGGTAAAGCTGTAGGTTTTGCTGTAGATTTAAATTTATTTATTACTACTACAGTCACACCTCCGCCTCCACCTCCACCACCACCTACAGGTATTGTTGGTTGTATGGACCCTAACGCTATTAACTACGATCCATTAGCTACAGTTGATGACCCTACTTTATGCCAGTTTAATCCACCACCTCCACCACCACCACCTCCACCTATACCAGTTTTAGGTTGTACAAATCCTGACGCAATCAATTACGATCCGCTTGCTGATGTAGACGATGGAAGCTGTATATTGCCAAGCTTAATAATACAAGATATTAATGACGACGATTAAAATTAAATAAATGCACATAAATAATACTAGTAATACTAATAACATATATAGCGTTGAAGTTATACACGATGAAAATGTTTTAAATACATTACGTGTTCAAACTACTGGAGCTGGAACTGATTTTTATAATTTTAAAATCATACCAAATGATTACTCGCAGCTAATGTGTGCTGGTAATTTTAAAATAGATGGCTTGTCTAGTTCTTGGGTTTATAACGCTACTGTGCACCCATTGCATCCTGGTAAGTGTTATCCACAAAATCCACCTTGGTACGGTACTGGTGTTGATCAACACGTTAGGCACTCTACAACTCATAGTTACGTTTTAAAAGGAGATGGTACAATGGGCAACACTTTTGGTCCTCCTAATACTCCTGGTCTTAATGTACCTTGTTGGGGCCCTAATAGTCAAAGCGGTCAAAACTTTACTGGCAATGGTACTTATAGATTTAATGGCCCTTTTGTTTTTGACAACTCTGCTTATTGTGATGGCGCTTTTCTAACTTCTACAGAGCCTGTAACTTGGAGAAAAATTGTATTAGTAGATATGTACGAAGAAGATAATGGTAATATAAGATCAGGTGCTAGTGGTAATTTAGATAATACAGACGACTGGATTCAAATGATATGGCCTCCACAAATGAACCAATTTACTAACCCACCAACTCCTGTTTACACTCTTAATCCAAATCATAATAGTTATCCAGCACATGTAAAAGCTTGGATAATTCCTGAGTATCACCCTACAAATCCTAAAGAAGAAAACATGTCTATAAATTTAGACATTGATTATGTTTTACCTGTTGGTGGTTGTAATGATCAAAGTGCTGATAACTATGACTCAACAGCAGATTTTAATGACGGTAGTTGTACATATCCACCTCCGGTAACATATACTATAACGTTAACAGATATTGGTACTACAGGCGGACCTTATACTAATGAGTATTTAAATAATACTTTTTCTGGGCCTGCACCTGCTAAAAACGTAGTATTTAACGCTGGTAATCCTTTTGTTTTAGCAAACACTTATCAAGCTGGAGATTTAGTAAATGAAATTATTCAAGTTGAGTTAACGCCTCAGCTAGATCAAAACGGTGATATTGCTGTGTTTGACTTTCCAATTGCTGGTGGTCCTAATCCTAATATAACACAAACTTTAGGTTATACTAACCAAGGATCTCAATGGGGTGATGCTAAAAATAATTTAACAGCAGCAAGTATTAGGATTAACAATGTGGGTGATCCAAGTATAAGAAGAATTGGTTCTTTGCACGATCCAAGTAACGATGTTGATTCTCTTTGGCATAACTCACCAGATCCTACAGGTTATCAACCAGAATTACTTTACACGTTTGATGATAATCCTGGCAACGGAACTTACACGGCTAAAATTATAACAACAGACGCTAGTGGTAATCCTTTAGATATTCCAACAGGAGTTAACGATCCTGCTTCTACAGCTAGTGGTATTGGTGTTTTAGAATTTAATTATAGCAGTAGTGATCCAGAAGTAACAGCTCAGCCTGCTCTTGAGTATTTTCCATACAAACTTTGGTTTTTGTTAAATATAAAAGATTTTGTAATGCCTGCTGAAAATGTAAATATTGAAATTGACATAGAGCATAACACAGAAAACCAAGGTGATCCTAACTGGACTTACACGCCTCCTGTTGATGGTTGTACAGATCCTTCGGCTCTAAACTATGATCCATTAGCAACAAATGATGATGGCTCATGTACTTATGGTGTTCCTGGCTGTACAAATCAATTTGCTCAAAATTACGATCCAAATGCTACAGTAGATGATGGTTCATGTACATATGCACCAGGTTGGGGACCTAATGGTTTTACAGGAGGTGGTGGTAAAATAGTTTGTAGCATGATGAATGAATTTTATGGTACTCCACCTACAATGAATAAAGTATGGTTAAAGCATAGCGCTAATATGGAAAACAAAGATATTTACGCGTCTGGTTATCATGCTATATTTTTACCATTAGTAAATTTTGCTAAAAAAGAAGGCAGTATTAATTATATTGTAAGAAAAGTTTTAGAAGAAATAGCTATTAGTAGAACTAAAGATTTGCAAGCAGAAATGGAAAATACTAAAAGACATTTAAGAGGTAGAATATATAGGTTTATTTTAGAGCCAATATGTTATTTAGTAGGTTTAATAAAATCAAAGTAAAATGAATATAAACGCATTTAATATAGATACTTCACCTATTAACAGTAGTTTTACAGCAACAAAAAGCTATGAAGTTGTAGGAGATCCAGGTGCTGTATTTAGTATGATAATACAAAATAACTCTGGCGAATATTATAATTTTCCAGAAAATACAGTTGTTGATCTAGCTGGTAGTGTGTTTACTCCTGCTGCTGATTTTACAACAACTCCTGCAAATTTATTTAATCAACAAATACCTGAAACAGGTGTGTATATAGGTAATGTTACTTTTACAGCAGATCCTGCTGCTAGTTTTTATAGAGTAACTTTAGCTGCTGGTAACGATACTGTTTTAAACAAAGAAGTTTTTAATAATGAAGAGGTTTTTGTTAGTGAAAAAATAGAAGCTTTTGCAGGAACAAGTCTTGTTTTTAGTATTACACACTCAAACGCTGCTGTGGTAGAACCTTCTTCAATAACTTTAAAAAGCCAAAGTAGTAAGGTAAGTAGTTTATCTAAATCTGTGATAGCTGAAGTAAATTGGCCTTTTACTCTTAGCTCAAGCAATGCTGTTATTCGTAGACAGCCTGTTATTCAAGACTTTGAATTTACAACAACAAAAACAACTCGTGCTATTAGAAACACTACAGGAGCTACAACTTTTGTTGAATTAACAGACATAACTGGTCTTAGCAAAAAAATGCTTGTTCAAGATGCAGAAGGCCAAAGTTTAGGTGAAATAACTAATATTATAGCTGGGTTTAGAGACTACGGTAAATCAACTGCTAACAATCATGTATACGAAATACCTGTAAAAGCAAACGACGACGGCGATCAAGTTGTTAGTAGCACTGCAGGAACTATAGTTGTAAGTACCTCTGTTAATTGGGGTACTAGTGGTGAATTAACTTTTACAGGCAAAGGTTCTACAGCATCTGCTATTTTTAATAATACTAGATTTAAAATAAATAATTTGAAAATAGAGCTAGATGATGTTGTAACAACAACTTCAGCTGCAGTTCCAGATACAGTTATACATTGTACTAGCGTAGACGGCGTAAGAGCACAGTCACAATTTACTGTCAATGGCAATAGAACTAGCAGCACTACTGTTGTGGTTGACGAAGCTGTTACAGGTGTTTTTGTTGGTCAAAGATTACAAGCTATGTCTTCAGGAAGTTTATCTGGTATACCAACAGTAACAAAAGTAAACGCTGACACAAAAACAATAACTTTTGATATAGCACAAACTTTTGTAAACGATGCTACTTTAACATTTTCAAATAGTATTGTAAAAGGTATTGGTTTAAAAAACGCGACGACAGATCCTTTTGTTGTAAGCATAAGCTCAAATGATGTTACTGTAAACGCTAACCAAGATATTGAAAGTGGTGCAACTGTAACTTTTGTAAATAGTAGTCAGCGTGGTAAAATTACAGGCCAAATAGAAGTATTAGAACAAGGTGACGAAAGTTTAACTCTTGATTTAAATTTTGATAATATATTAAACGTAGCATAACATGCAAATAACATTAACTCTTGAAAGCGATTTAAATACATCTTTAGGTTATGGCGATACAATATGGTATACGTCTACAACTTCTGCTGGTGGTTACGATACTGCTAGTACAGATGTAGTATTAAAACTAGGTAAAGTAGAAACTGTAAATAGAGAAAATAGAACAATACAAGTTAGTAGACCTCACGATCCAAACGATCCTAATTTTACAGGCCCACCTACGTTACCACCAAATCATTACATTATGTTTTCAAAACCAAATTCATTTAACACAAGTGGGTTAAAAGGTTATTATGCAGAAGTAAGATTAGACAATAATTCAACAGAAAAAGTAGAGCTTTTTGCAGTAGGATCAGAAATATCACAAAGTAGTAAATAATACGTAAAAAGTGTAATTATAATAAAAAAACAATATATGGAAGAACAATATAATTTTCAACAACCTTTCCAAAGAAGTATATTTGATCCAAGATATAGTGGAATGAATTTAAGATTTGGTAGCACTATGCCTAATATTTTTGGTGACAACTTAGGTTTAAGTAGTCAATACACTGGATTAAATCTTGGTGGTGGCGCTGGCTTTAATAGTTTTGGTGGTACTGGAACTAGTTTGTTTGATAGAAGTACATTTCAAACTGACAATTCAAATCTTCTTACAGCTGCTGATAAAAGCGTTTTAGCTGGTGAAGGTTTAAATGCAGGTGGTGGTGGTTTTAATTTTGGAAACATGTCTGCTGCTCAACAAATGCAGTTTGCTAGTGGTGTTGGAGGTATTATACAAGGTTTAGTAGGTAGAAAAAAAAGAAGAGCTGCACAAAGAAAAGCTAAAAAAGAATATGAAAAGCAAAGAGCTTTGTATCAAGCGTTAGATACTAGCAATTTAGCTGCTGGCTTTGGAAACGCGTTTGAAAACATGGAAAACATGTATGAAGATATGACTGTTAATCAACAACAAGCTCAATTTATTGCTCAACAAAATCAACAAAGTCAAGCAAATACAATGCAGGCATTAAGAGGTGCTGCGGGTAGTAGTGGTATAGCTGGTTTAGCTCAAATAATAGCAAACCAAAGTCAATTAGCAGCACAAAAAGCTTCTGCTAGTATAGGTTTACAAGAAGCACAAAATGAAAAACTAGCTGCTCAAGGCGCTGCACAAAACCAAATGGCTGCAAGAAAAGGTGAGTATCAAGCTCAAGTACAAAGATTACAAGGCGCTGAAAGATCAAGAGCGTTAGATTATCAAAAACAAGAAATGGAATTAGGATTTGCAATGCAAGAAAAAGCAGCCGCAGATCAAGCTGTACAAGCTGCAAATGCTGCTTTATACGGTGGTATTGGCACATTAGCAACTCAAGCTGTCACTGGTGGTTTTGGTGGATAAAAATATATAAAACATGGCAAAAAAACAAGGACCAAATTTATTAGCAATACAAAAGCAAATGTTAGATGCTGGCAGAGATACTCGTATGGAGTCTTTCATGCAAGGCGCTATGGGTGCTTTTGCTGTTAATATAGCTGAACAAGAAAAAGCTGAAGCAACGATGCAAAAACATATGGAAGATCTTGGTGGTATACAAAATATCGTTAAGCTACCTATGGAGCAAAGAGGTGCTGTAGAAGACTTTTTAAGAACAAATAGAGATGAGTACAATACTTTAGCTGAGCAATACGAAAAAACTAAAGATCCAGCTATAAAAGATCAAATGAACAACATAAAGTTTAAGTTTGAAACTTTAAATAGTCAGTTAGAACAATTTGCTACAAGTAAAGCAGAATACATGCATGACTACGAAGAAGGTAACTTAATGAAGGGTGGTACGTTTGCTAAAGATAATGCTTTTTATATGGGTATGTACGGTGATCCTAAAGCTCAATTTAGTATTAGTGAAACAGGTGAAATGTCTTTTACTGTAAATGGTGAAACTAAAGCTTTTAAAGACGTTGGTAGTCATACACTAAGAAATTATGAAGCAGAGAAAAATATTGATACTTTGTTTGGTGCAGCTGCAGATTTAAAAGTTCAAGGTAAGCATTTTGATAAAGCTAGGTTTGCTAATAACTTTGTTAATAGTCATAAAAGTATTACAAAAAATGATTTACAAGCCATACTACAAACTGATTTAACAGGTGATGGTGATAAACCATCTTTTATGGATCAATGGGCTTCAGGTGGTTTAGCAGATGAATTTTATCAAGGTGTAGACAAGAATAATATAAAGCCAGAAGATATTAACGCTTTGTTAAACGATAAACAAAGAGGTTTAGATTTAATGGGTAAATATGTTGGCAATATTTCTGAAGGCGTATATGGTGATACAGATACAGATCCTAGCGTGTTACTTAATAACAGATATAAGCAAGCACAAATAGATGCAATGAATAAAAAGTCTAATGATAAAAAGTCTAACAAATATGGCTTTGATAGTGGTAAAGTTGAAATACCTGGTAAAAGAGGTTCGTATATAAATCAAGAACAAAGAATATCTCGAAGAAATAGTATTGAAAACAACGAAAATTTCCAAGGTGCTTACGGAAATTATGAGTGGGACGAGAAAAAAGGTGGTTATATACTAAACGGTGAAGGTGAGCCAAAAAGCAAATGGGAGGTAATGAATGATGAACAGTTATATGGACCTAATGATAGGCAAAGTGACTATGGCTTGGATCCACAAAGTATAAAAAATACACCACAAAATAGTAGCGGTGGAATAGTTACTGGTGGTATTACAACTAGAATGTTAGAAGGTGAAGATAATTATGTTGCTAATAGCTTAAACAACTTATTACCAACAAACAACCCTAATAATTATAGTTTTATACCTACTAAAGCAAAATATGGTATAGCTAGACCTATTTCTTATATGGCTGGTGAAAACTTAGGAAGAAACTCAGTTACTTTAGTAGATGAAAATTTAGAACCAGTTTTATTTAATGGTGAACCAATACATTTATTAACAAGTAGTGGTGGTGGTAAAAAGAATTCACCTGCAGATATAGAAGCCGGAGCTACAAACTTTAACAATTGGTTAGAAACACAAGAAAACTTTGGTTTAGCAACTGGTGGTAATACTGGTTATAATACAAGTGATCCTTTAGGAGATAATTAAAATAAATATGGCAGACTACAAAAACGCTGAAGGTCAAATATATAGAGAAGATGATCTACGTATGTGGGCTAGACAAAGAGGTATGGATTTTGACGAATACATACAAGAGGCTGGCTTAACTTTCGACAAAATGGATTATGATGATGCTGGCTTTGCTGACAAGCTTACGTCTCTTGGTGCGTCTACAGCTTTAGGTTTTGTTAGTTTTGCTGAAGGTGCTAGTGATTTAAAAGACGGTTTGTTATATACTATGTCTACTGCTGGTGAAGATTTAGACGCTAAACAAAAAGAAATAGCTATGAAGGCTATTAAAACTCAATATGGCGGTGATCCTTTTGAAAAATATATGGAAAAGCTTGAGCGATCACAACTTGAATACGACGAAGCTAGTATAACAGAAACATTTAAAGAAGGAGATTATTACGAAGGTGGATTTAGAGCTTTTGAAGCTGGTTTGCAAAGTATGCCTTCTATATTAGCGGCTGGTATTGGTGTGCCTGGTTTAATAGGTTTAGCAGCTTCAACTGCTGGTAGCAAGTTTGAAGAAGAGTTTGAAGAAGATCCATCGCAAAAAGCTACTACACTTCTATTTAATGCGGCTGGTTCTGGTATAATTGAAGCTGGTTTTGAGCTTGCAACAAGAGGTCTTTTAAAACGTGCTGGTTTAGTTGCTAATGCTGGAGGTGAAGCTAATATGAAACTAGCTGAAGAAATTGTTAGAGGTGGTGCTGGTAGTATTATAAAAAATATTGGTGGCGGTATGGCACAAGAAGCAGCTTCAGAAGCAGCTACTGAATTAACATCTACCATGTGGGATAGTATTACGCTTGGTAAAAAAATAGACTGGGAAAGAAAAATATATGAAATAGCTGATGCTGGTATTGTTGGTGGTTTAGTTGGTGGAGTAATGGCAAGTGCTGGTGAAGTAAAGAAAAAATCTAGAGCTTCGCAAGAAATGGCTTACGGTATATTACAAGATAATATAACTGGTGCGGCGTTAGCTGAAAAACAAGAACAGCTAGCTGCTTTAATATTAGATCAACAAGGCGCAAGGCCAAAACCTAAATCAGAAGATCCTGACGGTGAATATGAAATAATACAAGACCAAATAAATGAGGTTTTGTATGAAATGGGTAACTTAAAACAAAGATCTATACAAGGATTAAGAAACTTAAATAAAGATGAGTTTGATGTTTATTTTAAAAACGTTAAAAAAGCTAGGCCATTAAAGAAAATAATAGACAGCAATAAGTCTGATGTTATAAAAAACAAAGCTCAAAAAGAATATGACGCTTTAATGGAAGAAAACTTAGGCATGTTAAGAGAAGCTAGTGATAGAAAGCTAGAACAAAACCTAAGTGAAGCTGAAAATAGAGCTGCTCAAAGAAACGGTGAGATTAGAGTTTTTGAAACACAAGATGAATATATAGAAGCTGTTAGTGGTGTTTCTAGTAAAAAAGTTTTAAATAAAGAAACTGGTAAAGAAGAATATACTCAAGAGTTTATAGATGCTGCTAGAGAGCATAGATATTCTGATGGTAAAATTGTGGACGGCGTATCTTTTATAAATAAACAAACAGCTAAAAATTTAGGCTCTGTGTCTGTTGGTTCTCATGAAGTTCTTCACTCTATTATGGATAAATATATTAGAAATGAAGACGGTACTGTAAGAGACGATGCTATTGAGTTAATTGATGATATGCTTTCTGACATGTCTAAAAAAGATAGAAAAGTATTACAAGACAGAATAGATAATAATTATAGATTTAATAAAGACGGTACAGAAAAAAATAAAAGAGATTATTACGATGAGTATTTAAATGTTTTGCATGACGCTATTGTTAAAAAACAAATTACTTATAACAAAAACTTTGATGCTATAGGTGGTAGATTTAACAAAATATTTAGAAAAGCTGGTTATGGTGCTATTGATTTATCTACAGGTAAAGGCTTATATAATCTTATAAGAACATATACTCAAGCTATTGAGTCAGGTGAAAGTACAACTGATTTAGACAAGATAATAGAAGATTCAAAAGGTTTTGCTATAAAAGGTAAAGAAGCTGGTAGAATGTCTATTGATTTAGGTGATGTTGATGACCTTACACAGTTAAATGAAAAAATAGATCCATTAACTAGAGGTGCTAAAACAAAAGAAGAGTTTCAGTCAGGTGGTATGCAAGGCGCGTTTGCTGAAGTATATCAAGGTATTTTAGATGGTAGTTTTGATAGACTTTTTGGTAGCGTTAGTGATACACAAAAAGAAATACAAAGACAAAATCTTGCTGACAGACTTATAAATTACGATCCTAAAAAATCACCTAGTCTTTTTGCTTGGATGCAAGGTAATAAAACTAAACAAGGTAACATTGAGTTTGCAGCAAAAGATGCTAAAAAAGAATTAGCAAAAAAGAAAGAAACAAGAACAACAAGTCTTGATGCTAGAAAACGAAGTAAAGACGGTGAAGTAAAGCAAGATGTAGAAGATACATCTGCAGATCCTGAGCAACAATTAATAGCTAAAGAAAAAAGAGAGCAACAAGAAAAGCTAGTTAAAGCTAAACAGAAAAAGTTTGAAGCTTCTTTAGGTATAAGTAAAGATTTACAAAATAAAATTAAAGATGTAGTTACAAAAGTTTTTGGCGGTAAACTTCCACCTGTAAAAAGTCCTAGATATAGACAAGCACTAAAAGAAGAGTTTGTAAATGAAATAGGTAAAAAAATAGAAGAAATTTTTGGTGTAGAAGCTGATTACGATAATTTTATAGATAATTTCTTTGAAGATGTTATATTCCCAAACTTGTCAAACGCTAGACTAATACAAATAGAAAGGCTTTTGCCTAAAGGTGAAAAAATATTTGTAGATAAAAGAAGAATAACAAAAGTAAAAGAAGTTAGAAAACTACAAGAAAAAGGTTTAATAGATAAAAAAGTAAAACCAGAAAGCGGACCAAACCTTATACAGAAAAAGAAACTTAACATGCAAAAAGTTAAAGACTTTTTTAATCCGCCAAAAATAAATCCTAAAACTGGTAAAGAAAGTGGTTTACGAGGTACTAGAAAAAGAGCTTTAGCAGATGCAATAGCAGAAGAATTAGCGTTTAATCAAGTGCAAGAAGTTTTAAATAGCGAAGATGTTTTAAACAAAGT
>Ga0160423_10001951_pt1 | contig 17259 bp, 21 predicted proteins | sample CRUFie14St8metaG_FD_108191 | JGI IMG/M metagenome (GOLD analysis project Ga0160423, IMG submission 108191) | Marine microbial communities from the Costa Rica Dome - CRUD Field 142mm St8 metaG | ecosystem: Environmental > Aquatic > Marine > Oceanic > Photic zone | place: Costa Rica: the Eastern... | reverse complement strand
GACTACTCATGGAACTTTAGATACTGAAGCTACTAATGTAGGAACTACAGATATACAAGTTTTAGCAGATTTCGCTGGTGGTAGTGACGATGGTACTACTGGTGCAGCTACTGTAACTGTATTATATATTCAAAATAATAACTTATCTTAATCAATATAGGGCCTGTTAAAGGCCCTATTTATTGTATATAGTTGCGATATCATGTCAAGTTATATAGATCAATTCATTTACGATCCAACCAGAGATACTCAAAAAACATTTGAAGAAGTTCAAGAAGAATTAAAAAGTAATAAAGCTTCTTCACCTGAAGAAGAAAAATTAGATTTAGATATAGACAATGAAGATACTGAAAAAAATGATGAAAAAGTTGATGAAGCTTTAGAAGATGCTCAAAATAAAACTGATGAAGCTGTATCTCAATTAGCTAAATATGCTGATGCTTATAAAAAAATAGCTTCTTCTTCCTCTGCTATAAAACCAATTGCAGGAAAAAATTTAATGGGAACACCTAGTTCAATGGGAGCGTTTGGACCAATGAGTCAAGTACAACAATCTACTAGTCCTTATTTTGCAAGTCAAGGAGTTTTATCAGCTGCCAAAATGAAAGAACTAGATTCAAAAATAGCTACATTAAGAAAAATTTTACAAGGAGGTGTCAATGTCTAATTCAGATATTTTCGCTAAAAGCACTACAACAACAGGAAGTGACGTTACTTTACATGCTGGCCCAATAAGAATAAAAGGATTTATCGTAACTCCTACAGGCACAGCAGGCTCTGTTACTTTTAAAGATGGTAGTGCTACACTATTCGCATTAAGCACTGCAGCGTCTGCAGCATCTGGTCCAGTTCAGATTTCTTTACCATCTGAAGGTATTAAATGTTCAACTAACGCTACTGTAAACTTAACTGCAGGTGTATCAGCGATAACAGTATTTATGGCGTAATGGCTACATCAGGAACAGCAACTTTTAACTTAACGGTTACTGATGCGATTCAAGAAGCAATGGATCGTATCGGAGGTGATCCCGTTTTAGGTTACGATTTACGTTCAGCGAAACGTAGTCTTAATATTATGTTTGCTGATTGGGCAAACCGTGGTGTTAATCAGTGGACACTTGAAAAGAAAACATTAACAGTAACACAAAATACTCCTACTTATAATTTAGACGCCGATACAGTCGATGTCGTAGATATGTATGTAACGAGAAATAACACCGATTTCAGTGTAGAACGTATTAGTTTAACTGACTATAACGCTTATCCTAATAAATTAACGACAGGGAGACCAACTCAATTTTACTTACAAAAAGACAGAGTACCAGAATTATATATCTATCCAGCTCCTGATAATAGTACAGATGTTATTACTTATTGGAAAATAAGAAAAATACAAGATATTACAGGGTGTAGTGTAAACGGAAGTGAGCAAGATCTCGATATTCCTTTTCGATTTTATGAATGTATGGTTGCTGGTTTAGCTTATTATATGGGAATGAAAAGACCTAATGTAGATTTAAATAGATTATCATATTATAAATCAGAATACGAAACTGCATTTACAAGAGCATTAGACGCAGATTTAAATGAAACATTTAGAATAGTACCAGGTTATCGAAGTGGCTTTTAACAAGCGTGGACCTAGTAAAGCACCATCTTTTCCTTTTGCTAAAGGAAAACATGCTAGAGCAATTTCAGATCGTTCAGGTATAGAATATCCTTATTTAGAAATGGTTCGTGAATGGAATGGATTACTAGTTCACACTAGCGAATACGAATCTAAACAACCTCAATTAGATCCAATAGTTTTTAATGATCCAGAAGCGTTAAAAAACGCCAGGCCTCAGGCTCCTCTTTCAGCTACAGGAGGTGTGCCTAATCAATTATCAGTAATATATCCGGGTACTTTTGGAGACACAGGGCAAGAAGTAGGTGTAGCTACCGGAAACCAAATAGGATTGGAGTTAGGAAATGTCTCAGTCGTCATCAGTTAAAGATGCTTACATAATGCTTTGTACACCGTGTTATGGTGGAATGATGCAAGAAGCTTACTTTCACAGTGTAGTAAAGTTATTGCAAGAAGCAAGAGAAAAAGAATACAGAATACATTTAAATACTATGGGAAACGAAAGTTTAATTACAAGAGGAAGAAATACAATGGTATCTCAATTTATGGATAGTGAACACTGCACTCATTTATTATTTATAGATTCTGACATTGCTTTTCACCCCGAACTAGTTACTAAATTATGAGAATATGATAAAGACATAGTAACAGCTGTTTATCCTCGAAAAACTATCGAATGGCAAAACCTAGAATATTACGCTAAGAAAGGCGATCTATCTTCTATGGAGTATAAGTTATTAGGGTATAATTTGAATTTTGCAGATCCTTTAAATATAGAAGTAGATAATGGTTTCGTAGAAGTATTAGATGCAGCCACTGGATTTATGCTAATTAAAAAAGACGTATTTGTAAAAATGAGAGAAGCTTATCCAGAATTAAAATATACTTCTGATCAGATTATTAATAATAAACGATATTCTAGTGATTGGTGTTATTCTTTTTTCGATTGTATGATTGATCCTAAAAGTAATCGATATCTAAGTGAAGATTATACTTTTTGCCGTAGATGGCAACAAATAGGTGGAAAAATATATTCTGAAATAACTAGTCCATTGACTCATTTTGGAGTTTATGGTTTTAGAGGAAATGTATCGCATAAATTTGCAAAAAAAGATAGTATAGACATACCATGACAACAACTTACGCAACTTTAAAAACAGATATTCAAACTTGGATGCAAAATAGTGGCACTGATTTTACTAGTCAATTAGATACATTTATCGATAATACAGAGCAAAGATTATTAAGAGAAATTGATCCTGAAGCGTTTACTTTTAACGCTTTCAGCACATTAAGCACTGGTAATCGCTTTATGAATAACCCTCCTGATTTGTTAATTATAAAAAACCTTTTAATACAAAACCAAAATGATAGAATATTTCTCGAAATGAAAACCAATGAATATTTATATGAATTTTGGCCAGATGCTACATTTACAGGAGTGCCTAAATTTTTTTCAAATTATGATGACGTTACAACACTAATAGCACCTACACCAAATTCAGATTATAGGGTAGAGATGCAATACATTGCACGAATTGAACCACTTTCTACTACAAATACAACCAGTTGGTTAACAGAAAACGCTGATGACGCATTACTATATGGTTGTTTATCTGAAGCTTCTATTTTCACAAAGAATATGGAAGATTATGCGTTATATAATAAAAGATATCAGGAAATCGTAGCTGGATTGAATAATCAATCAAGAAGGCGCAGACGCACTGACTATAAATTCCCTGCTAGCCCTGCTGGCACGGATACCTTGACAGGAAGCCAATAAGGAGGTAAGACATGGCAATAACTCAAGCACTCTGTACTGTATTTAAGCAGGATTTAATGGACGCAGGAAGAGATTTAACTTCAGATACATTAAAGATCGCTTTATTTACTAGTTCAGCAACTTTAGGAGCAGCAACAACTGCTTATTCAACAACTAACGAAGTCAGTGGAACAGGATATACTGCTGGTGGTGAAACACTAACAAACGTAACTGTTGCAACAGACGGAACAACAGCTCATCTAGATTGTGATAACGCAACGTGGACAAGTGCTACAATTACAGCAAGAGGAGCTTTAATATATAACACTAATAATTCTAACTCAGCTATTTGTGTGCTAGATTTCGGAAGTGATAAATCATCTTCAAATGGAACATTCGAAATACAATTCCCAGCACCGGGTGCTAGCACGGGATTAATTAGAATTGCTTAATGGCATTAATAGTAAACGATAGGGTAAAAGAAGAAACTACTACTACTGGTACCGGCACTATCTCACTAGATGGTGCTGATGCCGGATTTGAAACTTTTGTATCTGGTATTGGTGATGGTAATGAAACCTATTACTGTATAGCTGGTGGATCTGAATTCGAAGTTGGAAGAGGAACTGTAACAGATGCTTCACCAGATACTTTATCTAGAACTACTGTTATTTCTTCTAGTAATTCCGATAATAAAGTAGATTTCTCTGCAGGAGCAAAATCAGTTTTTTGTACTTATCCAGCAAGTCAAGCACCTTCACCGAGTATGAGTGCTGCGACTTATATTACTAATCATAGTTCTACTATTTCTGAAAATCAAACGATTGATTCAGGCGTATTAGCAGGACCAGTTTCAATTACAGGGACTATAACAGTCACGGGAAATTTAAGTGTAGTATAGACAAAAATTAAAAATATATATATAATGGGGAACAAATAATATGAGCGAATTAAAAGTAAATAAAGTATCACCTAGTAGTGGAACCGGGGTTCAATTAGGAGATAGTGGAGACACTATTACAATTCCTTCTGGTGCAACGATTACTAATAGTGGAACTGCAACTAATTTTGGAGATTCATTTGGATTATCTAACAATTCAATCGCATTAAAAGATGCAGGTGGTAATCTAGGTGGATTATCAATCGGAACTGCAGGTCAAGTATTAACAGTAAACTCAGGTGCCACAGGATTTGAATTTGCAACACCCGCAAGTGGTGGTGGTAGTGATATAGAAGAAATAGGTTCAGCAACTGTTACTAACCAATCATCTGGTGCTGTAACCGATATTGATATAACTCCTACATATAATGCAAGTACATACTATTTGTACAAGGTTGTTGGTTGGATAGATACTCATGCTGGTGATGGCTTAAGATGTAGACTTCTAGATACTAGTGGAAATGCTGTAACAACTAGTAGCTATAAGGCTATAAGGCACTATGGAAAACAAACTGCAGTATCTGGTGGAGTAGCTACTGGTGGTTCGGCAGCAGGAAGCGGCGGTGATAGTAAGTGGGATCTCACTACATTTGGACAATCAATAAACCAAGGTTATGGTTTAGCAAGCTTTGTTTATTACCACACTCCTCAAGGTTGGGGTAGTGGTTGGAGTAACAATGGTTACAAAAATATATGGGGATGGCATCAAATACAGAAGTCAGGTAACGACTTACCATCACCACAAACATCAAATCTTTTTTTCGATGGTAGTGCAGCCCAACACAACGGACTTAGATTTTCTTTTCTCTTTAATGGATCAGTTAAAGATGCAGTAATTAAATATTATGGGTTTAAGAAGTAAGGAGTAAATATGTCAAGAAAAATATTAGTAAATAATGTTCTAAGAGATCCTACTGATGAGGAAGTAGCTCTGTATGAAGCAGATAAAAAGAAAGCAGAAGAAGAAAAAGCTGCATATGATGCAGCTGTATCTGCAGAAAATTCTGCATTAGCAAGTGGTAATACTAAGTTATTAGACTTAGGTTTGACACAAGCAGAAATCACAGCACTTACAGGCTATACACCACCTTCAGAATAAAAATGCCCTTACTTTCGGATAAATTCAAAGCCACAAAGATCTAAATAAATGATTTGAAAAAGATAGAGGTATAACGTAAATTTAAAAAATGGCGTTTTCTTCAGTATCTTTTTCAGAAGCTCCCTTTTCCTCAGAAGGTGGAGTTAGTATTAATGTACTCATTACGGGATTCGGGGCGACAACCTCTCTTGGAAATGAAACAGTTGTAGCAACTGCTATTGTTGCTGAAACAGGGCAAGAAGCAACTACAAGTTTAGGAAACGAATCTGTATCCACACAACAAATTCTTTCCGTTACAGGACAAGAATTAACAAGTTCTTTAAGTTCTGTTTCTGTAGGAAGTGCATCGTTTTTCTCCGTTACAGGTATTGAAGCAACAGCTACTCTTTCTGATGAAACAGTTGTAGCAGGCGCTATTGTTATTGAAACAGGTTTTGAAGCAACTACTTCTTTAAATTCAGTTACTGTATCTACACAGCAAATTTTTTCAATTACAGGTCTAGAAGCGACCACTGCATTATCAGAAGAAACAATAGCTGGAAATGTTATAGTTTCTGTAACAGGGCAAGAATTAACAAGTTCTTTAAGCTCTGTCTCTATAAGTTCTGAGAATTTTATTCCTGTAACAGGTCAAGAATTAACAAGCACTCTTTCTGAAGAAATAGTGGTAGGAAGTGCACTTATCCCAGGGGTAGGAGCAACAACCGCTGTTTCATTAGGAGATGAAGCAGTCGTTGCTGGTGCTAACGTAATTACTACAGGTGTTGAAGCAACAACCGCTCTTGGAAATGAAGCAGTAGTAGGAACTGTTGTTATTACTGAAGAAGGTATTGAAGCGACAGGAAGTGTTTCTAGTGTTGCGATTTCAATAAGTAAAGTAGTTAGCGTTACAGGTGTTGAAGTAACAACCGCTCTCTCTGATGAAACAGTAGTAGGAACTGCTGTTGTTATTGAAACAGGAGAAGAAGCAACAACCGCTCTTGGAAATGAAGTAGTATCAGGAGGCGCCGTTACTCCTATTAACGGTCAAGAATTAACTTCTTCTTTAGGAAACGAAACTATAAGTGCTTCAGCTTTAGTTGTTCCTAAAGGAATAACTCAAACATTTACCGTAACTGTTGTATCTACTGGATCAGGTAATAAATATGTTATTGATGGAGTACAACAACCTACTCTTGAATTAAAAGAAGGCAACACTTACATATTTAATTGGTCAGCCTTATCAGCACAAGGCCACCCGGTACGATTTAGCACAACTTCTGATGGAACACATGGTGGTGGAAGTGAATATACTACAGGAGTAGTAAAAGACGATAGTAATTATAAAACAACTATAACAGTTGCTGATTCTGCTCCTACTTTATATTATTACTGTCAATATCACTCTGCTATGGGAGGTCAAGCTAATACTCCTACTAACAATGATTACCAAGGTCAATCTGCTACTACAAGTTTAGGAAATATCTCAATATCAATTTCATCTAACATTTTTGCAGCAAGTCAACAATTACAAACAAGCTTAGAAAACGTATCTGTATCTACACAACAAATTCTTCCAATTTCTGGATTTTCTGCTAATATAACTTTAGGTTCACAAAACTTGTGGCAACCTATAGAAGGTGGTAACAATACGTGGACAAATATAGCGGCATAAAATGGCATCAACTTATTCAAATCGATTAAAACTAGAACTCATGGAAGCCGGAGCAAACACCGGTACATGGGGAAATAATACTAATGATAATTTACAAGTCGTAGATGCAGCTATTGGTGGATATTTATCTAAATCAGTTGCAGGAAATTCTAACGTTACCTTAAGTCAAGCGAATAGAGACCCTGACGTAGAAACTACTAATGAAGCCGCTAATAAAGTAATCGAATTTACAGGAACACTATCTGGTAATATTTATGTATTTCTTCCTGCTGTAGAAAAAGAATATATTTTTTATAACAATACATCAGGTTCATATACGCTTACAGTTGCTCCTACAGGTCATGCTGCAAATGGAGTTGTAGTAACTCAAAGTTCACATACTGTTATGTACAATAAAAACGGTACAGAAATGGTAGATCTTTTTGCTAATTCTTTAGGAACATTAAGTGCAAACACTATTAGTGCAAGCTCTCTTAATGCAACTACAATTACAGGAAACGGAGCAGGATTAACAGGAATTGATGCTTTCCCTCAAGGCACGTCAATGTTATTTCAACAAACTGCTGCACCTACTGGTTGGACTAAGCAAACTACACACGATAATAAAGCTTTACGAATTGTATCAGGTTCCGTAAGTTCAGGCGGTTCAAATACTTTTGCTGCAGCATTTAACACTAATAACACTGTTAGTGGAACTACGGCCGGAGCTGGCGTTACTATTACAGGAAGCACAGGATCAACTGCATTAACAGTATCTCAAATACCTGCGCATGGTCACCGAATTTTTGACACAACTATTAGAGATACATCACTATCAGGTGAAAACTACGGCACTCATAAATCAGTTGGTATTATAAATTCGTCTGGTTCCTATTTACTTAATAGTGAAGGCACAAGTCCAACAACACCGATTATTGAACAAACAGGTGGAGGATCTGGACACACGCACGATGCTGGTACTTTATCAGGTAGTTCTCATACACATACTTTTTCTAGTAATTTAAATTTAGATGTTCAATATGTTGATTTTATTATCGCTAATAAAGATTAGTTTTGAAAATAGAAATTAAAGATAATTGTCCTTTAAACGGCTTTAAACCTTGTAAAAAATTTGATTGTGGTTGGTTTATTCAAATACGAGGTAAACATCCACAGACAGGAGAAGAATTAGACGAATATGGTTGCGCAATGGCGATGATGCCTATGCTCATGATTGAAAATTCAAGACAAACAAATCAAGCGGGTGCTGCCATAGAAAGCTTTAGAAATGAAATGGTTAAAGCTAATATGATAACAGCATCAAAATTATTGAAGAAAGATGTTTAATAAAGTTGTATTTAAATCTGGTATTGACAAAGAAAGTACAGAATATGGCGCTGAAGGAACTTGGGTTGATTGCGATAAAGTAAGATTTAGATTTGGACTCCCTCAAAAGATGGGAGGTTGGCTTAAAACAGCAGGAACAGCAATGCTTGGAGCTGTTCGAGGAATAAAAGCTTGGTTTGATTTAGACGGAAGTAGATATATCGGACTTGGCACTAATAAAAAAGTTTATATATTCAATGGTGGAAACTTATATAATGTTACTCCTATCCGTCAATCTAACACTTCTTTAACTAGTTTATTTTCATCTACAAACAATAGTTCAAACGTTACTGTTAATATTAACAGTCATGGTGCAGGAGTAGGAGATTTTGTTTCTTTCAATACTATATCAGCGTTAACAGGAAGCACTTCTTATACTCCTTCTGATTTTACAACAGGAGAATTTGAAGTTCAAGGTGTTGCTAACGGAGATGCTTTTTTTATTGAAATGCCATCTGCAGAATCTGGCACGGGTATTACAACAACAGGAAGTGGAAACGCTGTATTTGAAGAAAATATAGAACCAGATGTTCAAACGATAGGATATGGTTGGGGTACATCTACTTGGGGATCGGAAGCATGGGGAACTGCTCGTTCAGTTTCTAATGTTACGCTTGATATGGGAATGTGGAGTTTTGATAACGCTGGTGAAGATTTATTTGCTTGGAAAAAGAACGGTGGAACTTATCTATGGGATACTTCTGCAGGATTAGCTAATAATCGCATGGCTCAAGTTAGTAATGCTCCTACAGCTTCAATTACAGGGTTAGTTTCTACTCCTGATCGACATTTAATTTGCTTTGGAACAGAAATTACAATAGGTACCCCTAATACACAAGACACAATGCTTATTCGTTGGTCAGATCAAGAAAATTTTACACAATGGGCTCCTACAGCAACTAATACTGCAGGTTCTCAAAGATTAGGTGAAGGTAGTAAAATCATATCAGCAAAGAAAACAAGAAATGAAATCTTAGTATGGACTGATTTAGGACTTCACAGTATGCAGTTTATTGGCCCTCCTTTTACTTTTGGCTTTCGATTATTAGGAACAGATTGTGGAGCAGTAGGTTTAAACTCAACTGTTGTAGTAAATGATACAGCGTATTGGATGTCAGAGGGAAGATTTATGGTATATAGAGGTTCTATTCAAGAACTTCCTTGTAGTGTTAAATCATATGTATTTAACGATATTAATACTACTCAAAATCCTCAAGTTTACGCTGGTGAAAATAATGAATTTAATGAAGTTGTTTGGTATTATTGTTCAGCTAATTCAAGTCAAATAGATCGATATGTAATCTATAACTATCAAGAAAATATATGGTATGTTGGAAATTTAAGTCGTAGCACTTGGGTAGATCAAGGTGTATTCAGCGTTCCTCAAGCTACGGAATACGATGCTAATTCAACTGCAGCACCTGCTTCAGTCGTAAATGGGGCTTCTGCAGGTCGTAGTTTTATTTACGAACATGAAACAGGAACCACTGATAATGGTAATATAATGAATAGTTTTATTACTAGTGGAGATGTAGATATAGCAGACGGAGATCAATTCATGTTTATTCGAGGATATATTCCTGACTTTAAAAACTTACAAGGAACTGTAAAGATGAATTTATTATCAAGAGAATTCCCTTCCGATACTCAAACACAATCAGGGGAAATAGAAATTACTTCAGGTACTAGACAAGTTAATACTCGATCAAGAGGTAGACAAATAGCAGTAAAGATATCTAATGATTCAAGTGTAAATGATCAATGGAGATTCGGAACTTTACGAGTTAATGCTCGACCTGATGGTAGAAGATAATGACTTTTAAAAGACCTCCTACAATTCCTTTAAGTAGAACTAAAGATGATATAAATGAAATTTATAATAGAGCAGTTACTGATTTAGAGCAATATTTATTAGAGATAACTCAACCTGCTGATACTGGTTTTACTACAAGTAATGTTACTACAACTAAAGACTTAGATGTATCTACTGCTAATTTAACAAACGTAGCTAATATATTAGGAACCCTTATAAATTCTTTAAAATCGAAAGGATTACTTGATTAATTATCGCAGAGCGACTTTAGACGATGTACGATCAATTAGAAATCTACTTCTCGATTGGTTAAAAGAATCGCCTTTAAACTTAGGAAAACCTAATACAGGAAAGGGAGATGCGTATATTTACGATGTTATTTATAATCATTTTGTTATAGTTGCTGAAAAAGAGGGAAAAATAATAGGAACGATATCTCTAGTTTTAGGAGATATGTGGTACACTGATAAAAAGTTCTATCGAGTGAATTGGCTCTATGTAGATAGTAAAAAAAGAAATAGTAGAATAGCAAAAAAATTGCTAGAATATGTTAAAGAATACGCTAAAATAACAAAGATGCCTTTGATATTAGAAATGACTCAAGGTCACGATATTGATAGAAAACATCAATGGTTAATGAGACAGAATTTTGAGTATCTTGGTGGAACGTATGGAGATAATTTATAATGGGAAGTTTATTTGAACCAACAACTAAAGTAGTAAATACACCAAGTCAGGGTCAAGTTACATATGGAATTCCACAGTATTTTAAAGATTTACAGGAATCTGTACTTCAAAGAGCGAATGCTGCAAGTCAACAACCTTTTCAAGCTTATCAAGGAGATCGTATTGCAGATTTAACAGCTTTGCAAAATGCTGCAGTAACTCAAGCACAAACAAATTTAGGTCAGTTCGGAGCATCAGGAGTTATACCTGAAGCACAACAAAGAGTATCTGCTGCCGCTAATATTGCAGCTACACAATTTACTCCAGAATTAGCACAGCAGTATATGAATCCTTTTACTGAACAGGTCACTAATGCCGCTATAAGAAATTTACAAGAACAATCTGCTTTAGCTTCACAAGGACAACGAGCACAAGCGGTACAACGAGGTGCTTTTGGTGGAGCAAGACAGGGAGTACAAGAAGCAGTGCTTCAAGCTGAAACTGCAAAAAAAGCAGGTGATATTACAGCTCAGTTACAAACACAAGCATTTCAAAATGCAGCTCAACGATTTGCAGCTGATCGTGCTGCCGCTGCAACTGGTCAGATGCAAGCTGCACAAGCAATTCCTGCGTTACAACAACAGTTAGGTCAAGTAGGACTTCAAGAAGCTGCCGCTGCAACTCAGTTCGGTGGTTTACAGCAAGCAGTAGAACAACAACGATTACTAGAAGATTATCGTGACTTTGTAGAAGAGCAAGGTTTTCAAAGAGGTCAACTTGGATTTTTATCGAGTCTTCTTACAGGTGCTCCAATTCGTTCTTACGGTGAAGAGCGTTCTGGTACAGTAGGTCAAGTAATCGGTGGAACTTCACCATTTGGTCAAATTGCAGGGGCCGTTGGTGCTGCATATGGAGCAGGAATGTTTAGTGATAGAAGATTAAAAGAGGACATCGAGTTAGTTGGTAAATCGCCATCAGGAATAAATATCTATGAATTTAGTTATATTGATAGTCCTGATAGATATCAAGGTGTAATGGCTCACGAAGTACCGGAAGCTTCATTTGAAGTTGGAGGATATTTGGCTGTAGATTACGATAAAGTAGATGTAGACTTTAAAAAGCTGAGTTAACATGGCAGCTTTAAATGTAAAAGAAGATTTTAATATTCTTCAAGGTTTCTTTAAAGACGATAATCAAGAAGGCATAGATCGTATTTATGATAAATACGGTGGAAAAGAAAGATTTGAACAAGCGATTGTAAATTACGATACAGCAAATGAAGCACCGCCGGGAACGGAAGAAACAATATCTACTGAGGAAGTTCTTGCTATAATGGATAAACAAGAAGATATATCTACTAGCCAAGCTGGTGGTCAAACTATATTTCAAGATTTAGAAAGATTTAAAGACGCTGAAAAACAATTTCAAGACTATGAAGAAAAACTAGCAGTTGCTGATAATATTGTTAATATTGCTGGATTAACTGAAGATCAAGGAGATGCTTTAAAGAAAAGTTTAGGTCTTAATACTAAAGGTATTATGGGAACTTTAAAAGAAGTTGCTTCTGGATTTGGTGAATTATTTACTGGTCGAACTAACGTAGATTTAGAAGATCTTCAAGCTGCCGGCAAAGTTGCGAGTGCTCTTCCTATAACTGGTAATCAAGCTGGCACTTTATATCAAACAGCATTTTCTGAAGATACGGGACGAGATGTTTTTACAGAAAGATTAACTGATCCTAGAACTCAATTCTTTTTACGATTAGCGAAAGAATCAGGAACACCTTCTTTTGCTTCTCCATTTGCACGTGTTGCTAATGCCGCACTTCAAACAGGTGAAGCTGAACAACAAAAATTATTAAACTTATTACGATATGGAAAGAAAGGTAAAACTGACGGTCCTGAGTATAAAACGACGCAAATAAGATACACGATTGAAGAAAATGATCCATACTTTTCTGACTTAGGCTTTGCTTCAGGAACTGCTGGATATGCAACAGTTCAATTAAAAGACGGAAAGATTGATAAATATTTAGATTTTGCTTTATCTACTCAAAAAGTTCCAGAAACTGCAGAGTCATTTGATCCAACTAAATGGACACTGGTACAAGATCTAGATAAAGCAATTGCTGCAACTGATATAAATAAACTAGTTCAACAAAGAGGAGGGCTAGAAGAAAACGTAAGATTAGCTTCCCAAATTGAAATGGGACCGAAAGGTATTTTAAACGCTGATAAATTTATACAACCAATTGTAGAATTTGTTAGTGCAAAAAGTCCTAGAGTTGCAGAAGCTATTGCAGATATTTCAGGACGAGATGTAAAAGATTTTTCTATTTTTAAAGACATGGAAGCTAATGTATTTGATTTATTATTAGACGATCTTAAAAATTTATATCCAGTATCTGATAACGATATGAACGTTATTAAAGCTTCTAAACCTCTTGGCGCATATGGATTTGCTCTTCGTTCATCTCAATTACTAGCTTTTAAAGATTATGAATTAGTTTACGGTTCAGCTATGAGAGAGTTTACAGATAAAAACTTTAGACAAAATAATCAACCAACTAGTTACTCTCAAAAAGGAATTGAATATAACGGTAAGACTTACTATAACGCTAAAACTTATGCAGATGCGAAATTAAATGACTATGTAAATAAAGTTTTTGAAGCAACAGGTGTTACTGACAATGAAATGAAAAAATGGGGATTTGAGAAAAAATCAGATGGTTATAACATACTAACTAAATTAATCGTAGCTAATGGATTAGACGTTGCGAAACAGTTTAAACAAGACCCAAGTAAAGTATTTTTATCTAAAACAGACGCTTCTAAAAATCTTATAGAAAGTATGAATTTACCAGCCAATCCAGATGATATAAACAGTACTCAAGCATTAAGTTTAGCTGAAGGAGAAAAAAAACGTAGAAATATTGTTTCAAGTGGGTTAGATGAAAGTAGTGCTGATTATAGAGATTGGATAGAAAAATATCCAGGACTTGATATGAACGTTCCAATATTAGAACAGCTATATCCTAATTTTTAAACATGTCAGAAATTTTAAATAAAATTAAAACTGCAAGTGATTCTGAACTAGATGATTTAATAAATAGTCTTTCTTCCGAAATAAAAGAATCAAAAGAATTAGATACTCTTGGATATAATTTTGAACTTATGCAAAAAGGAGTAGAAAACTATAATAGAGAATTAGAGGAGTATATGGCACTAGCTGAGGCTGATAGTCAAATTAAGTATGGTTTACCTTTTGGAACTCCGGATTATGGTCAAGCGGGTCTTTCTGAAGATCAAAAATTTGATCTCATGCAAGACTTTAGACCTTCTAAAACAACTTCTCTTCAGTTACTAGGATTAAACTCAAATGAAGTTGATGGACTAGCAAATCAAGCATATAATTTAATGTATGGTGCTGCTAGTAACATGGATCCAAATATGACGAAAGATTACGTTCAAAGTGTTATTCAAACATTTAATCCAAATTCAACAATTGAAATGGCGTATGCTAATGAACTACCGCCAGAAGCTATTGCTGATATTAATAGAATACAAGAACTTCAAGGCTCTGGTTTTAATGTAAATGTAGATGACGATCTTTTACTGTATAGAAAAGACGGAAGTAATTGGTCAGTTGTAAATGAACCTGGTTTTTCTAAAGGTGATTTAGGATATTTTGGAAAAGACATAGTAGGAGTATTAGTTGAAATTCCTGCTTATGCATCTGGAGGCCCTGCTGGTGCCGGTGCTGTAGCGGCAGTAGTAGAATCAACCGCTCAAACTCTTGCTTATGTAGCTAATCAAAATATGAGAGGAGAAGATGTAACTTTTGATGGTTTTCAAGAAGTATTTTTAAATTCTCTTCCTGACGCTGTAATAGCTGGTGCTTCAACAGCAATTTTAACTAGATTAAGTGACGCTGTATTTAGATACGTTATGGCAGGTTTTGGTAGAAAACAATTTGCTTTATCTTCTAAAGAAATTGCGGAAGGTGAAAAAGCTATTTCCGCAAATCAAGGTAACATTGATAAACTAAATGAAATAAATCAACAGATTCAAAAAGTTACAGGTGATCCCGATAAAAAAATAGTTCTTAGTACAGGAGAAGCTACGGGTGATTTTAATGTTATAAGAAGAGAAAATACTGTTGAAGAAATAACTGAATTAGCACCTAAATATAATCAAGCTTATAAAAATAAAATAGATAAATCTCAAGATGCGGTAGAATCATATTCTAAAGACTTACTAGAAACTGATTCGGCTTCTAGAACTTCTGTTGTAAGTGAATTAGGAAAAGATATACAAGAAGGAGTATCAGGAGGAGTTGAAAAAGAAGCACAAAAAATACTTGATTCCTATACTTTAGATTTTGCAAATGTTACTAAAATCTATGATTTAGTAAATAAAACAACGGATCAAGGAGCTGATTTATTAGATGATTTCGGATTTATTCAAAAAGTATTTCAAGATCAAAATAAAATAATTCAAGGTGAATTAAAAACAATAGAAGATTCCGTTACTAATATATTAAATAAATACGGACCTGATGTAACCGATAACTTAGTTAAGTTGTCTACTTTTCAAAAAACTTTAAAACAAATTGATGCTAATCGTTCTTTTTTAAATAAGTTAGAACCAGGTACGAGTGAGCATACTTTATTTAAAAACTTTTTAGAATTTACTAAAGACGGAAGAAAAGTAAAAAATTTAACTCTTCAAGAAACCCAACAATTAATTCAATATATAGATGCTTTATCTGGAGATGCTTTTTCTTCAGCGTTAAAAGGTGTTCCCGATGCTAAAAAAGGAGAATTTAAACAATTACTTTTCGCTTTAAGAACTGATTTAAAACGATCTTTAAAAAAGAATTTAAAAGGCGATGCTGACGCTATCTTTGATGCATATGAAAATATGAAAAATATTCGTAGAGATTTTGATAATAATGTAGTAAATCAGTTATTTCAAAAATCTAATTCTGGTAAACTTAAATTATCAGACGGAAGCATAATTAATCATGTATTAAATGATGCTCGTTTTTCTAGTGAAATGGCAAGTATCTTAAATCAAGGTCCTAACTTCGCTAAAAAGGCAGCTTTTGAACAGTCGATTATCGATGACTATTATAAAAATGTTTTAAACGATATGACTTTATCGCCAAAAGAATTAGCTAAGAAAGCAGAAACTTGGTTAAATAATAATAAGTATGTTGATAATTTCTTTACTGGTGAAAATAGAATTATTTTAAAAAGAATGAAAAGTCCTATTGAGTTTAAAAGATTAAATGATTTAGCACAAAAGAAAAGTGATAATGCATTAAGAGCAGTTAAAACTGAGTTTGATGGAATACTAGGGTTAGATCCAGCTAACTATTTAGATTTCTTTTCAAAAAATCCTACTTCTTTCAATAGAGTTATCACTTTAATTAAGTCAAGTGACCCTGTTTTAGGAAAAAGCATTGAAAAACAAACTAAAGAATTTTTCTTAAAAGATTTTTTTGAATCAACTTCATTTTACGATCCTAAAGCTGGCATGCGCACTTTTAATGGTGAAAAATTACTTGAATTTTTAAAAGTAAACAATAATAAAGAAATGCTTAAAAATATATTCGGTAAAGAAAAAGGAGATGAGTTTATTAAAATATTCTATGATATCGGAGATGTTTACAACAATTTTCAAAAAAAACTTTCTGTTAAAGAACAAGAACCCCAAATTATAAGAGCTGCACTAGATGTACTTTTTGGTCCTTTGAATAGAAAAAGAACTATGCTTAGAGGTATAAAAAAGGCAGCTAAATTATTAGGATCAGAAGAATATTTAGATACAATGCTTGATGTTGACTTGTATCAAAAACTATTAAAAGAACAAGAATTTTTAAATCCAAAAGCTACAGTTTTTGCAGCTAAAGCAATAGAAACAGAAGCTGGTCCTCCTGATGAAGAATCTAACGTACAAAAATTACAAAATATTGTAAAAGAATCAGGGGCAAATCTTTATGAAAAAGGAACTAATCTTCTTAAGTAAAGTTGTTAAAGGAACATCAGCAGAATATGCAGGCATTTCTTGGTTATTAAAACAAGGCTATCATGTATTTAAAAATGTACATGTTACTGGTTTTATAGACGTAGTTATATTTAATGGTAAACAATTAATAGGCATAGATATTAAAAGTGAAACATTTAGAAAGAAGAACGGACAAAAAATCTATAGAAAACCTACTAGTAAACAAGATGAATATGGTGTAAAATTGTTATTTGTAAAAAAAGACGGAGAGTGTTATTTTGGAAACGATTAAAGAACGTATAATTAAACACGAAGGCAAAAT
>Ga0160423_10001949_pt1 | contig 17265 bp, 4 predicted proteins | sample CRUFie14St8metaG_FD_108191 | JGI IMG/M metagenome (GOLD analysis project Ga0160423, IMG submission 108191) | Marine microbial communities from the Costa Rica Dome - CRUD Field 142mm St8 metaG | ecosystem: Environmental > Aquatic > Marine > Oceanic > Photic zone | place: Costa Rica: the Eastern... | reverse complement strand
TTTACTAATCGTGTAGGTGGTGCCGATGCGTTGGATAAAACGCGGATTACATTCTGAGAACCAATCCTATCGTTAATATTAGGCATTACCTGGTTACTCCCCCTCGTACTAGTGCTGCGCCCTCTACAGCTTTGTATTCTCTACCAGCATTTGTAATCTTTACATCAAACACATATCTTCCAGGTTTCAAATTGACTGATTGAGCACTAGTCAAAGATATAGAAATAATACCCAGATCAGGACTAGTTATTGTAGATCCGAGAGATACTGCTGTAGATGAACCATAATATTTTCTCAACTGTGCTTCTGTAGTCGCATCAGTCAAAACTAAAGGTGAATTGGTCCGTGTGTCCTCCAACTGAAAGGATGTATCGAAATCAAATCCTTGTTCAATCACAATGTTGGATACATAAACAGCCATTATTTTATGATACTAATATATCTTAAGCTATTTATATTAATTTCAACAGCACCTATTTGTTCAAGATCTCACGGAGTAAAGATTTGATTTCATCAATATCTTTTTTCATTTCATCAAGTTCTTTTTTCTTTTCTTTGGCAATTTTGGAAGATCTTAAATAATTTTGATATCCAACAGTGTCCATATTAACTATGGCACCTGTCTTTTCATCACGATATAAATTTGTGTGACCCTCTACTCTAATCATTTTATGCTAATGCAATTGCTCTCAAATCTGTAATCTTAGGATAATATGCTTGATTTGATCCGGACATCATTATTTTTATAGAATATCCGACAAATTCATCTAGATTTTCTGCACTGAATGTATATTCACTGTATTCTCCGTTAGCATTTGGTGCAACGTAAGAATCTGGTCTTCCATCATTTTTTGTAGAGTCAATGACAACTCCAGAACTATTCAAATTATTATATCCTGGGAATAATTCAAAGATTTGTTCTACAGAAGTTGAATCTTCTCTCATTAATTTATAAGCAACTCTAAAGTCTGAAGATTCATGACGGTATGCTGCTATTATCACTTTTAAAGATGTTGATGGTTGTGTTAGTAATATATCTTGAGAAATATAGACTGAAGAATGTGGATCTTCATCAATAGTTCTAATTAACTTATTTGAACTATAATCTTCTAAACCAATTGGTTGATTTAATCTATTACTAATGAATTCCGTTGAAGAACCACCATTCAAATAAATCATTGGAGATAAATTTTCACTATTAGATGATAAAACTAGATTAGTTGTGAAAGACTTATTTCTAGGCAAGTCTGTCATGTATTCATCTTCATTTACCTTTGAAGCAACCATTCTAACACTTCTCAGTGCATTATATCTGTTTAAGGAAACATCTTGATATCCACTATCAACAAATGAAGGTTCATTTCCATCAACGCTTGATGCAGTTGTTGTTCTTATGGATGCAGATACATCTGTAAATATAGCATCATTTCCTCCAACAGGAGTAATTAAATCATAAGTTGGTACAACCGCATTATACAAAATGTTTTCTGAAGATAACACATCATTCCCTCCTGCAAATTCATCAGAAGTAAATGATACCTGAGGTGAAGTAGGTGCGCTAGTCACATCTGCACTTCTGTTTTTACCATAAGTGGAGGATCTATCAATTTGAATATGATAACTATCTGCTTCAAAAGAAGAAATTGTATGAGTTACATTGTTTATTCTTCTCAGAGAGATGCCGTTTAATTCATATTTTTTAATAGTATCTCCAGAATTATGACTAGAAGCAACTGTATTTTCCAATCCTCTTCCACTGGTATCTATCGTTATATTTCCTGATCCAACAGAAGTATATTTGACAATTTCACTATTAATAATTGCATATCCTGGATTGTCTCCATCAACTAATATTCCTTCAAATTTATCAAATCCAGTTGTAGAAGCAATACTGACTGAACCAGTTGTAGTATCATTAATGTCAACAGTAATTGTAGTTGGAGTAGTGTTTGCCTCGACACCACTCAATTCAACTTTATTAGTTGAGGAATACATGCCATGATTATAATGATTGACTTTTAAATGACTTCCATCATTTACTCCACCATCAAAAGATACAGAAAATACATTTAAAGATGAATCTGTAACAGTTCCACTATCATTATAATAGAAGAGATTGTTACCTGTGCTTTGAGAGAATGCGGTATCTCCTTGGATATTTTCAACAAAAATCATATTTCTGTCTCCAACACCAGTAATAGATATCTGAGCTCCTGATCCAGTAGCACCAGCAACTGTGCTTGTCACAATACCAACAACATCACCTATTTGATAACCAACACCACCATTATTTGCTACTACAGAAGCACTAATAACAGCACCATTAGTTTGAGTAATATTTAATTTCAATCCACTTCCCTTTCCACTAATATTGAAAGTTTCAACTTCAGTATCATTAACATAATTAGAACCACCTAGTCCTCCTACAGGAGCAGCAGTCCCAACTGGTCCTCCTGTTCCAGTAATGACCGCCGTTCCTACTTTATTGGTATCTGAAGATGCGATTTTTCTTCCAGCAACGAGTTCTGAAGTTAATGTACTGGATGTTTCAATACCAATTTTTCCTGTTTTTGGTAGTGTTCTGACAGGATTATTATTGAGTTTTTTAACATAATCATTGCTTTCATCTAAAACTGGATTATTGAATAATACACTTCCTGTTTGAGAAGTGAATTTTGCCTTATACAATCTAAAAGTAAGATCCTGTCTTTGATTTTCTGTCCATAAACCACCATTTTGTGATCTAAAGAATGCACCCAGAGCATATTGAGTTGTATATTGTGCCTGTTCAACAACTTCATTGCCAGATACACTAAAGTTTTCAGTAAGTGCTGCACTAGAAGCTTCTGGATTTACAATTTTATCACCTTGATTTGCCAACCAAACAGTATAATCTACTGATTTTTCTGCAACCAATACAATCGCATATGCAGTTCCAGGTGCAAGATATACTGGTTCATCAAAGGTGAATTTTGTTGCGACAGAAGCATCATTGGAAGTTAATATATTATCAATAGTTGCACCATCTTTTGAAATTTTTGGCATCAATTCTTTTTCTGCCAATACCAACCTTGAAGGTCTGTCGTCACCGGTTACAGTCCTGATTTGACATCTTACTGGATGTTCTTCATCCACAGTTGCAAAAAATACATCAACTGCAGTTAAAAATGCTCCATCTTTGTCATCATTTTGATTAACAGCAGAAGGTGTTTCAACAGTTCCTCCAACAACAAATGTTTGTGCCACAGGATCATAATATTCTGTCTCTTCGGTATGTGTATGTTGATTTTGTGTAGTTAATGTTGCACTAACTTTACCAGTTACTTTAACTTTAGAAACAACTGTTGTGGTATTTTCTTGTACAAATTTTTGCTCTTCCCATTGATCAAGTGTTCCACCTGTTTCGTATGTTGATTTTGCTCTGACTAATGGTTTTTGATTTCCATTTTCATCTTCAAAGAATTTTTGTCCAGGTAAGGCTTGAGCATTGGTTTCACTGGTAGTAATAACAAATTCTGTAGATCCAGTGCTAAATTTGACATCTGGAGCAGGAGTACTATTTGGATCTTCAATAAAGAAGGTTCCAGTAATACCTCCAAACACATCTGTAATTAATCTTATATCTCCCTTTACAAAAGCTGTTGCCTTACTATTAGAACCTTTGATTAAGGAATTTTTCTTTGCATATCCATAAAAACCACCCTGGGCTCTTTCGGAAAGTGATCTTGTGTCAATGTTTAATATTGGGGTTGAAGATGTGTAATTACTTCCTAGTTCAATTTCACCATGACTAGATGGATTCGATAAATATGTTTCTGTTGGACTATTAATAGGACCTTCTTTATGATCTGGTGTACAAAGTCTAAATGATCCTATAACTTTACTAGTATCTACAGGATCATATACAAGAACTGTTTCTCCCTGCTCAAAAGATCCTACAGAACCGCTAGTTTCTCCATCTTTCTCTGTTGCAATTTCAAGTAATTTAGGAACGATAATTGGTTTTTGAGAATCTAAGAATGCATAAACTTGTGTAAATGCACCAAAACCGTAACCTTTGAATTGAGTATTTCTAGATCTCATGAAATCTTCGTCACTGGATTTAGTTAACTCGTTTCTAAACCAGGTATCTGTATTACTAAAAGTTACTTTATCTTTAGATTTTCCTTTTAGTTTAATACTATCAGTGTAAGTGTTAAGATCTGTTATGGTTGTTTCTGAAGTTGAGGTATTCTTACCTCCACCGCGTTTTCTATTAGTTGATGTAGATGATGTTTCAGAAACTACAATTTCACCCAAATCGATTAGTTGCTCACCAAGATCTATTTTGTTTTTTAGTTTTACTTTCTGATCAGTTCCAGTAACGGTTTGAACTCCACCATCCGTCTGTATTGTTCTACTCCAATAATCAGTTTGTGGAGTTAATTCAACACTACCAGACAATGCTGGTTGTTCAAATGGATTGACATTTTCAGTTTCAGTGGCCTTTGGTTGTTCAATCCAAGAAACTTCTTCATAATTTAAAGTAACAGCATTTCCTGTCTTCCTAACATTAGAATCAAGTAATTCAAAGTCTGTCCCAAAATCTAATTCTTCGGGTGTTACACTATTCGCAGGAGTGACTTGTGATTCTAATGAATTTCTTACTATAAATGGATTAATTTCACCAACATCAGGATTCACTTCAATTGATGATTCTGGACTTATAAAATTATAATTATCAAAAGGATCGGCAAAAATTCCAGTTTTAAATCTATCTAAATTATTACTATCACGAATTTGCATACTCTTAGCATCAAGTTCTAACAAAGAAAGAGATGTGAGTTCTTCTAAATTAGCAATTCTAGTCTCAAGAGAACCAATATCTTTCATCGTATATCTTCTATTGTCTTTTTCAACAATAATTGCACTCTGTGGTGCATAAAGATATGGAGGAAGATTAATAGTTGCAATCTCCATTGATGTACCATCATCATTTGTAGGTGATTTTGGAGATTCTGACGAAACACCTTTTTTATATACAAATTTTCCGTACTTATTAAGTAATAGTTTATCAATTCTGGCTAAGTAGAATTCATATCCAATTCTTAAAGTTTCTTCAGGAACTAAGTATTTTGTAATAGAAGAATCAAATGATCTAGAAGAAAAGTGGAATGGGGAAACAGTTGCTGTAGATGGATCATACACTGCAACTCTAGGTCTAAAATCAACTGTATCAGATGCTCTGATCGGATCTGATCCTATAGAAGGTACATCAGTTCTAAATCTTTCTTCATCGTAACTTTGAGCAGTAAAAGCATCTCCAGTGTCTCCTGAAGGGACTGTATAATGGTCAAAGACTATTGTTAACTGTCTCGATGGTGAAGATGTTCCTGCATCTCTAACAATTCTAGAATAATCATAATATTGATTCCTTTGTCCCTTATCCAAGGTGTATAAAGTCGTTAAATCTTTATATTTTCCTTCAGTTTGAGATTTGATTTCACCTGTTATGTTAGATTCTTCAAATTTTACTTCAGTAAATATATCAAATCTATTAGTTGTTAGATAGACTATTTCAACAGTATCAGTAGATTTTCCAACAATTCTAGATACAATCTTTCCATCTAATGATTTTATATTTTCACCTACTATGGCGTTAGAATTAACATTTAACGTGCTATCAAATGTCAGTGTGTCAAAAGTTGGAGCAGATGTATCTGTAGATTCATAAATCGATATAATTTTAGCAACGTCTGGATAATTTAAACATATTTCTTCATCTTCAACTCTTGTTCCATACATGTGCTTACTACTGTATGTTAATCCATTTTTAAGTGAACTATTTCCATCATCATTATCACCGGACGCTTGATTTTTTGAGAAAGTTACAGTAACTTTTCTACTGCGATCATATGTTTTTTCTTTACTAGTAAGACCTATTTTATTCAAAGAAACACTTATTGTACTTACAGTATCTTGAAGACCACCTAAAGTTATTGAAGATCCGTCTGCAGCTCTATTACTGGAGGTAATTGGAACAATCGCATCAGTATCGTCTCTAGAAACAGTATATTTTTCTGCATCAAAAGGTTCAAAACTAAAATTAGAGATATCAGTAATATCGCTAGATGAAATGGTAACAGAACCACTAGAGGGAGTCTTAGTAACAGTTCTAGTCATTTTGAATTCTGAAGAACTCAAATCAACTTTGGATACATTTCTATTTGCAAGAGGTACAAATAGTTGTCCAGAACCTCTTACAATAGGAGCACCAGCATACATTGTTACTGATATGGTCGTACCAACCCCTGGTAGATTACCGTCATAAACACCTGCAACATCAGTAGCAATTGCTTCCAGAGTCATTTCTAACCCATCAGAAGAAATATCAGCAACCTTGTTATATGTTTCTGTATTAATTCCTGCTCTTTGATATCGAACAATAGAACCAACTCTCAGTCCTGTAAATGCATCTCCACCTGCACGAACAGTATTATTATTAATAGTTACTTCCTTAATACCATTTGGAATATTAAATCTTTCTAAAACACTATTAGCGGTGAATCCTGTCCCAACTACAGATTTAATATTTTGGGTATTGTACGCTGTTGCAACACCGATAGTTCTTGAAACATCAGTAGATCCATCAATTTCAATTTGCTCTCCCTTTTGGAAAGTTCCTGATGTTTGTATTAAATTAACAATGGTGGAATTTGCACCTGCACCTACAGCAAATCCACTTGCTCCACTGCTATTACCTTTAATAAAAGAACCTTCTCGTACTTCAGTATTACTAACAGATGAATTTAAAACGATAGATGTATAAGTTTGTAGGTCAAATAACCTTAAATCCCATACGGTAGCGTCATCTTCATAATTTGCATCCTCAAGATAAAAACTATAAATTCTTGCACTTCCAATGATATCACCAGTTCCATTAAAATTATTTCTTACTTGTATAACTGAACCTTGATCAGGTATACCAAGAACGGTATTTACTTTAAGTAAACTACCCAACTCATATCCAAGAGAAACGTCTGTACGAACTCCAACTTCTCTTGGTTTTTCAACATCCAGAACAGTTGTTCCAGTTTTATCTACATCATATCCAGCGACATATGCTCTACCATTTGATATTTTGACACACATCAAATCATCATTAGGAGTATTTTGCTCTTCTGTGAGTTCTCGTGGATAATATAATCCATTATTTCCTAATCCATTATTTAATGAATTATGCACAGAAACTGTAAATGGATTAACGGTATAATTTCCGGATTCGTCAAATGTTCTATCTGCAATATAGTCTTTAATTAAATTATAATCACTCTTTGCTTCAATTTTTTTAATTTGACCTTTATCGATACGCATCAATTCGATAAAGTCTGTATCATCACCGTCACTAAGATCTTTCTTTATTAAAGAAAGTTTTATTTGAAATCTATCAGCACCTGGTGCTGCAAAATTACTAAATCCTTTTGCATTATCAAATAAAGATTCATCATCTTTTGCTGTGATAATATTCTCACTAACCTGCAATCCAACTCTATAAGATGAATTGTTCGTGTAAGGATCTAATATAATCTTTTGTTCGTCTACGTTGACAAAATAACCTCTTACAAAATAGACACCTTTCGTGATAAATGCCGCGCTACCAATAGAAGTAGATTCTGATGTGGTTAAGGATGCAAAAACTTCTCCCGCATTAATTGTAGTAAGACCGTAAGTAACATTTTCACTACAAACTAATTCTTCTCCATCAGAAAAGAAGTTTTGACTAAAATCATTTCCACTGGTTGTATAACTTACATATAACGTAACTTCATCTACTCTACTATCTTCTTCTGGAAGCAAAACAAACTTAACTTTTGCTTCTACACCAGAAGTTTGTCCAGTTATATTTTTTCCTATAAAATTTTTAATATAAAGAGAAATATCAATACCAAAGTTAGAAGACTTTAACTTGACTGAGGTATAATTATTTTCATATGCTATAGATCCTGGAACAACAACTGATCCATCTTTGAATATATTAGTTCCAAACTGTTCTAACTGATTTTGTAAAATGGATTGAGAAGTGGTTAATTCTCTTGCCTGTATAGGATATCCTGGTTTAAATAAAACTTTTTGAAAATTCTTTTCAGAATCAAAGTCATCATAATATGGATTTATATTTAAATTAGTTTTTTGTGTCATCTTTTTTTATTAGAATTCCAGGACAATTTTGATGTCTTCTTTTTGTCTCAAATCTCTCTGAACAGTAGATCGATTTGTGATGTAAATAATGTCTCCCGTCTTTTTATTTATCTCAGGTCCAGCAACACCACTTAAGTATTCAACTCCAAGATTTATAATTTTATTATTGACACTAGTTGTAACTCCTGTTAATGAAGTGTCAATATTTCTTGTATGAATATCACCAGTAGCACTGATTGTTATATCACCAGTTCCTCCAAATTTAAGAACTTTAGATCTTGAAGAGACATCAATTGTATCAATATGAGAAGAACCACCTCCAGATCCACCAGTATCTGATGCAAAAAACAATGATCTATCTTGAAAATATTTTACAATTTTTGTGTCAGTATCATAAGATGCAATGTAACCTCTAGCCGTTCCATCCGTAACAGTTTGTGTAATTTTTACCCCAGCATAATTTTTTGTAGTTTCTGACAGAGATGAACTAACTTTGAAAGATTCTAGAGAAGAAAATTCATTTGCTTTGTATATATCCGTTGAAGTAGATTTTTCTGGATTCTTTATAATTCCAACTTGAGCAAAAGAAGAATCTATAGGAAAGTCTTTGGTCGAATCATCAAATCGAGCATAAACTAAAACTTTATCCGCTCCAAGTTCTTTATAAATGTCATATCCATGACCTTTTGATGGTGGTATAATGGGAATTAGTTCACCCAATGCAGTACTATTATCATCTGATATTTGTATAGGTCCCAGGTCTACAATTCCATATGTATATCCAGAACCTCCAGAAATTACTTTTACCGATTCTATGATACCTGTAGAAGTTACTTCTACACTAACTTTTCCTCCTGTACCATCTCCAAAAATATTTAATGTATGAGGTCCTGAAGCTACTGAAGATAGATATCCACCAGTAGTCCCTGGATTTTTGACATATATTTTTTTAATTTGATTATTATTTACATCCGAATTACCAGATTCACGAATATTTTTTATTTGTGAATCTGTCGTTGTGGACCAATCATTTGGAAGTACAATATATTCGGTAGAATCAAATTTTATAATATCACTAGGTGCAACAGTAAATAGATATTTCCAAGTGTAACCATCAGATTGTGTTACTGGTTCTATATCAGTAAAATCTGGTTCAATTAAAGATCTGTTACCTCTTGCAGTAGAGCTAGATGGAGATCCATTCGACCCATTATCAATGCAAATGTAAACTTCAAAATCACTATTCATTACATAGTAATTTGAACGATATAGATTAGTAGTTTTTGAATTCGGTGCCAAATTTGTTGCACTATAATCATGTCGATACATGTCATATCGATTATTTTTAACCCAAGTATGTTTTTTTACAACTCTTCTAATATTTGCACTGTTTATCTTTTTACCAAACATCATAGAATCCCTATAATGTGTTTGATAACTTAAATTGTCAACAGGTGCTAAAGGCCAATCATTCGATGTCGCAGTTCTACCAAATCCTGCCACCGTAGGATTCGGCAACCCTAGAAAAACATAATAAGAATTTTCATCATTTAAAACTGATTCTACAAAACTAGTGGCGTTAGCAATTCTAAATTGATCTGTTACTACGGCGGACATATCGATAGTTTTTTTAGATATTTATAAAGACTATTTGGTAATTGCTCCAGTATCAAAGAAAGTTTGATTTCCTGAAATTCTTTGAACTGTTGGGAACGTAGTTAATCCTGAATTAATTGTGAATCCAGTTACACCAATAGACAATGTTTCGGATCCTCTAGTGACATTAGCACCTGTCATAAGACCAACAGAGAATCTGCCAATAGGATCTGTTGTAAATCCAGTAGTAGTTGGAATTTGGGTAGTATCAGTTCCTGAATTAATTCTGCATGTAATGATTCCAATATAATTTGAAGAAACTAAAGTGGTACTACTAAATTCTTTGATAATGTAAATATTATCCACACATGTAGTTCCTATACCAACGACTTCAGAGTCACTTCCGTCTATAGAAATAACTCCATCTCCAATCTCAGTATTGTAAATGTAGACTGGATTTCCTGATGTGAAAATAGTTGTGTCAAAATCAATTTCACTTATAGCAGTAAACTTAATTGCCAAATCTCCACTAATAGTTGTAGTTCCTATTCCGGTAATAACACCTTGATTTCCTTTAATTGATGTAATTCCAGTAACATGTTCAGATTTTAGAGCACTTGGTAAAGATACAATAACTTTAGGTGGATTTGTTTGAGAGTAACCAAGACCAGGATTTGTAATGGTAATTCCATTAACTGAACCATTATTAATGGTAACGGTTGCGGTTGCCGTGGTCCCAATACCCACACCTGTTTGTGTAGGTGGTGCTTGTATTTTTAATGTAGGAACAGATTCATATCCAGATCCACCACTTACAATAGTCAAATCTGTTATTGTTCCTGCCGCGGAAACAGTTGCTGTTATTGCAGATGATACCGGATTGGATTGACCAGAAATTATTCTTACTCCAAATGTTGGACTTTCTTCATCTTCATAATTAAAGAATTCTCCGGGAGTATCTATAAAGAATTGTCCATCGGTGTTACTAAAATCATAAATTATCTTAGCTGTTGGATTAATTCTTGGTTCTAATAATTCTCTAGATTTACTAACTAATTCTCCATCAATAATTAAATCATCTTTTTGTCTAATAACTTCAATTGGTTCATATTCTGTCGTTATTCCAAGACCTCTGTAAGTGTTTGTTCTAACAGTATCTGATTGTGTAAATTTAGATATTAATCGATTATCTTGATTTGGTTTTGAGATAATCTTTACCTGATCACCAAGTTCAATTGATTGGGGTGGAGCCTCTACAATAACAGAGTCTTCACCATCAGTTCCTTTATAGAAGAAAATTTGAATATCATCTTCAGGTCTTGGAGCAACTTTGAAGTTGACGGTTGTTCCTCCAACAAACTCATAAGTTTTTACTGGTTCTTGAATAACTCTATTTCTAAAAATAAGAAGTATAGGATCCAATTGAACATCAAAGGCATCATTGGCTTCAACACTAATCAATTCATTTTCATATTTTAATGGGAATCTAGTTCTTCTACCATCTTGTAATGGTGCAATTGAATCAATATAATCAAACTCACCAAATTGCCATAAAGCAAACTGGTCCGTAAACGTTTCTGTTACTTCCATTTCAAACTCTTTTATCAAAGAATTAATAAATCTGGATGTAACTAATCCAACTGCTTTGAACTTATCTCCAGGTAAAAATCCATATCCAGAAGTACTAACTTCAAATTTTGACACCTCAAATAATTCTGATCCAATTCCAGTATAGTTGGGACTTGGAGTTGGTATAACATCAACTTTTAATCCTACTCCAGTGTCAGTTGTGGCACCAATACCTCTTCTAGAAATGCCTATTACAGAAAGATTTTCATATGATGGTTCAGAAACAAATATTTCTGGATCAGAATACCCTGTACCACCATTAGTGACATGGAATTCTAAAGATCCTCCACCATGTGCCGGAGCTTTTCCAACAAAGACACTAAATGTATCATCATCTATTCTAGTTACTGAAGTAGAAACACCAGATATGTAATCAGTGCTTCTTGGATATGCATGTAAAGTTTGGAAACTATCTTGAGCGCATGAGAATGTTAAAGATCCATCTTCAATTGTTACCAAATCATTGGTGGAAAGTCCATGAGTTGCGGCAGAAACTGTCAGAATTCCAACTCTAGGATCATATACTGTTCCTGACTCTGGTTGAATCACAGCATTTCCTGCTTTTTGAATTCCTGCAGTAGCACTTTCAAATCTATAAGTATTGAAACCAACTGGTGCTCCGGTTATTACAGCTTCGGTTCCTGAATGTCCTGTTTCTGTAACCGCAACCGATACAGAAACAATTCCATTGTAACCAGAACCAAAACTCAAATCGGGGAAAAATGGTGTTGCAGTTCCACTTCCGACATAATTATGAGTGATTGTACTAGTGCCAACATTTACTTGGAAAGTTTGTTCTGAAGAAACACCAACAAGTTGATAATTTCTTGCTCCATCTTTCGGATATATTGTTGTAGTAATTCCAGATCCTCCTGGACAAGTAAATTCTAAACCAACTAATGTTACTTCATCTTTACTTTGATTTCCGAATACTAATCCATGATTTGTTGCAGTTGTTACTGATAAAATACCAGTTACTTTATCATAGAATGCTGTAGAAATTGAAAGATTTGATCCGGCAGTCGCAACACCAATAACATCGGTTATAACACCTCCTACAACCACAGGACGCAATTTTGCACCTATTAATGGAGCATATCCAAGACCTGCAGTAGATCCAATGCTGATTGGTAGTCCACCTCTAGGAATTTGATTTACGTTTACATCAGATTCACTGATAAAATCTTGTTCGATATCATTGACATACATTCCAGTAAATTTGACTGTTGTTATACCAGCAGTCAAATCTTCAATAATTTGATAATTTTGTCGAGGATTATTGTCAGTTTCTGGTGTCTGGAATATTCCATTAATGAATAATACACCTTGCCCACCACTGGTTCCTATACCAGCAGTATTTGCACCACCAACGGTTAAAGTAAACTCTGATGTTATTCCGGTGAATTGATCGGAAATATCATCATATAAGAAGTTTGATGTATAATCATTTCTCAGATAAACTCTACCATTAAATATAGATCTTGAGAAAGGTAATCCATTCTCATCTTGACCCTGAGGATTTCCTCTAGGTGCTTCAATGAAATTAACTTTACTATCAACTATATTGTAGTTTCCTTTATAAAGTTCGACCAGTGAACCGTTTGCGTGAGAAGTAGCGGAACTACCAACAGCACCTCTTTCAACACTTACAAGGTTAAATGTTCCTATTCCTGGAGTAATTGGTCCTATGGATGAAGTTCCAATTCCAACATTATCAACTCTCATATATTCATCTTCAACTTTAAGAATATTGATTACACTTATAGAAGAAATTCCGCTTAGAGCAAAAATAGTTTGAGTTGTTGTTATGCCTGCAGTTGGATTATTATTTACTGTATGTGTGATATTAGTATTAGATATTGGAGTTTGAACAATACCATCAATTGCCATTAATGCCTTTTCATTTGATTTTGCCATTTCAAATGTATGTGCATTTCCTTCTCCAAAAGACTTAACGGTAATTCCTATCCCGGAATTGGCATGTGCTTTAGTTGTTGCAATACCAAATTCATTATCATCATGTCTTATTGCAAAAACTCTAGATGTTAGAACTCCAACTGTAGAACCATCTATGGTGTATTGCATTGGAGTAGATCCAACACCAACAAATGTTGATTTTGGAGTGTAAATTAATTCTTCACCAGTTCTGAAGAAATGGTTTTTAATACTAAACGCACTATATCCGATTCCTGTATTAGCTGCTGCTACAATAGTACTTTGTGGATCAAATGATTTTTTAAATATATCAATTTTATTATTTTTCAAATCAAATTGTTTTCTGTTTATTCTATTTCCATTAATTGCATTGTAGAATTTAAATTCAGAACTTTCAACTATATTTCCATAAGAAAGATCGTTAGGATCATTATTTTGATCTATATCCTTATAGAAAACTTGATTAAAAGTTTTAATTGTTGTAATACCAGTGGTATCTTCTGGGTGGAAGTTGACAACAAAGTTACTTGCAGTGTAAGTTGCACTGAAAGTTCCTAGTCCTAATATAGAATCATAATTATTTGCTAAGAACTGTGACTGTTGTAAGTATGCATTAGTTCCATCATGCATAGCAGTTATTTGATGAAGTGCTTTTGAAGATCCTGCACTTACTTCAACATTACATTTTATTGCATCAAAAGTTAAAGGATAACCAGAGAATATTGCAGTTGTTCCGACTCCAACTTTGAAAGACGCTTCATATTTTGCGGTTCTTTCATCCCCAGAATTTTGACCATCAACCAGATATCTATATTGACCATTTCCAAGAGCAGTTGTACCAAATCCAACTACTTTAGAACTAACTTTGATAGAGTCACTAGTATTATTTTCATATGAGAAAATTAAATTATTATTTTCAATAGAAACAGTTGAAAGACCTATTCTATTATCAAGACTTCCACCAGCATCAACAAAATATTCAGAAATATATGTATCACTTCCATCATGTGTAATATATGTCTCTACAAAATTCATTTCTTTTGTAGATGAATTGATGACCTTACTTACAATGTATGCAGATTCTATTTCATCTACATTTTTTGAGAATATTGTAGTCGTTACTCCTGCAGATGCATTTTTATTTGAAGAAGTTAGGTCAATAAATCCGATTGATTGAGTCCCTATTCCTGTACCAGAATCTGTGCTTGTTTTAATGAATTTTAAATTATAGTCAATATTATTTGGATCATTTGGTACAAATCTAAGATAAGAAAGACCTTTCTCATTATCCGTCTCTATTGAATATTCTCCAAACTTATCTTCTGCAAATGTAGTGAACGCTACTCCAGAATTTACCAGTTCTGATTTATTGAATATAGTAAAATCTGTGCCATTGGATAATAAAACAAACTCAGATAACTGTAATTGTTTTTCACTATTTTCAAAACTTTCAATTCTGATTAAGTAATTATCATATTTTTCTGTCGTATCAATAAGATCAATATTTAAGAATCTATCGGGATTAGATTCTAAATTAGAAAATTGTTGATTTATATTATCAATAAGAATGACATTGTTTGTTCTACAATCGACAAAATTAATAAATCTAGTTTTGTTGAATTGTAAGAAATTTGAAACTCCTCCATCAGACTCATCATCTCTAGCTAAATCTATTCCTCTTAAAATATCAACTCTGGATTCATCAATGGTATCACTAATTGAAATTGATTGCTCTGAAGAACCAATACTAGTTCCTGCTTTTGACGAAATTTGGGTATCAGAGAAATTCTTTAATCCAGAAGTATGAACAAGTCTACCTACAGGTGATTTTATTTCTTTCCATGTTTGATTACTTCTAACAGAATAAGAAAGATTTTGATAATAATCATTATCAGAAATAACTTGATGATCAAGACTCAATTTTCCAACAGAATCCTCCCATCCAATATTAGTTTTATATGAAAAATCTACTTCAAAAGTTCCATTATTTTCATTTATTTTGTTAATTTGTGCTGTAGTCTGAGATCCTCTTCCAGTTATTTTATCTCCAACTTTTAATGAATCACTATAAGAACCAAATACAACAAGTTCACCATCACTTGATCTAACGACTTCTAAATCTTTTTCTAATCCATTTACATTAAGTTTTTCTCCAGAAACAAATGGTGCTGCATTTAAAACAACTGTAAATGTTGGATATTGATTTTTAGGGATCAATCTTCCAAGTCCATTTGATGTAGTAATTGCTATTCCAGTATTAGTAGTTAATCCAACTACATCAAACTCAACTTTAAATGGATTTGGATTTGGATTTGCAAAAGGATCAGGTATAGATTTTACTTTAAAGAATTTATATCCATAATTTTCAGAATTATGTCCGTCTCCATCAGCACTATTTTTTTCTATACCTTCAACATATACTTCATCTCCAACTTTAAATGGGGAAGTGCTAAATCCAGAAGATGGTGTAATTAAAGTGCATGTAAACGCCGTACCGACAGTAGATTCAATGGTGTCAATTGTAAATCCATTCGTGTTAAATATCGATTTAATAACAATACCACTATCAGGAAGTCCTATTGGTTTCTCTAAAATATTTACATTAATTATGGAGTTATCAAATTCTACTTCTAAAAATCCAGTATCAAGTTTTTTGCCAGTAACTTTATCAACTATTACTAAACTGGGGGCATCAAAATAAGCTTCACCTGGATTATCTACTATAACAGTATCAATTGTATTTGCATTTTTTATTTCAAGAATACTTGGAAGTAATGCTGTTGGTCTTATAGTATTGTCTGTATAATATTTAAATTCATCGGTAATAATATCAACATCATTAATATTTCCAATATTATTAGATGAAACTGTAATTATAGAATCTTCTGCTATTGTTGACGAAGAACCAACAAAAGATGGTAACTTTTTGTATCCACTTCCAGAAGATATAATATTTAAGGATTTTATTCCTCCTTTTGCATTTTTAGATGTAGTTGAATACTTAAGTATCTCGCAATCAGAAGGTGAATATTCAAATCTTTCAGGATCATTTTCTAAGTATACACTAAAAGTAGTCTCTCCAATTCCAGATGAGACCTTAAATTTTTTGTTATATTTACTATCATCAAAAGTAATTGTAGAATAATTTTTAACATCAGTATCTGATGTGCTAATATATCCAGATTTTTCTATATTATAATTTAATGAAAGTGGAGTATTGGCATTGGAGTAAACCGTTAAACCAGCTCCGGTTGATCCAACTGTCCCAAATCCCACAATATTAAATGTCGAACTATTTCCTATAGAAATAAATTCATTTTTAAATTCCTTATCATGATAAATTTTTAATTCATATCCAGTCAAAGAAGAATCTGAAAGATCAAATGTTAAATTATTATTTTTAGTAACTTTTATCTCTGGATTAATTAGTGATAAAGTATGAGACGCTCCTCCTGTTCCTTCAATACTAACCGTCTTTGGATTGGTTGAAATTACATCCGAATATGTTTCTGATAATTTGATGTTATTATTATCGACCTTTAATACAAAATATCCTCCAGTATTCAATCCAGATGCTACTTCGGGTGAAGTATATTTTACTTTGTCACCAGTTTTAAATGAGTGATTGGTTAAAGATATTTGATTTGTTGATGTGTTTATTCCTAAAGATGTAAATCCTACAGGATTTATAAGAAGTTGTTTTGTTTGATTATCTAGTTTAACAATTACAGATGATGCTGTTGTTCCTATACCAACAGAAAGATTTGGAACAATATTTAACTCTACTAAATCATCTTCTTTAAGTTCATGTGATGTAGATACAGAAACCGTTGTTTTTATAGCATTTACAGTAGCAGTTATTGGAGTAAATGTAGATTCAAATAGATACTTATCATTGTCTGAAGTATTTCCAGATACTGAAAATCC
>Ga0160423_10001948_pt1 | contig 17266 bp, 3 predicted proteins | sample CRUFie14St8metaG_FD_108191 | JGI IMG/M metagenome (GOLD analysis project Ga0160423, IMG submission 108191) | Marine microbial communities from the Costa Rica Dome - CRUD Field 142mm St8 metaG | ecosystem: Environmental > Aquatic > Marine > Oceanic > Photic zone | place: Costa Rica: the Eastern... | reverse complement strand
TTCGGAAACGGTTTTAGATTCTGCTAATCGTCCTAACTTTCGAATAGCACCCTTACGGAACCCAACGGCGTCTGCCAATGAAAGAAGATTTCGGTTTGCAGTTACAGAAGTTGGATATCTGCCACCTGAAGCGTTACTTGGGTCTCCGACATTTTTAATCCACACGTCCGGGACATCATCTAGAGTGATATAAATCCCTTCTTCTTTTTGGGGAATCAAGCCAAATTGGTGCCACATACCCACAGGTGTAGAAGTCTGTCCTCCATAACCATAGTATGCCGAGCCTGTTTGAGTTATAGGGAAGGTATCAAAAATGTAATATGGAGCTGTACCAGTTGATGGTAATGTGATATTTTCCAAAGATAACGGTCGAGAGGTTTGATCACCAAAGTTGAGTATAGGTGTCTCGAATTTTGTTTGAATAACCCATCTTGCCGAATCTTCCGATTTTGATGTTTTTGAGGTAGCAAATTCTTTTCTGAATAGGTTTACGGATGAAGATATTTGCATTGCAAAGTTATTTGCATAACGACGATTCATTGGACATGAACTAGTAGGCACGCTGATAGTAGGATTATTTGGCCAAGAATCATTAATTTTTGGAATTCTATTTTGCCATACGCTTGCACTGATAAATACATCATCAAGAGTCATCACTCTTGATTCAGGTACATCTAAAATGATATCGCACCAAGACTCGCCATCGTAATATGGAGGAGTGAAGGAAGGGTTCTTTCCAAACAAACTGTCAGAGTTTTGCTGTCTCCAGCCACCGCCTTGAGAAGAAGTCATTGCACTTGGAGCATAAATTCTATCGGAGCCGGCTACAGGAGGACCAAAAGCTGTAGGTCGACTGTACATAGTTATAGTTTCGTGAGAGCCTGAATCTTGATACCAGTCTACAGGAATTGGCCATGGTTTCGGAGACTTTCTTTCTCTGTTCATACTACGATACATTTTAAATCTCATAGCATAAGTTCCTGATTGGAAAGTGTATCCAGAATCACTAACATCCGACCTTATTGTTGAAAGACCTTTCTTCAAGAAAAAGTCGGAAGTTTCGGCTGTAAAATTGTTTATTGCTAATTTATATAGATTTTGTTGCGATGGCGCTCTCAAAGAAGATGTTAGATTACTTTGATATAGTCCAAAACCAGCAATTTGAGCATTTGCATTTGTTTCCATATCTACAAAAGTTACGTCATTTATTTGCTCTGGCTCTAATAGATTCTCAAAAGTGACACGAACATCCCAGCCGGCGGTCCCTCGCGAGCCAGTACCCAGCATCACATAAGGAGTTTGATATCCCGGACTAACGACGACTCCATCATCATACCTAGCCTGAATTCTCTTAAACGAACCTGTATAGGCGGGGTAATCAACAGCTACACCAGACTTAATAGTATTATACAAGACTCCCGGAGAGAACAACGCAGAATAAAGAGGCCTAAATCTACCGGATCCACTGATAAGAGTTGGGTCACCAGAAGCAGTAATATATTGCGAATAGGAACTTGAAAATAAAGAAGCAATTTCTAAAGTTCTTTCTGCTGGATAGAATCCATCATATGGTAAGAATTTTTTCAATGCTGTACATTTTAATGTCAGAGTTTTTTCAAGGTCATCTAATTCTGCATGATCATCATCAATAACTTCGAAAAATTTCATAAAATCACTGTAAGAATAAGTTGTATAAAAGTCATCTAGACCAGCTTTCAAAGAGGTTCCAGCAATGGAAAGCGAAGCAGTGTTATCAGCTAAAAAGTCGGCGCCTTTATCATTGAAATAGTAAGGCATGTGATCACTAATACGAAATTCAGGTATAACGGACATGTCTTTATTTTTCAAGATCATTTCTCTGTTATATTCTGGATAATCATCTTGGAAAGGAGACGATGCATCCAAAACAAAATTTTCATTTTGAATTTTTCCAGCTAAAGTACCGGCTTCCCATTTGGCATTACCCCCCATGGTCTGAACGGCACCAAGAGGATAAAATAAAGCAAGATAAGGCGATGGAGAAAGCTCATAGGAAGTCAAATATGCCGTACTGGTTAGATATGTATTCATTGTCTGCATACCAGAGGCACCAACCACAGAATAGATACTTCCAATATCCTGCTTTCTATTGTAAATAGCCGTTGGTTTAAGAGAACCTGAATCATTACCGGCTCCTACAAGTAAACTACGTGTCCAAAAGAAGGTATAATCATTTTGAAGTTCACCAGAAGATCCCGAAGCATAATTAACGGCGTAATGTGATCCAAGGCCGACTCCTGCTTCCATTTCTGCCGCAGATGTTGGGCCCGGTTTACCAAATTGAGTAGATGCATCTAGTACCCATGCACTCTGTGAGCGTATGAGCCCTTGAGAGTTAGATCCGCCAAATTTTAAAGCACCAAGAGCATTTCTATCTTGTCTAGATTTTCTCCAGAATGTTTCAACATAATCTGGGCGCGCCCTATTGACTCCAGAATACGAGTTGAGGGCTGAAGGGTATACTTTTTCTGAATATTTTAAGCTCACTAGATTATAAACTGGACTACTTGGATCATTTAGGGCACCATCTAGATATAAAGCTTTAATGGTGTCATATGCTTGATCTTCTGAAGATACACCGACTTTATCATAATCTGCACAGATATTAAGTTTTTCACTTGTAAAATAGCTTAAGTTATTTCCATAACTTGTTCGCAGGTGTACAGGTCGGATAATAAATTCTGGATCTCTCCCTACTTGCTCGGCTTGAACTCTCAATCCTAATAAATAATCTAAAGTAGAATAGCTTGAGTTTACCGGACTTTCTTTGCAGAGAGTTGTTTTGCCGTATTTTTCGTTATATTGTTGTCCATTGAGTTCTATTCTTTTTCCGGGTTCGGTACATCCTATGAGATTATTTTTTCTCATATTACGAGCAATAGCGTGCTCGCCAGTACGGATTTGTTTCCAGTTTGGATATCCGTAAGGGCCATTTCTCTTAAGAAGAATTGAGTTTAATAAGGTTGCCTTACTGAATTGTTGGGTACCTCCAATATTTGCAAAACCATCAGGAACAAGGGTGCTGTTCAAGTATTCATCCGGATGATAATTAGCTCGCAGGGATTCACTGACTTGAGGTGGCAGCGGATAGCCATATGAGCGCTCCTGTATATTTACAGGCTCGTAAACGTTATAATTCAAATCAGTATATACCGTAGGGAGAAAGACTTCCAAATTAGGACTAGACTTGATTACTGCGTTTGGATTACCGTATTTTAAATTCGGACCTAAAGTGTAATATCTTGAAGAAAAGTCACCATAAGGAGAAAACGTAACAGGCTCTACTACATTTGTTCGAATGATTCTTATATTATCGAATGCCCAGTTGTCCCTTTTAGATGTATTGTAATTTTTCTGCCTAAATCTTATTTGGGCGGTACCGGAAGAGCCTGTAGCTCTGAAAGTATAAGTTGCGCCCGCAAAGCCAATATCTTGACCTTGCTGATCAATTGATGGCATTATCACCGATGCAGTCTGCCAAGTAGTTCCACCATCAGAACTAAATTCTAAAGATACAGATTCGTCATTTTCTGGATAAGCTAGAAGGTATCCGGGATACTCGCGAAATGCTAAGTTTCCGGCACCTTCTGCTTTTAAGTTTTGTCTATTAGCACCAAAATTTCCCCAATCATACAGACTGGTGGATCCAAATGAAATATAATCCTTGGCAGCTTCACCACATTGATAATAATGAGCCTGATTTGATCCGCTAGGTGATGGAAACCATGAAAGCTGATTTACATTTCCGGGCTGACCATTGTTGAATAATTCCTGAATCTCGTCATTTGTGAGGATTCTATTGATCCAAAAAATTGAATCCAGTGATCCAGTAAAGCCTTGAGCGGGAAAAGTAGCATAGTTTGGATCTCTGCCGCCAATACAGAAACTAGTTGCAACACGAGGAATACCAGAGCCGGGAGTAATACTAGAGTTTGGCTCATAATTTCCATTAAAGTAAAATTTTGGCTCTGCTGCAGGGTCTGCATCATCTATGGACATCGCAACGTGAACCCACTCACCTATAGCAAACGGACGAGTGACATAATGGTTTGCATTTAGCCCTGTGGCGGAACGGACGCGGCCTATCCTATCATCAAGAACATATAAATATTGTACTGAATCATGTGGGGATCCGAGGTTCCACGTAAAAAGATATTTAGTGCTGGCTGGGATCTCTCCTGCTTTATACCAAAATGATAAAGTATATTTGCCTGTTGAAGAACTAAATGCTGTTTGTGCAGATCCACTCATTACAGAGTTACCATCAAACTCTAGATATACTTTGCTGTCTCTGTTTTCGTATTGACCTTGAGCATAATCATATTCCACACGGAAAGGAAGCTCGAAAGAGTCAACAGAAGTTAAATGTCGCGGCGATGCATTAGATTCTGAAGTCGCCCAGTTGCCAAAACGAGCAACCCAATTGTCTCCTGCCGAAGAGCTTTTCATTGAGACGCCATATTGCGTCCATTTTGATAGATCTAGAGTAGACGAGAATGAATCAGCAAAAACTGTACTTTCTCTAGCAGTATATTCAAACAAACTTTCATACCAATGGCCGAATCCGGATGGATCTACTGATTCATATGAGGCATTAATCCAAGCGTACTGTAAGTCACTACGAGGAATAGAGTGTTGGACCCAAAAGTTATCTCTTTGAGACCCGGTTATGATTGTTGTTCCACTTATTTCCAAGTGTCGCAAAGTATTTCTATTAACTTGATAAATAGACCCTGTGCCAGCATAGTTGATTGGATTAACCGATGAAGAGCCAGCGTTAATAAGATCTCCATAGTTTGAAAAATAACCAAATTGATTCACATGAGATGTCAAGAACGGATAATATGCTGACCTTGCGTTCCAATTTCTGCTGTTTAAATCATTATTAAAGGAGAACTCTGCCGAAAATCTATCTAATCCTGCCCCGCCATTCGAGTCTCCCATGGTTTCTGGGCCTCCGGGGGCATTAAATCGGCTTACCATGACAGATTCATGGCGCCCTCGCTGGATTTTAGGCACATCCATAAGGCCAGCAACCCAGTAAGAAGGCGTACCTACAGGCTGCAAATCCCATCCAGAAGCAGAAACCCACGCTTTGTTATTAACACATCGCCCCGCAGACTGAACTACTTGGTGGTTCTTGCTGTAGTTTCCGTATTCTCCCTTAATATTTTGAATATTTACAGGACGCTTTGCAGTTTCACCTCTATAGTAAGCTCCACGAGGCTGGGATGGGTCTCTATATTGGAAAGTTTGAGATGAAAAATTAAAATTCCAGCCTTCCATTCTATTATCAGCATTGTCAGTGCCTTTATTGATTGGCACATGGCGGAATGGTAGGCCTCCTACATGAAATTCTGTAAAAGGACCTTGCATTGGGACTTCTACGTCAGGCCCATATACGTCTCTATGAATATTTTCAATTGCACTTCCTTTACCAAGAACCGACTGATAGCCGAGCTGTGGCACACTAGAGCTTTTAAAAGTCCATGGAAGGCCGAATTTCCCATACGTATCTAGATATTCTACATCAGGATTTGCGCGTACCTTAAGTGGTATATATTTTTTCTCATTAGGATCTATTATATCAACACAATCTGGGGTAGTTTCATTTCCTACGCTTCTCATTCCTTGCGTTGTTCCAAATTTCATTTGAGATCGAGCAATGTCTATTCCTGTATTCTTAACATTATTGCCTCCATGGACTACAGTGTTAGGAGTTACATCAAGTCTCAAAGGGGTAGTGTATCTACGATTCAATGCAGACAAAGTAACATCAAGAATTTTTTGCCTACCTGCATCCACAATGGGATCTCCCGATGATATTACTGGGTTATCTCTTTTTGCTAATGTTTTCCACCATTTACAGTGTGTATTTTGCTTATTATTTAAAGGATGATGGTCGTATTTCCAGTTAATTAATAATTTATTTATGCCTTGGATACCAGCAGTTGGGTCTGTGGGGTTAAATTCTAAAGTTGGAAACTTAGATTGATATTTATTTCTTTCCAATACGTGGCTTTCAATAATTGTACGAATCTCGTCAGATACATCTGCAGACATTGGCACTAATTGTTGCAACATTGTATTGAGAGAGCTATCAATCCACTTATAAAACTCGACATATTTGTCTAAATCTGGTGTATTTTCTACATTTTCAAAGAAAAGGCCTTTTAGCTTCTCCATTGCTTTGTAATTTGCCCTGTATCTATTGACAGGATCTCCAATAAGATTGCTAAAGTCCTTGATTGAAGAAAACATTTTCAACATTTCATCAGATATTGTCTGATACATGCTTTTTTCTATTGCATAATAGAAATTAACAGGTCGAGTATCTCTATCAAAATAGAGATCTGTTTCCCCAAGAGTGCTGATCATGTCTGAAGACTGAATAACTTCTGGGCCTACGGTTTTTCCGCTATAAACAAATCGAGTATCAACAACTTTCGTATCTCTAGGTAGATAAAAATCTCCACGGCCAGTATGTTGAGGCCCTAGAACTTTTCCAATCCATCCATATCGAGAAGTTTTAGCTATAGATCCAGAAGTTGTGTCGTCGACCAAATATCCAGCATCAGAAACCGTTGGAACACCAGATACACCAGCATCAGAAGACGTGACCATGGAAAAATCCCAGTTTAACGCCAACGTTTCGATTTGGGGAACATCAATTCCATCCATAGAAGTCGGATAAAGGTAGGAACTTTGATAAGGATGAGGAGTACCAAAACTAGAAGGGTCTCTAGAGTGTGTCTTTATTGCGTCATTAGGCAAATAACTAGCCCAATATCTTAATGAAGATATCTTTACATCAGATTGTTCCAATGTAGAGCCTGTAAAGTTTGTCCGGTGTGCACCTGCGTATAATCTTTTATTACTAGTAGCTAGAAGAGGGGACCCAACAGAAGCTGTAAACAAGAATTCGTCATTTATAATGCCAGCATCTGAATTTACGCCGTAAAATTCTACTGTCCACGGGCCTGAAGAGCCACTAACGCGGTTAGAGGTTGGCTTTTCCGGACGGAAACGTACTGCGAGGTTCCATTTTTGGTTGCTATACGTATCATAATAAACTGGTGTGGTAATATCAACTAAGCCGATTCTATCTACAAGCTTAAAATAAATGTTTGAAGAGTTAATTTCGTCGCGAACGGCATAGGCCTGAAGGTTCGCGTCCGCCAAAGCTATTGGCCATGTGAAATCAGTGGGACTTGGGGCTCCATGAAAACCGAAAAGAGAAGAACTCAAGAATGGAGTATTGAAATATTCGGGATTGCTTTTGTCTAATTTCCTAGGAAAGACAACTTCTGCCTCAATTGTAAAGGGAACATACTCACCAAGGGAAGATCCTGTGATATATGACACAGAATTTGGGTTGGAACTAGCTGTTTGTTGGTAAACAGTAGAGTAGAATCTATCAGGATGATTAAAATCAGCATACTTTTTCTTTTCCGAAGTGGTGCGATAGTTGTCTTTGATCTCGTATTCTACATTATTTCCATAGATATTTAAGCGAATTAGGTCTTCGTCTACACCAAAACATCTAATAAGGTTCCTAAAAGACTTTTCAGTACCCTTTGATTTATAAATGTGAGTCAAATTATTATAAACATTTTGATAAATAACATTTTTTATGTCATAAAGGTCTAGCTCAAACTTCCGAGTGTCGTCTCTTTTTAAGATTTGAGCCATAACGTCAGCGTCTGCAAAAATTTCTGGAGCCACAAAGCCTTGAGATTCTAGTAATCTACTAGAAAAGGTGTGAGGCTTTACTAGTGCTGGATCATTATACGCCTTGTCTTTAATCTTTGGCAGAGATTCTAGTTGCAATTGGAGGGTATCAAAATAACTTGCCATTATTTGAGTCAGATTTAAAAGATCTTTACTTCCTATTTCATCTTCTTCGGTGATCCATGAAGGTATAGAATTGTAAATTGATGCATTATTAGTTAAGTCGTAAGCACTACCCGAGTCTAGCAAGTTTTGCTTTAGCGAAACGACAGCAGGATGAGAGGAGTAAATGATTGGATCTTTAAATTCGCTATCTTTATTTAAGTAAGAGTTTATAGCCGATGATGTCAACCTTGATTGAGGAGAGTAGCCTGTCCAATTACCATTAGAAATACGGCCCGAGTAGTCCAAAACCTTAGAATCGATGGTGCTGTTGCCCACAATTCCTTCATTGAACTTGTAATAAACGCCCAAATCTACATTGGCATTATCAATATTTGTACCACCGCCGTACTGCGTAAACCAATATTTTCCAATTTGTTCCGCTGTTCGTGAAGTTTTCCAGTATCTGAACTCATCAATCGATCCTGAAAGTTTACCATATCCATCTGACAACAAACTAGTAGATAACAGAGGATAAGTAAATTTTCTTCCGGCGCCGATTGTGGCCTGAATGGCACCTGTAACTTCATTTAAGATGCCAATAACATCAGTTGTCTGCTTGAGTTCGCCATCCAGATAGGCTCGTACTCTGTGAGTAGCACCATCGTCATTATTTTTCATAGAAAAAGCAAAGTGGTGCCATCCATTATTTAGAAAGTCATTGTTTGTAATAGAAGAAATAGTTGTTAGAGAGTTTACCGAACCAGATGCCAATAATACTCTAAAAGGAGTTCCAGCTGGAGTAACGTCATCCGTCTGGATTAAGATACCTACTGATCCGGAGTTCTCGTTTGATAACATAAATGGAATTTCAAGAGAAGTTCCAGCACTCGGAAACGATCCAGTGTTCATTAGGATGTTTTTATTCATCCAAAACTCTACTGTAACACCTTCATTTAAATCAAATCTTAAGTTAGATTCGCGATTTTCAGATGGGTCGTAGACGTTAGCTTTTTCAAATTGTGTTCGCAGAGATTGGTTTAAATATTCAGCCGGAGCTTGATTTGGACCGCCCTTAACCAATACATATTCGGGGTTGTTAGACAGGCCTACATAGCCCGTGGCGCCCCATGGAGTAGAAGATGCTACTGTTCCCCACCCATTTGGCGAAAAGACCGCATGGCCCGTTCTACGAGGATATTTTTGGTCTAAAATATATAAATCTAAATAAGATGATTCGTTCCTAAATGCAGTTCTCTCGCTTAGAGATCCGTCATAAGGATAGTCATCATAAATGCGAGTGATCGCATCTTCATAATATTTTGCTGCTTTGCCATAGCGGGCAAAGTTTTCCGGATAATCAAAGTTAACAATTGGGATAAATCTATCCTTTTCTTTTAATCTTTGATTTACATTGCCTGAAGATTCTGCTTTCGACCCTAAATCTTCTAATGTTTCAGCAGATAATACTTTATAGGGATTTTCCTTATCAAAAAGCTTTTTTATACTCATTGTGATTCCAGTTTTTCAACTCTAAATTTCCAAATATTTGGCTGTTCAACATAACTCAATACTGAATCATCATAATAGGAAACTTTTAATCCGTAAGAATATCCGGGCTCGAACAAGTCCATTCTTAAATCAAAGTAATTTCCACTTACATCATAGGACATTTCAGTACTCTTATCGCTACCTGTGTCAAAGGGAATGACAACTTTGTCGTCAATCAACCGATGAATTTGATAAGAAGAAGATTCTATAATCAAACTATCGGTTTCGGTAGTTGCTACTGTATAAATAGTTGGACTCCAATCTTTTTGTCGAACATAAAATCTGAATCTTGCTGTTTCGTGAGAATAATAGGTATCTCGCAAGTTTGTGACAGAAGTAACATAATTTGGATAAGGATTATAGCCACTTGCTTTTCTATCTCTAAGGTAAAAATTACCAGTATGATAGACTTCAGAAAGTGGAGGATTGTACCACCTATCGTACCCAATACTGGCTGAAGAGATAAGGCTGAACGAGGCCGTATAAATACCTCTCGAAACTCTTCCAGCTGTAATGGTAGATGGGGTTGTTCCTGTAATTTCATTGCCGCCAGCTGCTGCGTTAAATATTTTTACTGTGAGAGCATCGGCGCCTGTGCCAATAAAAGGAATGTCTTTTAGTCTGCCATTGTGGACGTTATAAAGATAGATAGTGTTTGTGTTGTCAGCAGCTGATAACAAATTACTTTCTGTATAAATCTGACCTCTATCATCTTTTTTGGAACTGTCCCACCTAGCTTCAATTGTAGGTCGGTTAAAGAAAAACTCCGAACCTCTTCCGAAAAACTTTTTTGTATAATATGAAGTTTTAGAGCCTTTATTGTTTATGATTTGGTATTTTCCAACAGGTACTGTCCCATTTTGGCCAGAACATTTACCATCAACAATAGACATGCCGCCTGTGCCTGTGGCGTACATATTTAAGGCGCCGGCCCTGTCATGAATGCTGATTTGAGTAGGAGGGGTACCAAGTTTAATTTTATCTCTTGGATCATCTCCGTGTACCCACCAGTTTATTAAACTTGGATAAACAGAAGTCTGTTTAATGTCTACCGGGCAATCGCTGTTATATATTTCTGAAACTTCTCCTGAAGAAAGAACTTTATCAAAATATGCCACATCATCAATTAGGCCATCCCAGTTATTGGTGTCTCCAGTTCTAGATCCTCCGATAGCCAACATATCGAAATTAGTCGCAGGTACAGAGCCAACACCGGGTGATGTCTCTGCTAGTGTAGAAGCGGCGCCGTCGATATATAACACCGGGAACGTCCTGTCTCCGGCATCTGTTAAGACAATGTGAGACCAAACACCGCTAGATAAAGTAGCTACCGAAACGTAACTTGCCTGTGTATCATATTTTCTGGCGTAAACTAGTTGTCCTGTTGCATTCATATATAAAACTCTTCCGAAAGATGGAAAGCCAGTTTGTTGCCAAAACATCATATATTGAGTTATACCAATTGTATCAGGCTTGACCCACATTGAAATTGTTGACGGGCCAGTAAGCTGCATTGATTGGGCAGAGCCAGATAAAAAAGCTTGTTTATCAAAATTTACAGATTCACGAGGGTAATAGCGAGAATAATAAGCTTCTTGACTTGCACTTAAATGAATGCCAATTCCATAGTTATTCTTAGTTCCGGCAATCCATTCTTCTACCAAAGAAGTAATGTCTAGGGATAGATTTTCAACACCAGTATCAAAATACGAATTATAAACAGGGCTTTGATGATAATCTCCACCCATTCTAGTCCATGCCTCTGTACTAGAAGCAGAAATCCATGTAGACCCAATGTCTCCGGGCTTTACAATATCCTTATATTCTGCCATATCAAGACCTGTGCCTTCTTGCCAAGATCGAGAAACTGCATATACTGACAAGTACATGTGACGTGGAACAGTCTGATTCGTGACTGCATTATACAAATTTAAGTAAAACTTTGTCTTTCCTGCTTCTGGAGTTACACCTGCTGTCCTGTCTGCTATGATTTCGCTTACTGGGAAGTTTATTAGGATTCTTGAAAGTTCTGTAGAACCAGAAGAGGCTTGGCCATAAATAGAAAAGGTCTCTAATACGTCAGATGCACCCATATTTGCGTCAACACCGCGTGTTGATAAATTTGATCTAAATGCGTTGGTAATTGTGTTATCTGCGTTTGCAAAATATTTTTTTCTAGCCATTATCTAACCGTTCCTTTTATATCTTTTCCGGGGTATTTTATCTCAAAAGCAACATTATCCGGTGCTTTAATATATCTTCCGTCTGCTGATTTTTGATCATTTAGATTAAATCTCGTGTCGGAATAGTTAAGTCCATTTCTAATGCTTATGTGTACACTTTCTGTATCTACAACCCCGATAACATCATTTAAAGTACTGTAAACATCAGTAATATAAAAAGATTCTCCTAATAGGAGAGGTTGGTTAAATTTATCTTTTAGCGCTTGTACACACGCATCTAGCACATCGTATTTATTTTTATCAGAATCTGCGATTACTTTAAAATCTATTGCTAAATTGATAATTCTACCATCGATAATATCTAACGTATCATTTATCATTTTAACGCTATTAAGCCATGTTTTTAAGTTTTGTTTAAGAGTTTGATTAGCCATGGTTAGAGTGCCATCTGCGTTTTCAGATAAAATATATAAGTTTAGATTTCTTTTAAAACTATCTGGATCTCTTGTGATCTTACATCTTTTGATAGCGCCAAATTTTGTTGGCATCGCGTAAGTCATAGCTTCATAATCTTTTTGGGTTACTGCTCTATTTTGCGTAGCAAAAGAATCCAACGTCCTAATTCTCAACTCTTCAGAGGTTGGATCCATTGCATCACCAATGATTGGATCAGCATTGTAAACTTCTATAGATCTATTAACTTGAGACATTAACCCAACATCTAACTGTCTAATGTTTTTAAACGAAAAGTTAGCACTGTCGACAGAATTTAGAGTTCCGATCGGTGCGTTTACATTGTTAACCATGTTGACTCTATATTTAACTGTGAGAGTAGTGTTAACCGGTGCCACTCCAAATTTGTCAGTCTCTAAAAGCTTTGAGGGATCAAAGTTCATGCTAGAAATATATGGCTTACCATTCATTTTTAGGACAACACTTGATGGCTCTGCAACAGATGCTTCTGCTGAAGCTTGATCTTCTGATCCGTATCCAAATTGAAGGTAGGTCAGGGGGCCATCTCTTTCAACAGTAAACCTTCGAGGTACCGAAAACGGCCTTAGTAGAGTCGATACTGTGTCACTATCATTCCCCCTATTTGATACCTCTTTGTAGATAACATCTTGGGATAGATTTTCTACATTATAGTACTCATTTCCATCAGAATCAAACACTGAAATAACCTCTGCGACTCTGGGTAATGATAAAAATAGGCGGCGGAAGCGCTGATAATCTTCTATGGAAAATGTTTCTTGAACCATTTTACCAGAGATTACTCTACCCTTTGCTCGAATCGCATATGAAACCGGAATACCTGTTGTGTTATTAACTCTTGCTACGACCACTTCGTTGTTTGGATTGTCAAATTGTAGAGAATCGATCAATAGATATGGAGCACCGCCATTTGTAGAAAATTGACTACCGGCTTTTAAAATAGGGGCATAGCTTAGGTTTGGACCCATACCAGTTGAGTTTGCAGGAACTGTAATATAAAAGTCTGCAATTCCTGTTGCCGATGGAGCACCAGCATATTTAAAACCATATTGACGAGACAATCTTTGTACATTTTGGTACTCAACAGCAGTGTCAATAAAAGATTCATTAACTTGATAGTCTAGATAAAATGATAGAATATCACCGACATAAGACACGGTATCTAGCATCAATGCACCAAAAGAAGACTCATTAAAGTCCTTATAAGTGTCTGCATAATTTCTTTTGGCGTAGTTGATCAAGTCTTGCTTAATCGTACTAAAATCTCTACTAGTATATTTTATTGGAGTTTTTTTTGTGGCCATTTATTTTTATTTCCTGTAATAATTAGACTCTTTTAAAGTAATGGGATACTTAAAATTTGTATTTTCTTTAAAGGTCGAATAGAAAACCTAATTGTGACTGATACAACGTTGCTGTCGATCATTTCTGATACATCTGGAGATTCTGGGGATGGCTCATTAAATAAGATTTTTTCTATTTCAATTTGCGGAAGGTACTTTTTAGTCTGACTAATAATTCTTGATGTGATGGCAGAATATGCTTGAGAGCCGTTTTGCTCAAAAAGAAACCTTTTTAATCCAACTCCAAAGGAAGGATCCATAATTTTTTCGCCCGGATTGGTAAGAATTATCATCTTTAAGTCCTGTATCAAGGCTTCTTCTACAGATTTAGTAAGGCCGTAGGTGCCATCCGTGTGCGTAACTATTAGTGGTAATTTTGGTGATATTCCTGCCATATTTTTTAATCCTCACAAACATCTAGTGGTGCTGGCCTTCTCTTTTTCCGCTTCCATCTTGGTAAATCTTTCAATAATGTTGCTTCGAGCGCCGCCATTCCAATGCCCAAGGCGAGGTTTGGATTGATAGGCTTCGAAGACAAGTCTAAGGATATCTGCTTAACATATTCCATAGACCTACCATAATAGGCTTGCTGGGCTATTGTCTTAAGATATTCTCGTGACATGGCAAATGTTTCTCCATTCCAAAAAGCAAATCCTTGAAATCCTTGATCTCTTTTTTCTATTGCCAAGGAGTCTACAAAATTCTCTATTGTATAAATAGTTACAAAAGATAATAACCCTGACATTGGTATCGATTTTTTAAATAAAGCTTCAAATTCTCCAGAATTAAGAATCATGTCGTTTAAATCTGATTGTATAATTTCTTGACGCGATAATAAGTCCGGACCTGATACTTCGACTTCTTTAGAAAATAAGGGGATCAAATATCTAGTATTATCATCTTTATCTGTTACAATAAAAGACCTTGATTCATCAAACTTGGACTTCAATGTATTTTTAATATAAGATTTAGTCGGCGCGTCGAATTCGCTAATATAATCAAGAGGCATATAAAGAGAAATACTCGTGCTCATAAAATATTCTACATATTCTGACAGGATTTCTTCTGTTACTTCTTCCACACTTATAACAGTCGAATCTCCATTTGTGTTCACCAATCTTACATATTTTTGCAAAACAAAAGGAAAGTTTAAGTCTCCTGCCTTCATGAAAAGATCTGATGATAAAGTAGGAACAGAGATTGGTCCCGGTGGATTAAGTCCAAAGTTTGAAGACTTTGTTCCGCCCTCTAGCCATTTTTCCATGATATTTTTATTCAAGCTTTCTACTTTTGGCTGGAAAACGCGACTTGTGGTTTCGGCAACTTTCTCCATCTGTAAAGAAATAAATTCTCCTAAAATAACTTTAATTTGAGGCAAAGAGGAGTCTATAAAATCTTTAAATTTTCTAACTCTATGTAGACTTTTTATATCAAGCCTCCAGTCTCGTTGAAGTTTTTCTGTCAAAAATCTTAAGGCTTCGTTCCCTTGAGTTGTTGGTAGGATAAGTCCTGTGCCTATCATATTTGAATATGATTGCACAACTTGTTCTAAAAACAAATAATAATAACCTTGGACACCTAAAGGCTTTAAATTTATTGTTCCTACTTTTAAACTTTCTTCTAAGACTTCTCGAATGACGTTATCAGTTAAGTATGATAAAAATAGATCACCATAGTTTTCTCTATTCATTGCGTATAATCTAAAAAATGGAGACCCTTTTATTAAGGCATCGTAAAGAGACAGTCGACAGACAGCACTGCTAATTCCAGCTAACATTGCATTATTAATCCTAGTATTGATTCTAGAAAAAGGAGGTTCTGCATATTTTTTTAAAGTCAAAAAATCTACCTGTATTCTATCATCACCCGGTACCGAATCATAGTAATTTTGACATTCTTCTTTTATATCGACAAAATTAAATAATGGAACCTTTCTTTCTGTTGGTAGCGAGATTGGCAGTGCATTGTCATATACATTCAGCCAGCCAGTATAGTCTTGGGTGCACTCCCTTTCAATATAAAAACCTTCGTCATCTTCAAGCTCCACTAGCTTGGGTATCTTTGCTACATCATTTCCATACTGCCAAGCCTCATAATTTGAATCCTTAACTGTATCTACCGATTGTGCAAAATATTCATTAAGTACGTTTTCAATTATTTGTCTATGAAACTTTTCTGCTACGTAAGTTCGTGTACCTTCAATGAATGCACTCCTTTCAGTTTGCGTATCCTCATTATTATCTAGATAATTTTCTAAAGAATCTGCGCACCAATTAGCTAATATATCTCTCGGCTCATCTGAACTAGGAGATACATTGGATATAACGTCTTCTGCTTCTGGATCTGTTACGTCGGGTACTTCTATGATACGCTCTAAGGGGCGCCCACTAGGAGCATTATAATCAATAAATAAAGGACCATTTAACTGATATTGAAATGTAGAGATCGGAGGAGATGCAGATGGACCACCTGCCACATTCGTTGCTGTTGTTGCCGTAGGGGCTTCTTCGATACCAGAGTAAGTAGCACTTACTTTATCATTTGTTACTTCTAGAAAATCTGATGGACTGTCATAGGTGTCGAATAAGCCTGAAACCACAGCTGGTACTTCTTTTTGGAGATCGCTAAATACCATTTCTCCGTCAGCGCTAATTGTTTCAGCGGCTATTCTAGTATATGGCTTTCCATTTTTTGCAGATAAAATCATATTTAGAAAGCCTTTGCTAAATATATTTCGAGGATTACCAGTTATAAGATCTTGCATGACCATATTTTCTAGAGAGTCATAAGCTTCGTTAAAAAGTTGAGAGTTAAAATCTCTTGTCGATTGGTCATCCATGGGGAAAAGACCATCGTCGTTCTTAGGATCGGAGGAAACTGGCTTAATAATTGGCCCGTTAGGAGTCTCTTCTATCGGCATGCCAGATTGTCTTCCCATCGCTGCAGCGGGGTCTAACAACATTTTTGCCATGCTTCCAATTTTATCTAGAGCGCGATTGGTCGCAGCTTCCATTTGTTCTTCAACTTGTTTATCATTTAGGCCCTTTGCCAAAAGGGCAGCGCGAATGGCCTCGTCGCCCGAAACAATTTGAAACGGATCTGCGCAGATTTCGGGGTCTGTGGGAGTGTTCAAGAACGAAGTAAAATCTTTTCTGGCTTGTAATGCATTTCTATTTATTAAGGTACCTAAATTGGCAAACAAATTTTCTATAGAAGCATCTGAAGAAAGTGCTTCTTTTACTTTACTATTTGACATTGCTTGTACGGATTCCGATACCTGCCTAACTGTGTCTTCAGATGCAGTTCCGCTAAGTAAATCTATAAGCTCTTGCGGTGATGTAGATTCTGATACGGTTTCTGCAAACATTTGTATGTCTCCCGGATCTGGTCTAGCATCTGGCGTTGTCACATCCCAAGACGAAAAAGAGTCCAATATATTCTTCATTGTTTTTGCAACTTCATCGTCGTTTGATCTAGGAGAGCATATCTCTCCTCGCACTATATTGAGCATAGTGTTGGGGGCAGAGCCTAAAATATTACCTGCAATATCAGGATCATCGCACAAGCTGAAAATAGAATCTAAAAGGTCTACTATCATTGTTTTTGCAATTTCTGTAGCTGCGCGGTTTAGTGCATCCATTGCAAAATCTATCAAAAGCTTAGTCAAGTCTCCAAAATTTGGAATTGCGATGGGGGGAATATAAGGCATTGTGATCGGAGCTATCTTTCCAATCTTTAGTTTAAAATTGACTTTAAACCCTAATGCGACACCCAACAGTCCAAGGCCTCCGAGTAAGGGAGTATTGAGGATCTGTTTCATCATTT
>Ga0160423_10001947_pt1 | contig 17270 bp, 13 predicted proteins | sample CRUFie14St8metaG_FD_108191 | JGI IMG/M metagenome (GOLD analysis project Ga0160423, IMG submission 108191) | Marine microbial communities from the Costa Rica Dome - CRUD Field 142mm St8 metaG | ecosystem: Environmental > Aquatic > Marine > Oceanic > Photic zone | place: Costa Rica: the Eastern... | reverse complement strand
TTATCTTTTCTATCACGACAAGCAAATGAAACTGAAGATTATGATTACGAAGAGGTGATTAATCCTGATTTATCTTTTCTATCACGACCACCAACACCTCCAAATGTACAAGTACCACAACCACCAGCACTAACACAATCACGAGCATCAGCACAAATAGAACTACCATTAGTAGAAATTTTTTCTACTAATAGAGATATGAATTTTGCCAAATTTATAACAGATTTAAAAATAGAAGATTTAATACGAATAAGGAATAAAACTTATGATTATATTAGCAAAATCTCAAAAAATATGGTTAATGAAAATAATTTTAGAGAAATTTGGAGAAATCGTCTCAGGTGGGTTTCTATGTTAATGGACACAGATAGGTTTAATTTGACTGAAACAGAAAAAAAAAAGTATAGGGAACATATAATCACTTATGTAAATAATTTCCCATTAACTTTTGAGAGCATATGGGGTGAAAAAGATAGTAATTTTAGATTAATTGAATTATTAGAATGTTGTAATATTGTTTTTATGAAAATAGATGAATATAAAATACATAATAATGAAGTATACCAAAAATTATTATCAAAAAAATGTAAATATTTTTTCCACTTAGCCAAGGCGATAAATAATACAAGTAATGAAAGTTTGACAAGACTGGAAAAGGAGTTTTTGGAAACAAATACAACACTTAAATCTGGTTCGTTTACTGGAAATATTCAATCATGTATTGCAAAGTATTATAAACTAATAGAATTATTTTGTAATAATCATACAGAATTTTCAACAGAAAATTTAAAAAGAGTAAATTCAGAAGGTTGGTCATATTGGCAATAAATAAAATTTTAATATAATTAATTTTATTTTTTTTTAAATATTAAACTAAAAATAGAATTAGTTAATATCTCTTTTGTATTTGTATTTTTTAAAAGAACATTAATTTTATCTTTATTGTTTTTATTTTTATATAAAAGATAAATAATATCACAATCTAAATTGAAGTTAGATTTTAGACATATAATATCTAATAAAGATAATTGTGATATTTGATATATTAATTTTAAATGTGCTAATGATATAAGCATAAGACAAATTTTAGAATAAATGCTTATATAATAAAAGAAATATATTGAAAATCCAGAATAACCAATAAGCATAAAATGTTTTGTGTTTATTAATTCTATAAGTTAAAAAATGTTTTATTTAACATATAAATGATAAAGTAGTCGCATGGAAGCAAAAATTTTTTTTTATAATATAAAAAAAATATAATATATTTTATAATGAAAAATTACATAAAAATAATATTATCCATATTATCTATAATAAATATTTATATAATAACAAATTGTTCAAATAGAACAATTCACGATAATAATAATATAATTAATTATTTTATTCATAATAAAGGTGAAGTATGTCCTTTTGGAGTATTATGTGGAAAAATAATGTTAATATTAGGTTTAATTCAAATCATATTTTTAATAAAAGATAATTATAATATAATTAAAAACTATAATATAATATTTTTAATATTAGGAATTTTATTTTCATTTATGAACTATTATGTCTTACTAAATATAATTCCTGCATTTATATTACAATTATTAATAATAATAATCTAATTAAACATTTTTTGATAGCCAATTAAAACCTTCATGTATTCCTTCATTATTAATAGCAATACAAGGTTGTAAATACCATTTTTGTTTAATTTTATTTAATTGTAATATGTCTTTTAATAAATGTGGATTTTTTGAATTTGGTAAATCCATTTTATTACAAAATATTAATACAGCTTCAATATCTTTTAGTAAATCATTATTTAATACATAATGAATTTCATTTTTAACTTGTTCAAGTCTAGAAATATCATTTGAATCAATAACAAATATAATTATATTTGTATTTTGATAATAATGATGCCATAATTGTCTTAACTTTTCTTGACCACCTATATCCCAAATAGTTAAATCTAAATTTTTATAATTAATATTTTCAACATTAAATCCAATTGTAGGAATTGTCTTAACTAATTTATTTAATTTTAAACTAAATAAAATTGTTGTTTTACCAGCACAATCTAATCCTAACATAAGACCTTTTACTTTTTTTTTAAATAAATTTCCAAACCAATTAGAAATAGTATTACCCATTTTAATTTTATAATTAAATAATTTTTAAATTAATTTAATTGAATTTCAAAATTTTTTTATTATATTATAATATATAATGAGTTATAAAAGCAAAAACATGAAGTTAGGAGGAAAAAATGATATTGACAATGATTTATTTTTAGATTATATAAGATTAATAGATACTAATGCTATTAACGCAATTGATGAACATAATGTTGATAAATTATTTACTCACAAAGATGTATTTCCATCACCTTTTCAAACAAGAGCATTAAAACCATACCAAAGATTATATATTCCATTTACACAACGTTTATTTGGTAATGATGCTGTAAACTTCCAATTTAATGTACCAGGAACAGATTATAGTTTTTCTGAAGGTAAAGTAGCTGAATATTTCCCTGCACAACCAGCAAAAATGTTTGTTTATTTATTAAATAAACAAAAATCACAAGAATTAAAACAAATTATAACATCAGGAAATAAACAATTAGAATTAGCATTAAGAAATGAAGCTAATGCTATTTATAATCAAGCTGTTAATGAAAGAAATAATTCTAAAAATCCAGACAGAAATGCAGTTCAACAACAATTTGTAAATAGAATTTCAAGTCATTGGAGTTTACATGAAATAGATCATGCTGACTGGGTATCATTATTAAAAAATAAAAGTGTATTACCTCATATAAAATTAAAAAGTTTAGTACCTAAATTAGAATATGTTCAAATTTGGAATAATTTTGCTCCTTGCAGTGGTCCAAATGGTACAAGAAGAAGCAAACCTGAATGTTTATATATTGGTTCTCAAAATCACACTGAAAAAGCACCAGGTCAAGTTGATGTATCACCAAATCAACCAGCACGTGGATGTGTATGGTTAGGAAAATCACAAGGATGTAAAGAATGTAAATCATTAAAAACTGTTGAAGAATGTGGAAAATTCCCTGTTCAATGTGCTTATAATAAAATAGCTAATGAATGTATACCAAGAACATTACAAGATCAATATAATGAACAATATGGAATACCTGCTGAATATCATATATCTACACCAATGGAACGTAAAATAAATAGTATGCAAAGATCAACAAGACACGTACATACAGCTCCTGATGGTAGATTATTAGTTCATGAACATCCAAATACTGGTCCTCATAGAGGACATAGTGCTTTACAAGAAATGCAAGCAAGATTAAATAAAGGTTCTGAACAAATGAACTGGTCTTATGGTCATTTAGATAAAACAAGAAGTTATTTAAATACAGTTCCATCAAATAAATCGCCAAGTGCTATATCTATTAATGAAGAATTAGCTAAAGATCCAAAAGTTGAACAAATTATGAATACACAAAGACTATTAAACGCTATTGGAGGTAAAAAAAAATCAAGAAAATCTAGAAAATCAAGAAAATCAAATAAAAAAAGAGTAAGTAAAAGAAAAGTAAGTAAAAAAAGAGTAAGTAAAAAAAGAGTAAGTAGAAAAAAACGTAATTAAATATTATTTAATACATCAATTATAATATCAAAATCTATATTAAATAATAATACTCCTTCATATTTAAATAATTTGTAAATATAATCAATTTCTAAATTATTAATATCAGGATAATATTTTAAAATTTTTTTTTCATTAAAAATATTAGAATATTTTTTAGGTAGTAAATTAAAATCTTCTCTTGGTAAAATTAAAGATAATTGATGATAAGGTGTTAATGGTTGTGTATTATAAACAAATTTAATTTCTTTAAAAATATTTTTTTTATTATTAATTAAATAAAAGTATAAATCACTAATAAAAGGACCGTGATTATAATTATAATAATAATTCCAATCAGGAACTTTATTATTAGAATAATATTGCATACACCATTTTAAAGATTTAAAATAATCATAACATATTTCATTTTTTTTAGAATAATACTCATCAATATTATCATCTTTTTTTATATTAAAATATAACTCATAATATCTTTTTTTATAACCTTTTTTACTATAATTTAATTTATTATCAATAGAATGATAATCAACAATGTTTCTTTTTTTTAATATAATATCTAATTCTGACATATCATCACTATAATTAAATTCTACTTGTTTCTTTTCAAAATTTCGATGTATATTTTGTAATAATAATTCTTCTTTTTCACTTAAATCTTTAATTAAATTAAAGAAAAATTTATAATTTATAATAAATTTATTTGAATTAATAATTAAATTTTGATTTAATTTGTCTTTTATTTTTTTATATGATTTAAATAGTTCAGTAATACCATTATATCTAATAGAAATAGATGGTAATTTAATTACAAAATCATTTCCAAGGAAAAAACTTAAAAATATATAATCTTGTATTATATTTTCTGGTTCAAGTTTTTTATCTGGTTCTAATTCATTAATTATATAAGATTTAAATAAATTAATATCAAAATATACAAATTTATTATAATTAACAGAATATGTTCCAAAAAAATTTACACTTTCACGACATAAATATATATTATCTATATTTAATCCTAAACTTAGTATAATTAAATCAGAATCTAAACCATAAATACAATTAGTTTGATTATGTAAATTTTTATTATTTCTAATATATTTAATAATTTTTTGTTCTCCTTCTTCTTCTATATCTGATGATGAAAATTTATATTTAATATTTATATTTTTTAAATATTCATTTATAGATATATTTAATTTTTTCATAAAGTTAGTTCCTGGTGATATTTGATTTGAATTCCAATATTTATATTCTTTATTAAATTCTTTATATATTTCTTTTATTTCTTGTTTATCTTTTATAGATTTTAAACGTCTTTTTTTTTGTGTAATCATTTTTGATATAGGACAAACACCATCAATAGCTATATATAATAATTTTTCGGGTTTTACATATTCTAATATTAGTTCAATTTGATTAATAATTTTATCAATTATTTCTTCATCATTATCTAAATTATTTGTACAAGGGTGAATTAAACAATTTAAATCCATAAAAAAATTATCTATTTTTAATTCATTATTAATTATTACATCATTATATTTATAAAAAATATCTTTAAAATATGTTGGTATTCCCATTTTATATTAATTAAAAAAAAAATTTTATATACTTTTAAGCATTTTGTAAATTTTCTGCATTTTTAGGAAAACAAACAACTTTTGAATTATCATCACAAGTAATCATAATACCTTTTATTCCACCTATAATAGGACAATTTGTATTAGTAACAGTTCCTAATTTAAATTGTCCTGATATATTAATTTTAACTCTATCATTAATTTGTATATTATTATAGAAATCAATAGCATTATTATAACTTCCGTAATCAGCCATTATAAATAATAAATATAAAAAAAAATAAATAAAAATAAAAATAAAAGTATTTTATCACATAATTAAATATCATTTAAACATATTTATATGTTTCATAAAATACAATTATAATAATTTTTAATAAATTTTTATATTTTTTTATATTTTTATTTAAAATATTTATATCTTTTTTAAATATAGTTTCCTCCTCTACATTCTCTAATCTTATCTTCTCTTATTTCGTTTTCTCTTCACTACCTTCTCTACTCCTCTATTGTTCTCTTTTCTCCCATGCTTTCTCTACTCCTCTATTGTTCTCTTTTCTCCCTGCTTTCTCAACTCCTCTATTGTTCTCTTTTCTCCCTGCTTTCTCAACTCCTCTATTGTTCTCTTTTCTCCCTGCTTTCTCAACTCCTCTATTGTTCTCTTTTCTCGCTATGTCGTCTTTTATACTCTTTATATATCCCCCTATTTTAAATATTATTATCTAAATTTATCATCTACTCTTCAATGTTTTTTTTCATTTACTCTTCGATGTACTCCCCTACTCTAATCTTAAGTTTATTGTGTATTTATCCAATAAACAAAAATCTATATATTACATAAATAATTTTATTAATTTCTATAAATTATGCTTTATTTTTTTTAAATTAGTAATTATTTTATATAAAAAATTATAATTCTAATTTTTATTTATAGCATATTCTCAAATTACAAAATATTATGATTTTAATTATATATAATAAAAATAGTAATTATATATAATCAAAATAGTAATTATATATTATTAATTATAATTAATAATAATAATTAATAAACAAAATTTAATTATTAAAAATTAAATTTTAATCCTATTAGTACTGCTGTTTTTGATAATTTCTATTATCACTATTAATATTTTAAATTTTATAAAAAAATTTTAAGATGCTGTTTTTGATAATGTCTATTATCAATATATAATAATATTTTTTTTTTAAATTGTTTTAATTAATATTTAATTATTTTTTAATTATAATTCCTAAATTTTTTTGTATTTTATTTAAAATATTATTATTTAGTACTGCAGTACCAGTTTCATAACTTGTGATTATATTTTCTTGAAGATTACATAATTGTGCTAATTGTTTTCTTGTAAGTTTTTTAGCAGATCTACCTTGAATTATTTGTTGAGAAATTTTAGAGGAAACTTTTGTAATTTGTTGAATATCATCAAAATTATTTAATTCTTTTTCTTTTTTTGTTAATTTAATTTTTGTTGTATTATTAGTTTTATTATTATTATTAGATGATTTAGGTTTATTCCATCCAATATTTTTCCAATCTTGACAATCCATTATATATAAATAAAATATATAAATCATTTTTTTAAAAATCAGGTGTTCCAGTTTGTAAATTAATATTAGAATAATTATTTAATAATGAATCATTAATAGATATAGTAAAATAATTCATAGTATATAAAATAATTGTAACAATAATAAATGATAAAATAAATATTTTACAATAAACAGTTTTATTTTTTTTTTCATTAAATAAATAAGAATCTAATAATGTAATAAATATTGATAATATAGCTCCAATAAATCCAAAAAAACAAGGTTCTTTTAATAATTGTGATATCATTATTATAATTAATATTTAATTATAATTAATATAAACCGCAAATACGGAAAATTAAAAATAAATTTATAATATAATTTATTAAATGGAATTAGGAATTTTATCAGATGCTAAAAATGAATTTACTGAACAAATTATAATGTTATTAACACCACGTATTCATGAAGGAATACGTTCTATATTTGAATTATGTAAAAAAAAATGTATTGAAAATAATTCAAATGAGAATAGTTTATTACCTTCATTTCAATTATTATTATCAGATATTTCAAAATGGAATAATGAAACAATTATGAATGAATATGAAAGAATTCAAAAAAAAACAAATTGTAAATATTTAGAAGATTTATTAACAGCAGTATTTATTTCACATACAAGAGTATTATCTTCTATTAGAAATAGTAATAAAAAAAAAAATATTAATTTAAAAATACCAAAAATTCATAATTTTATTCATAAATGTTACATTAATACTGCAAGAGAATTTTGGAAATATACATATTTATTTAATGAAACTAATAATAAATTAGAAGTTCAAAAAAATATGAAACAATTAGAAGATATAATCAAACAAAGTATATTATTAACTATTCGTAAACTATTACCTGTTTATGATATATTAAAAGAATACTTAATGGAAAATGTTGAGGAAACATTAGACGAAAGTAGTGATGAAGAAAAAGATAAACATTTACAATATTTAATTAGAAATGAATTAAATGAATTTAAAAAACAAGAAGAATTAAATCAAAGTAAAAATTATAATGATATGTTATTAATTGAAAATAATCAAGATAATCAAGATAATCTAAGTAATAATGAAAATGATAAAAATTATAACTTATTAATAGAACAATTAATAGAATCAAATAAAGATGATATTAATAACGAAGAATTATTAGAAGAAAAATATTATTCTAATCAAATAAAAGAAAATATTAATAATGAATTGTTAAAAGATGAAAGTCTAAATAATGAATTGCTAAAAGATGAAAGTCTAAAAGATGAAAGTCTAAAACATGAAAGTCTAAAAGATGAAAGTATAAAAGATGAAAGTCTAAAAGATGAAAGTCTAAAAGATGAATTGATAAAAGATGAAAGTCTAAAAGATGAATTGATAAAAGATGAAAGTCTAAAAGATGAAAGTCTAAAAGATGAATTGATAAAAGATGAAAGTCTAAAAGATATAAGTCTAAAAGATGAAAGTCTAAAAGATGAAAGTGTAAAAGATATAAGTGTAAAAGATGAAAGTGTAAAAGATGAAAGTGAAAAAGATGAAAGTGAAAGTGTAAAAGAAGAAAATATAAAAAATATTGTAATTGATGCTCATATAGATACAACAGGAAGTAAAAAAAAAAAACCTATTCAGTCTCAAAAAAAATCAAATTCTAATTCAAATATGTTTAATTTTATAGAAGAAAAAAATGAAATACCAAAAAAAAATATAAATGAAGATCAATTTAGTGATTTTGATTCATTTGAAGAATTATAAGTTTAAATAATTTAAAAAAAAAAATATAAAAAAATAATGAAATTAAAAAAAATATATATAGAATTGATAAAAGATATTATAATTATATTTTTATATTTTATTTTTAGTTTAATATTTAATAAATTTTATGATTATAAAGAATTAATAATAATATTTTTAATTAGTAAAATATTTTATAGATTGCTAATTGAAGAATTATTTAATAATAATATAATTAAATTATTTACATCATTAAAACTTTAAAATCAATATATGTAAAATGACATTTCTATTTTGATTTAATTATATATATTTTTTTTACGAAATAATTCTGCATAATTATTTTTAATATATTCAATATTATCTATATTTTCCATTATTATTTTATTATTTAAATCAAAAATGTGTCCATTGAAACTATATAAAAATATAGAAATATTATTTATATTTGTGTACCCACATATTGGTCTTTTTTTGAAATTAATCGAATTATAAAGTAATACAGGACCTGTAATGGATAATATACTTATCCATATATCCGATTCTAGTTTTATTGGATAATAATTAATTTTAGTATAATACACTATTGTATCAATAGCAATTTTAAAAAAATTAATTCCTTTTTTGCAAGCAATAAAAGCTTGATATATTCCATTTATATGTCTTCCTTGTCTATTTTCTAAACTAGAAATAAAATCTGCATTATTAACAAGTATTTCGTCTAACGATTTTTTGGGCATTAAATCTAAGTCAATATATACACCGCCATTTATATATAAATAACAATATCTAAAAAGGTCTGCTTTAAATGCTCCTGGTCTTAATTTATTAAATGCTATTGTAACATCTTGTGGAAAAAATTTTTTTAAAAAAATTATACAGTCATTATTATTATAATATTCGTATTTAAATGATGGATTTAATTTAATGATTTCTTTTTTATAAATTGAATTATACTTTTGACCATATCCTGTTTGCATGATTATTTTAGGTATATTTGGATTCATTAATGTATATATATATATATATATTATCTCATTTTAAATTTTTAAGTATATAAATAAATATTTTTTTTTATTATTAATTAATAAATGAATAAATTATTATTAGGAATTTTATTTGGTTTAATTTATTCTAAAATTATTTTACCAAAAGAACATAATAATATTCCTAAAATATCTTTTACTTTAGATTCATTTTTATATAAAAGTATGATTATTATACCTATTTCAAAAGAAAAAGCATTACATATACATCATTGGATTATATTTAGTATAATTTTATTATATAGTTTATATTTTAAAATATCAGATATTGTAAAAGGATTTTCTTTTATATTAATTATACAAGGATTATTATATAAAGATTGTATGCATTTTATATGTAAAAATCCATATTAATAATTATAAATATATATCATCGAAATCAAAATTACCTCCCATTATCATCCAATAAGGTTGATCATTATATGTAAGACCCATTAAATCTATTGTATTTCCACTAAATCTTAATAATATAGAAGTATCATCATTTATAATACCTGATGATGAAATACCTGATGATGAAGCATCAACAAATCGTGATGTAATCTTAAAATATTTATTTTGTAAATGTGATTTTAATTTAGGACCACAAATAATTTTTTTCATAACACCATCATTTTCTACACTTGAATTTAAATATAAATTAATAGAAGAATCTGCAACTAAACTTAAATTTAAATCTAAAATAACAATAGAATTATCTAAATTTATATTTATTAAATCTCCATAATAACTAATATTTTGATAATATACATCGTATTTTATAATTCTATTATAATCAGGAGATAATAAACTTTGCCATACACCATTATTATTATATAATAAATCATGTATTTGTTCAGTACTAACAAATTTAAATATATCTTTACAATTACAATTTCCTGAATTATTTGATAAATTTGTTGAACTTGTTGTTGAATTTGTTGTATTATTATATAAATTTAAATTATCTGGTTGTTGAACATTATCTTGTGGTTCACTATATTCAACATCTATTTCATCTAAATCAATATCAAAATCGAAATTACCACTCATTATCATCCAATATGGTTGATTATTATGAGTAAGACCTAATAAATCAATAGAATTACCACTTTCTTTTAAAGTAATACAAGAATTAATATTAATATCAACATCTCCATTATCTGTTAAACCATTTGATGAAGAATCAATAAAACGTGAAGTAATTTTAAAATATGTATTATTATAATTTTTTAATGTAGGTCCTACAATTATTTTTTTTATCATACCATTATAAGCAATATTAACATCTAATAATAGATTTACTTTTTCACTATCTGTATGTGTTAAATCTAATACTGATATTGAATGTTCCATATTAATATTTATTGAACCACTTAAATATCCAATTTTTTGATAATCAATTTCATATTTTCTTTTTTTTTCAACAGATTCGGCAGGTAATAAACTTATCCAACTACCATTATAATTATATAAAACATCTGATTTATTTTCTTCAGGAAATTGATATCTAATTATTTCTCCATTTTCACCTTCAGGTAATGAAGTTAATTTTTCTAAATGTATTTTTTTTGTTTCTAATTTTTTCATAACATTTAATTCTTCTACATTTAATTCACTAAAAATATCTTCTACACCAAAAGAAGAATTAATTACAATATTTCCACTATTACTATCAATAGTAATATTATCACCTGCTGTTATTTTAGTTAAATTAAATTTACCATCATCAGTACCAATTAAAATTCTACCACTATTATCACCTGTTAAATTTAATCCAGTACCACCATATAAAGTATCCATATTATTACCTTTCCAAGTACCTATAATATCTTCTGATGATTTAATAGAACCTATTACATCAAGAGCGCAAGAAGGATTATTAGTACCAATACCAACATTACCATTTTCTAAGTTAACATCATTATTGTTATTTAATGATGTCCATTGTGAAGTGATTAGAGATATTTTCATATTATATAATAAAAATATTTTATTTTTATAATAATCATATTAAATATTAAAATCATAATTACCATTCATTATCATCCAATATGGTTGATTATTATATACAAGACCCATTAATTCAACATTATTTCCACTATTAGTAAATATAATTGAACTATCTTGATTTATATCACCTGTTGATGTAATACCTTGTGATGAAGAATCAACAAATTTGGATGTAATTTTAATTTGTTTATTATTAAATAAATGTTTAATAGATGGACCACAAATTAATTTTTTCATTACTCCATTATTTTCTAATGTAGCATTTAATCTTAATTTTATAATATCATCTGTAACAGCTATAATATTTAAATCTAATACTACAAATGAATTATTTAAGTTTATTTCTATTTCTATACCATAATAATTAATACTTTGATAATTTATATCACATTTTAATATTCTATTATATTCAGGATTAATTAAACTTACCCAAGTTCCATCATTATTATATAATAAATCATGATTTTGATTATTATTAATATATTGAAACATTTCTCTACAATTACATTCACCACTATTTTGTTCATCATTATCTTCAGGAATATTAAAACCAGGATCACTATATACTATTTCATCCTCTATTGTTAATAAATCATAATCAAAATTACCATTCATAATCATCCAATATGGTTGATTATTATGAACTAATCCTAATAAATTTATTGAATTACCGCTTTCTCTTAATGCAATTGATACATTTGTATTAATAACACCATCTTCAGAAATTCCTTGTGAAACTGGATCTACAAAACGTGAAATAATTCTAAAATATTTAGTGTTAAATAAATGTTTTAATGTAGGACCAACAATTATTTTTTTAATCATTCCATTATATGTTAAATTAATATCTAATATTAAATCAATATTATCATCATTTACTGTAACATTTTCCAAATCTAATACAGATAATGAATAACCCATATTTATATTAACTTTATTACCATCATAATTTATTTTTTGATAATTTGTTTCATATTTTCTTAATCTACTAATAGTTTGCGATTCTAATAAACTAAGCCAATTACCTTCATCATTATATAAAATATCTGATTCTGTTTCATTTTCATATCTTACAATATCACCATGATTATCTGTTGGTATTTCTGAAACAGGTTTTAAATGTAAATTAACTGACTCTAAACTATTTAAAACATTCATTCTTTCTACATTTAATTTTGTTGTTATACTATCTAATCCAAAAGTAGAACTAATTTTAATAGTTCCACTATCATTTTCTATTATAATATTACTTCCTGCTGTTATATTTGATAATTTAAATGTACCTTCTTGTTCTCCTATTAAAATTTTACCACTATTATCACCTGTAACAGATAAACCTGTACCACCATGTTCAGTTCCAATTACATTACCTTTCCAATTACCTATTATATCTTCTGTTGCTTTAATACTACCTACTACATCAAGAGCTGATGAAGGTGTAATAGTACCAATACCAACTTGACCATCTTTTAAATTAACATCATTATTATTTCCTAATGTTGTCCATTGTGTAGCAGTTAAAGATATTGATTGTTCCGAATCAATAGGTTCACCATTTATTGTAATAGTCGTACTTATATCATCTAATCTTTCTTCTAATCCTGATATATGGGTAATATTTAAATCATCATCTGTTAATTTATCTTGTTTTCCATCTAATGCCAATTGTAAACCTGCTGTTTGAGATATAATTAAATCATTATCTTGTATAATATTTTGCTTTTGTGATAAAGAATTAGCCATATTAGCCGCAAAATTTGCATCATCATTTAAAGCTAATGATAATTCTTTTAATGTATCCAATGCTTCTGGAGCATTATCTATTATTGTTTCCATTCTTTGATTAACAAATTCTGTTGTTGCTATTTGAGTATTATTAGTATTTAATGATGGAGTAGGAGCTCTTGGAATACCTTGTAATTGAGGATTTAATATAGGTGCTTTTAAATCAAGTGCAGTTTGTAATCCATTAGTAAAAGATATTTCTAAATCATTTTCTCCAATTACATTTTGATTTTTATTTAATTCTTCTTGTAATCCATTTATATTTGCTATTTCTAAACCATTAGTACCAATACCAATATTATTTTGTTTTGTATCTAATGCAGCTTGTAATCCTGCTGTATAAGATATTTCTAAATCATTTTCACCAATTACATTTTGATTTTTATTTAATTCTTCTTGTAATCCATTTATATTTGCTATTTCTAAACCATTGGTACCAATACCTATATTATTTTGTTTTGTATCTAATGCAGCTTGTAATCCTGCTGTATAAGATATTTCTAAATCATTAACACCAATATTAGTTTGATTATTATCTAATGCATTTTGTAATCCATTAATATTTGCTATTTCTAAACCATCTATTCCAATATTATCTTGTTTTAATAATAGAGCATCAGATAAACCTAATACATGTGATATATTTAAACCACTATCAGTAATTTTATCTTGTTTTTGTGATAATGTATCTTGTAATAATCTTATATTAGCAATTTCTAATCCATCTAAACCAATATTATCTTGTTTTAAATTTAAAGCATCAGATAAACCAGATATATGAGACATATTTAAACCACTATCACTAATTTTATCTTGTTTTTGTGCTAATGCATTTGTCATTGTAGTAGCAAAATTAGCATCATCATTTAATGATGCAGATAATTCTTTTAATGTATCTAATGCTTCAGGAGCACTATCAATAACAGTAGAAATTCTTTGATTAACAAATTCTGTTGTTGCTATTTGAGTATCATTTGTTTCTAATGATGGTGTTGGTGCTTTTGGAACACCAAATAGTTCTGGATTCATTAAAGGAGCTTTTGAATCTAATGCACTTTGTAAACCAACAGTAAAAGATATTTCTAAATCATCTTCACCAATTACATTTTGATTTTTATTTAATTCATCACGTAACCCATTAATATGACCTATTTCTAATCCATTTACACCAATATTATCTTGTTTTAACTCTAATGCTAAATCTAATCCTGCTATATGTGTCATATTTAATGCACTATCAGTAATTTTATCTTGTTTTCCTTCTAATGCATCTTCTAATCCTTCAACATGACACATCTTTAAATCATTATCTGTTATAATATTTTGTTTAGAATCTAATGCTAATTGTAAACCTGCTGTATGATCTATAATTAAACTATTATTTGTTATAACATTTTGTTTTTGTGATAAAGAATTTGTCATAGTAGCTGCAAAATCAGGATCATTATTTAATGAATCTGCAATCTCTCTTAATGTATCTAATGCTAATGGTGAACTATCAATAACAGTAGAAATTCTTTGATTAACAAATTCTGTTGTTGCTATTTGTGAATTATTAGTATTTAATGATGCTGTTGGAGCTGTTGGAACACCAATTAATGATGGATTTAATAATGGTGCTTTAGAATCTAATTTATCTTGTAATCCTACTGTATGTGATATAAATAAACTACTATCAGTAATATTATCTTGTTTTTTATTTAATTCATTTTGTAGTTCATTAATATGATATATATTTAATCCATTGTCACTAATTTTATTTTGTTTTGAATCTAACGCAGATTGTAAACCTAACGTATGTGTTATAATTAAACTATTATTTGTTATAATATTTTGTTTTTGATCTAATTTTTCTTGTAATCCTAATGTATATGATATACTTAAATTATTATTACTAATTACATTTTGTTTTGAATTTAGTTCATTTTGTAATTCATCAATATGTGAAATAGATAAATCACCTGTATTAATTACATTTTGTTTTTGATCTAATGCATTCTGTAATCCTGATGTATGAGATATTAATAAATCATTATTTTCTATATTATTTTGTTTTGAATCTAATGCATTATTTAAATCATTGATGTTTGACATATTTAAACGATTACTATCTGAAATTACATTTTGCTTTCCATCTAATTCATTTCTTAATCCTGCTACATATAATATATTTAAATCATTATTTCCTATTATATCTTGTTTTAAATTTAAAGCATTTTGTAAACCAGATGTATGATCTATAGTTAAACTACTATTTGTTATTATATCTTGTTTTCCATTTAATTCATTTCTTAATCCTGCTACATATAATATATTTAAATCATTATTTCCTATTACATCTTGTTTTTTATTAAATTCATCTGATAAACCACTAATATATGACATACTTAAAAGATTACTATCTGAAAATACATTTTGTTTTCCATTTAATTCATTTCTTAATTCTGCTACATGTAATATACTTAAATCATTATTTCCTATTACATCTTGTTTTTTATTAAATTCATCCGATAAACCACTAATATATGACATACTTAAAAGATTACTATCCGAAAATACATTTTGTTTTTCATTTAATCTAGTTTGTAAATTTTCAACGTGAGAAATATTTAAACTATCATTTGTAATAGTATTTTGTTTTTTATTAAATTCATCAGATAAACCACTAATATATGACATACTTAAAAGATTACTATCTGAAAATACATTTTGTTTTTCATTTAATCTTGTTTGTAAATTTTCTACATGAGCAATATTTAAACTATCGTTTGTAATATTATCTTGTTTTTTATTAAATTCATCAGATAAACCACTAATATAAGACATACTTAAAAGATTACTATCCGAAAATACATTTTGTTTTTCATTTAATCTTGTTTGTAAATTTTCAATATGAGCAATATTTAAACTATCATTTATAATATTATCTTGTTTTTGTTCTAAACGAGATTCTAAACCACTAACATTTGAAATTTGAATAGTATTACTATTTGAAATTATACTTTGTTTTTCATCTAATCTTGTTTGTAAATTTTCAATATGAGCAATATTTAGACTATCATTTATAATATTATCTTGTTTTTTATTAAATTCATCCGATAAACCACTAATATATGACATACTTAAAAGATTACTATCTGAAAATACATTTTGTTTTTCATTTAATCTTGTTTGTAAATTTTCAATATGATCAATATTTAAACTGTCATTTATAATAGTATCTTGTTTTTGATTAAAACGTGATTCTAAACCACTAACATTTGAAATTTGAATAGTATTACTATCTGAAATTATATCTTGTTTTTGTGATAATGCTGTTGTCATTGAAGCAGCAAAATCAGCATCATTATTTAATGCTATTGATAATTCACTTAATGTATTTAATGCATCTGGAGCACCATCAATAATTGTATTAAATTTACTATTTACAAATTCAGTTGTTGCTATTTGTGTATTATTAGTTGATAATGGTGCTGTCGGTGCTGTTGGAATACCTGTAAAAGAAGGATTATTGTGTGTATTATTATCTAAAATTGTTCTTAAACCTGATATATGATCTATACTTATAGTATTATTATTTGAAATTATATTTTGTTTTTCATCTAATCTTGTTTGTAAATTTTCAACATGAGCAATATTTAAACTATCATTTATAATATTATCTTGTTTTTGTTCTAAACGTGATTCTAAACCACTAACATTTGAAATTTGAATAGTATTACTATTTGAAATAATAGTTTGTTTTTCATCTAATCTTGTTTGTAAATTTTCAACATGAGCAATATTTAAACTATCATTTATAATGTTATCTTGTTTTTGATTAAAACGAGATTCTAAACCACTAACATTTGAAATTTGAATAGTATTACTATTTGAAATTATACTTTGTTTTTCATCTAATCTTGTTTGTAAAT
>Ga0160423_10001946_pt1 | contig 17272 bp, 23 predicted proteins | sample CRUFie14St8metaG_FD_108191 | JGI IMG/M metagenome (GOLD analysis project Ga0160423, IMG submission 108191) | Marine microbial communities from the Costa Rica Dome - CRUD Field 142mm St8 metaG | ecosystem: Environmental > Aquatic > Marine > Oceanic > Photic zone | place: Costa Rica: the Eastern... | reverse complement strand
TATGGAACAAACTGTGAAGGTTGCAAAAGAAAATCCTGATATCTATTTCGAACACGCAACAGGATATAAGACAGCACCAAATCTTTCTGTATATTCTTCTCGCTTTTACGAAGGTCGTTATGTGCAAGGTGTAATTGCTGGTACGATGTCAAAGACTGGTAAAGCTGGTTATATTGCATCATTCCCAATTCCTGAGGTGATTCGTGGTATCAATGCATTTTATCTTGGAGCAAAATCAGTAAATCCTAATTTTGATATTGATGTTGTATGGGTAAACACATGGTACGATCCACCAAAAGAAGCTGATGCCGCAAAAGTATTGATGGCAGGTGGCGCAGACATTATCACACAGCACACTGATTCACCAGCTCCTCTTGCCGCAGCTGCAGCAGAAGGTATCAAAGGTTTTGGTCAAGCTTCAGATATGATTAAGTTTGCACCTGATACACAGCTTACAGCAATTCTCGATCTATGGGGACCATATTACATTGCACGTGTAAAAGCAGCAATGGATGGCACATGGAAAGAGACAAATACGTGGGGCGGTATGGACACAGGAATGGTCGCAATGGCACCTATGACAAACATGCCAACTGATCTTGCTAAGCATGCAGAGCATATTGCTCATCACATCAAGGAAGGTAAGTTTAAGCCATTTGGTGATCTCGACGATGGAGCACTCGCTACTATGATGGAATATGTCGACGGATTGGATGCGGCAAAACCATAAAAAAAACATGTACAACCTCCTCTGTTTGTGGTATAATATCATTGCATAGGAGGTTGTATGTCATTTTATACATCAGTTGTTCGCTACGGTAATTCACTCTTATATCGTGGCTATACAGACACAGGCAAACGTGTCTATAAGAAGGAGCATTTCTCTCCTCGCTTGTTTGTACCTGCCAAAGTTGACACTAATTGGAAAGGTCTTGATGGTTCTGTCATTGGACCTGTCGACTTTAATAACATGCGCGAAGCTAAACAATGGCTCGAGCAATATAAAGACGTAGCTGGTTTCAACATCTACGGTAATCCTAATTTTTTACAACAGTTTATATGTCATAAGTGGCCTCATGATATCATGTGGGATCGTGATCTTATTAACGTAACGACTATCGATATCGAGACTGCATATGAAGATGGTTTCCCCGAACCAGAAAAAGCCAATCAAGAAGTGTTGGCTATTACACTTAAAAATAATATTGATGGAGTCTATCGAGTATGGGGTATGAAAGACTTCAATGAGAATGATTCACTCATCAAACCTGTCCGCTATATTAAATGTGATGATGAAGTCGACTTACTACTTAAGTTTCTTGACTTTTGGTCAGATCATGATAAATGTCCAGATGTCATCACAGGTTGGAATGTAAAGTTTTTCGATATTCCATATCTTGTCAATCGAGTTGCTAATGTTCTCGGTGTAGATCAAATCGCTAAGTTCTCTCCATGGGGTATGGTTGATTTCCAAAAGGTGGTCAAACGTGGTCGAGAACAAATTACGTACAAGATTCAAGGTATACAGACACTCGACTATCTCGACTTATTTCAAAAATTTGGTTATTCGTATGGCACACAAGAATCTTATAAACTCGATCACATTGCATACGTAGTTCTCGGTGAGAAGAAGTTGTCGTTCGAAGAGTCTGGCTCATTGCGTAATCTATACAAAGATGACTTCCAACGATACATTGACTATAATATGAAAGACGTTCAACTTGTCGATCGACTCGAAGAAAAGATGGGTCTTATCACTCTTGCTATGACTGTGGCTTATAAAGGTGGTGTTAACTATCAAGACACATTCGGTACAGTTGGCATATGGGAATCAATAATATATCGTAAGTTATTCTCTGAACGTACTATGCCTATGATCGAGCCTGACGAGATGGGCATTCGAGACTTCGAAGGTGGTTATGTTAAGCCACCTCAGGTTGGCATGCATGATTGGGTAGTTTCTTTCGATTTGAACTCGCTATATCCAAATATCATCGTACAGTGGAACATGTCACCAGAAACATTGAATAAAGATCCACGTCACAACAAACCATCAGGTGTTGATCTATACTTAAATGCAAACGAGTCTCAGCATGACAAATATGCAGTAGCAGCAAATGGTTCGACATATCGTAAAGATGTTGACGGTGTAGTGCCTAATATTATTGTCGATTATTATGATGAACGTAAGTCAGTCAAGAACATGATGATTGCTGCAGAAAAATCATATCAAAAAGAAAAAACAGTTGAGTTAGAAAAAGAAATTAATCGATTACATAATCAGCAAATGGCGATTAAGATTTTGATGAACTCTTTGTATGGTGCTATTGGTAATAAGTACTTCCGTTATTATGACTTACGTATAGCTGAAGGTATCACACTAACTGGTCAGCTTGCAATCAAGTGGGCAGAGAAAGCTGTTAACAAAGAACTCAATAATATATTGAAGACAGATCACGATTATGTGATCGCAATGGACACCGATTCTTTGTATATCAATTTTGGTCCTCTTGTAGAGCAACTCAAACCAAAAGATCCAGTTAAGTTTCTCGATAAGATATGTATCGAACATTTCGAACCTGCGATTGCAAAGTCGTATAACAAGTTATTCGATGTCATGAATTGTTATAAACCTCGAATGGAAATGGGTAGAGAAGTAATCGCCGATCGTGGTATATGGACTGCAAAGAAACGATATATACTTAACGTACACAACTCTGAAGGCATTCAGTATGCACAACCTAAGCTCAAGATTATGGGCATTGAGGCCATTAAGTCGTCAACTCCCGAGATTGTACGAGATAAATTTAAAGAGATATTCGACGTCATCATTTCGGGTAATGAAAAAGATGCTCAGAACTTCATACAGAAGTTCAAACAAGATTTCAAATCGAGGTCACCCGAAGAAGTGGCATTTCCACGGTCAGTCTCGAATGTTACAGACTGGCGTGATCGCAAAACTGTATACAAGAAAGGTTCACCTATTCACGTCCGTGGATCGCTCGTGTATAACAAAGCTCTTAAAGAATCGGGAATGATGCATAAGTACGAAGCCATTCAAAATGGCACACGTATTAAATACTTATATATGAAACGACCTAACAACGTCAAAGAAAATGTCATTGCATTTCCTGACGTTTTACCTAAAGAATTTGGTTTACATGGTCACATCGATTATGATAAACAATTCGAAAAAACATTTATCGAACCACTTGAGTTGATCCTTAAGTCAATCGGTTGGAAAGCAGAAGAGCAAGCATCTCTTGAAGATTTCTTTGCATAAACTATTTACAAATCAAGTCAGATGTGGTATAATATAAATGTATGACCTTAAATTCACAACAGCAGGAGACTATATGATGAATCAATGGCATAATGACATACACGACATGCATGAAAAATATGGAGTGCATGATTGGGTAAAAGAAGAACTTAATCGCGAAGATAAAGATTGGTCAAAGCTTAACAAATTTTTAGACTTTCGCTTGAAGTTTTTACAAGAAGAACTCGACGAAACTCGCGCAGCTGCAATCTTGGACAAAAACCCAGAAGAAATCGTTGATGGATTAATTGATTTGTGTGTTGTAGCAATTGGCACACTCGATGCCTTTGGTGTTGATGCACAAAAAGCATGGGAAGAAGTACATAATGCCAATATGGCTAAAGAACGTGGTGTAAAAGAATCGCGACCAAATCCACTTGGATTACCAGATCTCATCAAGCCAAAAGGTTGGAAAGGTCCTTCACATAATGGAAACACAGGTTATCTCCGCGACGCTATTCAATAGTGTCTTTGATAATAAAACTGAAAAACGGGTTGATGTTCATGACTTCAACGCGTTTGAACGTGTGTTATATGATCTGTCTAAGAGACCACTTAACTCAAAGAAGGATGCAGAGTTAATATCTCCTGCGATATATAATGCAGGCACAACTCGAGCAAATGCAAATGTAATTGAGTGGGGTGGATGGTGTGCTGTAGACGTTGATGATTATCAATTTGAAGGTAAATTAGAAGATGGTATACTTAAACACACCCGTAATTGGCGTTTTGTGTGTTATTCTACTGCTAGCAGCAATAGCGATAATCCGAAGTTTCGGCTTGTATTCCCACTTACGAAAAGAATATCAAATGAGCAAATCTCAGGTTTCAACCATGCCTTACTACAGGCACTCGGTGGTATCGGTGATGAACAAACAAAAGACCTTGCTCGAATGTATTATATTCCTGCAAACTATGCTGGTGCTCATAACTTTATCTTCTCTTATGACGGTGATTTTATCGATCCTGACTCTTTGATGAAAGAATTTCCCTATGAACAAAAAGCAAACCTCAACTCATTCTTCGACAGATTGCCAGATGAAGTACAAAAGCAAATCATCGAACACCGTAAGCAGCAGCTCGATCAGACTAATGTGGCTTGGTCGTCCTATCGTAATTGTCCATTCTTCCCAAGACAATTAGAAAGAGAATATAGAGCGATAAGTAATACTGGTTGGTATCATAAGATGTATCAGATTATGGTTGCTCTTGCTGGAAATGCAGTCAAAAAGAAATATCCTATCACAGCTGATGAGATTGCAGTATTATGTAGAGAGTTAGACTCAGAAACAGGTAATTGGTATGCAAATCGACCAATGCAAAAAGAAGCAGATCGTGCGCTAGAATATGTTTACAAACACATGTAATTATGGTATAATAGGTGTATTATGAAAGAATCAGTAAAAGTCCTACAAGAATGTGCCGAACTTCAAGTGAAGAAAGGCAATGATTATCAAAACCCGCATTCGCGGATCAAGCAAGCTGACTACTATCCACAAGGTGTAGCAACGTTGCTTGACATTATCCATGCTAAGATGCTTCGTATGCGTTCGGTCGTAGAAGCAATGCAGCAAGATCCTGACTATAATCCAAACTTTGAATCAATCGAAGATTCAGCCAAAGATATGCTTAACTATTGTTCATTCATCGTTGAGTATTGTCGTGGCCAAATGGATGGTCAAGATCCAAATAATGATTTCCTCAACCGACCAAAGAAAGACACCTCAAATGTTGATAGTGAATGATATCCGAAAATATTTTATTCAGGAGTTACAAGATGAAAATTTCACGGTGGATCGCACAGACTCAAAGACCATCGAACTTATCGGTGCAAGTTTCATCGCTGATGAGGAAGCGATCTTTGGTGAGCCGAATATTCCTTATATTGATGCTGAGCTCGATTGGTATCTTAACTGTTCAACTAACATCAACGATATCGGATATAAAGACGAGCCTCCAAAGGCTTGGACATATGCAGCAAATAAATACGGAGAAATTAACAGTAATTATGGAAAACTCATCTTCGATGATAAATACTACAGACAGTACGACAACGTCCTCAACGAACTAGCGGACAATCCTTTTAGTCGTCGTGCTACAATGGTTTATACACGACCTTCGATATGGACAGAGTTCAATGAGAATGGTAAAAACGATTTTATTTGTACTAATGCTGTTACTTATTACATACGCGATGACCAAGTCCACGCTGTATGCCAAATGCGATCAAACGACGTCGTGTTCGGATACAAGAATGATTATGCTTGGCAGCGTTATGTGATGGATCTCGTTGCAACCGATCTGTCTGGTGGCAATAAAAACTACACTGCTGGTAATCTATATTGGCAAGTGCAAAACCTCCACGTTTACGAAAGGCATTTTGATCTTGTCAAATAAATGGGACATTAGATTTCTTGATTTAGCAAGGAAAATATCGTCATGGTCGAAAGATCCATCACGACAAATTGGTGCTATTGCAGTTGATGACCGCAGTGTCATTGCTCAAGGATATAATGGTTTCCCACGTGGGATAGAAGACTTTGCGGAACGATATGAAGATCGTGATGTAAAATACAAATTTGTAGTTCACGCAGAAATGAATGTGATCTACAATGCAACGTATAATGGTGTATCACTTGATGGTGCAACCTTATATGTTTGGGGACTGCCTGTTTGTTCTGATTGTGCAAAAGGCATTATACAAACAGGCATAGAAAGGGTGGTTATGCCTATGCAGGAAATACCTGAACATTGGGTAGAATCATGGACACTAACACAACTACTGCTTAATGAAGCAAATGTAAAATGGGAGTTTATCGATGTCAGCAACACAGGAATGGATTAAAGAGCAATTCGCTAAGGATTCACCACGAATCATTACTGAATATTCTTTACAACAACAACTTGACGAGTTGACAAAACGAGTGCGAACGTTAGAAGAAGACATAGCTTGGAGGCAGAAAGATGAAGTCCGTCCTTGACTTTTTAGAAGGACACCAGCTGTCCGAGGATATCATCGTCCTCGGGCAGTGCCCGTCCTCAAAGGTAACACCATCTGCAAACGGCACCTTTCGTCGTTTAAAAAAGTGGATGTTAACTGTTGGTGTACGTGAATGGGATTTTCATAATGTTATACCGAATAAAATAAATTCATATGATATAAAAGACGTTGATGTTGACGCACTCTATCGAGCTGTAGAAGGCAAAGGTGTTGTCATATCACTCGGTGGATTTGTGCAAAAAGTATGTAAAAAATACTCTATAGATAATTATAAGATCGATCATCCTTCGCCAAGGAATCGTAATTTAAATAGTATGGAATACGAAGCAAATATGCTTCATAAATTGAAGGAACATCTTGATGTCGCTCGAGTTAACGGAGTATTATGACGAGTTTATTCGTTATTTTCATCTCGCCAAAGAACAACAAATCAAATGTAATGTAGCAGACGAAGAACCATATGGGATGATACCTCATATGGAATCAAATATGAATGACGACCTAATGGAGTGGATAGAGCTTTACGATGTTGTCGAACGTAAGTATGCTGGATTCTCACAAATCATGAACGATTGCTGGTCTGGTTGGACAGAAGATCATCCATACTGGAAAAAGATGGAAGCAGGTAAAGTTACCCGTCAAAGAGAAGTAATTGCAGAAAACTGGACTGGTAAACATAAAGACTTCGATCTACCAGAATGGTTATATCTTTTTATCTTGCATCGTGTAACTGGCTCAGCAATTAATTATGGCACAAAGCCATCTGGTTATCATAACACATTATTGTTCACACTTCATAAAGCACGTAATATCGAAGAGATGATATGGCATATGAAGCGGCACAAAGAACCATTCTACACTTCGATTGGTTATCAGTTCCCTAAATTTCCAAAGCCAGTAGGTGATTACAAAAAGGGTGGTGATTATTATCTCGGAGAATATGCACCGAGATTAGCAAGAGAAATGGCAGAATGGCTATCAAAATCAAATGAACGAAAGGACCTTCGAGAAATCGGAGAGTTTATGGGTCAGTGGAATGAACGAAATGGTCTTAACCGTTATACTTTTCAGTATGCTGCTGTGGTTGCTGATGTTGCTGATTGGTATCCCCAAATGGTTAACAAGGAATCACCGTTTTACTACGGAACTAACGCTGTTGAGTGCATTAGCTACCTTGCTACTCCTACAACTCGTATGAAGAAAGAACAGTTTCTTGATACTGTAATGGCAAAGATCTATGAAGACACTGGTTCATATCCATATAATGCTGAAGATGTCTGCTGTGATTTTATTCGTTGGGTTGAAAACTATGTACGACCAGGTGCACACTATTCTCATGTTGATTTAGATACGGTATGGTCATCGTGTAAGATAAAAAACCATCCATTTGGTAGACAAAAAGCAATGTTAGATCTTGGTTTGGTCGATACATTCAATAATCGTAGTCATCATCCATCTGATGATACAATACTAAAAGAAGTCAATATGTCTATCGAAGATTATAAAGATAAATGCGCAACGCTACACTAGAAGATTTTATTGAACCTGATACGAATGCTATAGTATATGAGAATACTATAGATCCAGTTCTCAAAGGCGGTAAAGTTAGTAATCACTTACTCGAACCGTGGCCACTCGAAGAACGAATCCAAAAGTTCTTTGAGTTTTGTCGTGCATACGATGTACGAGAAGAACCATTACTCAAAGCTAATCCTCAACAGTTCTCACATCGTCTACATTGGGATGAGATGCCTTATGTAGAAGAGATGAAAGATGAGAAGAATATCAAGACCCTCTTGCATCATACTATCGTATGGTCATTTAGTAACGAGCATTGGTTGACGTTTAGGACTTTACGAGATCATGGTGTCGAGGCTATGCAACGTAGATTCGAGAAAGAAAGGCACGCACGATCAGATCTCTTTCAGATTTATTATCCTAAAGGTACGAAAGTAAAAGATTGGTTGTGTGAGGTTCCTCAGCAAATAGCAGAAGACTGCGCGCCATTATTACAATCGAATAGACCACTCAAGATGATGGAGCTAGCTACAAAACTAGAAAGATATACGAAAGAAAAACATGGCTTTCGTAATGTGATGTATCCTTACAAAAATTTATCTCGTCATATCGCTATGGCTCGACCAGATCTCGTAGATCCTGAATCGTGGGTAACTCCTGGCACATTGTCGTTTTATGGTTTATGGCAGATATTTGGTGGTAAAAATTTATTCGGCAAAACAAAATTTGAATTAGATGAAAGTACTGGTGATTACAATCCAGTTAGTGAGCAAGCAATCGAATTAGTCAGGCAATTCAGCGTATTGGCAAAGCATAAGGATAACCCTATGCAAAGGCAATATAATATAAACATTGAAGATAAAGCCTGTATGTGGTGTAAACATCTATTCATAAGACATGGAGTCAAATCAACTACAAAGAAGATTCCATATGAATGGATATATCCACGTAGTTTTTCTCTAAAAAAGAGTTTACATTCTTAATAAACTGTGGTATAATACTATAATGGCACACGATAAGCACGTTATAGACAATAGTAACATGGACGTAGACACTCTCTTATTTGAGGGTGTTAGTTCTCGTGCTGAAGCAAAAGAATATTATTTAAATTTGGCAGCAGGTTGGAGCGATCCAAATCCAGCGCCAGTAGTGGAGACATACGATGGAGTTAGAGTCGTTCGTGATGACCTTATTACAGGATCAAAGGTTCGTGGTGGCGATTGTCTTATTAGCAGCCTTAATCAACATACTCTTGTTTACGTACAGCCACGCACAGGTTTGGCAGGCGTATCATTATTGGACGTTGCGAAACGGCACAACAAACGTATTAAGCTTTTTATGCCATCTTCCAAAAGAATCAGTCACCACCAAGCTTGCTGCATTGAGCGTGGTGCTGACTATGAGTTTCATCGTATTGCTGCTATGCCTAATCTAAATAAAATTGCAAAAGATTGGGCTGATAAAAACGAAGATACATATTTCATACCACTCGGTTTAAAACACGAAAGAGTTACAGCAGGCATAGTAAAGGTAGCATCACAAATACCTGAGCCTGAAGAAGTATGGACTGTCATATCAACTGGCGTCCTGCATCGAGCACTACAAATCGCATGGCCAAATGCAAAGTTTCATGCAGTTGCAGTCGCTCGTAATATGAAAGCTGGTGAAACAGGACATGGTAATATCATATCAGCTCCTGAATCATTCACCACCCCTATCAAAGAAGGACTACCACCGTTTCCAACTATAGACACATATGATGGAAAAGCGTGGAGATATATTCCAAAAAATACGGATAGGGACATCTTATTTTGGAATGTGGGTACAGAACCTGTACTAAACGATGAGACTATATACGATAGAGTCGATTCATATAGAAAGTGGAAAAAAGATGAAAGTATTGATGACAGGCCTCGGGCCAATATCCAATAAGTTACACTCGCATAAGGCTGCACAAGCAATCATTTATGCAGATCAGATATCAGAAGCTGGTCATGATGTAACGATTAATCTAGTCAGCAATAAAGTAAAAGACTACAGTGAGTATGATGAAATTTACTTCTATCATGGTTCTGATTGGAGCGGAAATTTAAATTTATTTGGTGGCATACAAGCATATCCAAATCAAGATTATATTTCAGCGTTATCACATTTTAATGGTAAGATCAAATCGATTATCATTGACTTTCCTGATTATGCTTCTATGTTCAATGATCGTTTAACAAAAGCTGAAATGACTTGGCAAAATGTGCATTGGGAAAACTTACGCAGACTACAAAATGAAGCCGTGACTATCGATCCAAATACCATGAAGAGATATAAAAATATTGCATTTGGTGATAGTCATGCGATTAGCATGTATCGACCAGGTTGGGAGAATGTTTCAGTGCCATTCTCTACATTACATGGTTCGATTAATCGTGGCTTTGAAGAGTTTATTCCAGAGGGAGGAGAGTATGATAGAATTGAAACATATTTTGGTAATATTGATATACGTCATCATCTATGCAGGTTTGACGACTCAATTAATGAATCAAAAAAATTAGCAAGACGCTATATTGACGAGGTAAATCGTATAAGTAATAAGTACAGTGCAGAAGTTACTGTATGGGAACCCCTTCCAATCGAGAATGAATCACGTAAAGTGCCAAAGACTGGTTGGTACAAAGGAACACCTTTCTACGGGACATGGCAAGAAAGGACAGATGTGCGTCAAGCATTTATTGACGAGCTACATACAGGTGTAACTGTATTCAAATGGACTGGTCATATGAAGAATGATAAAGGTGAACTCGATTTTGACTATATGGAAAAGCCACAATCAATTCACCTCTCACGAGAACACTATCCACATTGGCAAGGTAAAAGTTGGACTGAAGATAAGAGCGATGAGCCATCATCACTCGAAGAATTTTTTGCATAAAACAGGAGATATGCTATGAGTATAATGGATAAACTAAAGAAGAATAGTAAAGTTAAAGAGTCAGATATTTTATCTGATTCCAAATTCTTCAACGAAAAAGATATGGTAAAGACAGATGTGCCTATGTTGAACGTGGCATTATCTGGTTCAATGGATGGAGGCCTGACACCAGGTTTGACAGTTCTTGCTGGTCCATCTAAACACTTTAAAACTAGCTTCGCGCTTATTATGGCTGCAGCTTATATGAAACAATATCCCGATGCGGTGATGTTATTTTATGATTCTGAGTTTGGTTCACCTCAAGCTTATTTTCATCAATACGAAATTGATACGAGTCGTGTACTCCACACTCCTATCACCAATGTAGAAGAACTAAAATTTGATTTGATATCACAACTCGAGACGATCGAACGAGGTGATAAGGTCATTGTAGTTATCGATTCTGTTGGTAATCTTGCGTCAAAGAAAGAACTCGAAGATGCTATTAATGAAAAGTCTGTAGCAGACATGTCACGTGCTAAGTCGCTCAAAGGTTTATTCCGTATGACTACACCATATTTGAATATGAAAGACATACCACTAATTGCAGTGAATCATACATATATGGAGATTGGCTTATTTCCAAAAGCTGTAGTGTCAGGTGGTACGGGTATATATTATAGTGCTGATAATATTTGGATCATTGGTCGTCAACAGGATAAACAAGGCACCGAAATTAAAGGCTATCATTTTGTGATCAATGTGGAGAAATCGCGTTATGTTAAAGAAAAGTCTAAAATTCCTATTTCTGTTTCTTGGGACGGTGGTGTCTCTGCCTATAGCGGCATTTTGGATGTTGCTCTTGATGGCGGCTACGTTGCTAAGCCTTCTAACGGCTGGTATTGTAGGGTGGATCGTAGTACTGGAGAGTTGGTGGATCCAAAAGTTCGAGAAAAAGACACACTCAGCGAGGAATTCTGGTTACCCGTCTTACGGGATACAGACTTCAAAGATTATATCAAAAACAAATACGCGATTGGACTTGAAAGAGTAGAAGAAGATGTCGTTGAAGCATAAAGAGAACGAAACATTTCAATTCATACCAGATATTGAACACGATCAGGATTGGTGTATTCGAATTCTGGAAGGGCCATATAATGAGACTGTAATCAAATATGGTAATATATCAGCAAACGGTGAAGGAGAAGACACATACTTAAGTTTCAACTTCTTTATCAAAGAGACACCAGATTCTGAACTGACAGAAGATGATGAAGGTTTACAAGAAGAAGCTGGTGCTATCTTACAAGAATGTATGCGTGTAGCTGTTACAGATGGCTCCTTAAAACTAGACGAGAAATAGATGAAAATATTAGTATTTGGTCTCCCAGGTGCTGGCAAAACGTGGCTGGCCGAGAGATTACAAAAACATATTCCTAACTGTGCATGGTTCAACGCAGATAGGGTACGCGAGATGGCTGGCGATTGGGACTTTACTCCTGAAGGTCGCCTTCGTCAAGCCTCTCGTATGAAGAACATTGCTGATTTTGAATCAGCAAATCATCGTTATGTAATAAGTGACTTTGTATGTCCTACTCAAAAAACACGAGATAAGTTCGATGCGGATGTGACGATATGGGTAGATACGATTGCTGAAGGTAGGTTCGAAGATACAAATAAGATGTTTGAAATACCTACTATGTTTGATTATCATGTAAATCATTTTTATAGTGATGATGAAATACGGGTTTTAGGAGAAACGATTGTTGCCGTTCAAGATGATCAGATCAGTAAATTAATGTATTTAAATGCAGGGAGTATTGCATGAATGAATTAGAAATAGATGAAAACTTAACAGAATACACTTTTGATTGGAAGAATCCAACTGCACAAATGTTAGGTAGATGGCAACCATGGCATGAAGGGCATAGAGAATTATTTAAACGTGCATATAACATGTGTGGTCAAGTTTGTATTATGATTCGAGACGTGCCTAAAGATAGAGAAGCAAATTCACGGGTACCCGGGCAGGATGACAATCCATTTGATTTCTATGAAGCACAGTCAATGATTATTGAAGATCTGCTAAAAGAAGGGTTTACAATTGGTCAACAATATGTTATAATGCATGTACCAAACATTGTCGACATTGCTTATGGTCGAGGCGTTGGTTATACATTTACAGAACACGATCTTGGTGCAGACTTACACGCAATATCAGCAACTAAGATTCGAGCAGAATTAAGAGAAAGCGGCGAACTTGAAAGCAAACCTTGAACAAACGATACTCAGAAATATTCTGACTGATGAAAACTACATGCGCAAAGTATTGCCTTTTATTCGTCCAGATTATTTCGAAGGTATCTATCGTATATTATTTAAAGAAGCTGGTAAGTTTGTTGGAAAATACAATAAACTACCAACAGCAGAAGCATTTAAAATCGAGCTTGATAACTCAGATAAACTAAGTGGTGAAAACTACACAGTTGCTATTGATATTCTACCACAATTGTTTTCTACAGAAAAAATTGATAATCAGTGGTTACTCGATAGCACAGAAAAATGGTGTCAAGATAGAGCGATATACAATGCCATAATGGAGTCTATCTCTATAATCGATGGCAAACATGAAACTCTAACTAAAGGAGCATTACCTGATCTTTTAACTAAAGCATTAGGTGTTGCATTTGATACGAATGTCGGACATGACTACATCGACAACTTCGAAGACCGATACGACTTCTACCACCGTGACGAGTCAAGAATACCTTTCGATCTTGAATACTTCAACAAGATCACCAAAGGTGGAATTCCTAATAAGACACTCAATATTGCTCTTGCTGGCACCGGCGTTGGTAAGTCTTTATTTATGTGTCACGTTGCTTCGTCCGCTCTTGTGGATGGTAAGAACGTTTTGTATATCACCATGGAAATGGCTGAAGAACGCATTGCGGAACGTATAGATGCTAATTTGTTGAATGTAACTATCGATCAATTGCCTAATCTATCTCGCGAGATGTATCGTACAAAGGTTGAAGATATAGCACGTAAGACAAATGGCAGATTAATCGTTAAAGAATATCCTACTGGCTCTGCACATGCTGGTCATTTCAGAGCATTGCTTAACGAATTAAAACTCAAAAGACAGTTTGAACCAGATATGATCTTTATAGATTATCTGAATATTTGCGCGTCATCTCGCATGAAAGGTATGGGCGGTGCTATCAATTCTTACAACTATATTAAGGCGATTGCAGAAGAGTTACGTGGTCTTGCGGTCGAGTTCGATGTCCCTATATTTAGTGCAACTCAGACTACACGTTCTGGCTATTCGAACTCGGATGTTGGCCTCGAAGATACATCAGAATCATTTGGTTTGCCAGCAACAGCAGACTTTATGTTCGCACTCATATCCACAGAAGAACTCGAGCGTCAAGGCCAAATGATGGTCAAACAGTTGAAGAATCGATATAATGATCCAACTTTGCATAAAAGATTTGTTATCGGTGTAGATCGTAGTAAGATGCGGTTGTTTGATGCAGACGAAGCAGAGCAAACTTTAGCTGATGATACACCAGTTTTTGATAAGACTGCAATGGCCGAATCACTAAATCAAATCAAGACCACAGATTGGAATATCTAATGAACAGAGCGGATTGGCTAATAACTCAAATCAAAGAAAATAAGTATACTAAAGGCGTAGAATTAGGTGTACAAGATGGTAACACTTATAAGAAACTTCTTATTAACTGCCCAAAATTGAGATTATGGGGTGTAGATATTTGGGCTGAAAAGTCTGTTAGATTGCACGGAGATACAAATCTTCTACGTATGGCAGAAAAGAAAGATAATTATCATGCACTGTTAAATTGGATCGATACTACTGATAGGCAAAAACAAGCAAAACTAATAAGAGACTTTACACATAATTGTGCAGACCAATTTAAAGATGGTTATTTTGATTTTATATTTGTAGATGCATCACATGCTTATGCTGATGTAAAAAAGGATATCGAACTCTGGTCTCCTAAAGTACGCAAAGGTGGTTTGATTAGTGGACATGATATCAATATGGAATCAGTACAACAAGCCGTAAACGAAACTGTAGGTAAACATAGAACTACGATTGATAACGTTTGGTTCAAGATGGTATGATAGGACTTGGTTTCACTGGAGGTATGGATAGCACAATGTTGCTGTACGAACTTTTGCAAGAGACCGAAGAACAAATAGTATGTGTAACTAATGATATCAGATCACGTAATACTGTAGCCCATAAAAACTCTGCGAAAGTACTAGAATATTTCGAATCAGATAGGATTACACATTATACTGATAGTACTTACGATGTAAATCATTTTGAGACTTACGTACGGGCTATTTTTAAATTTAAATTGAAAGACTTTTACTTTGGTACAAGCAGGATAATAGATCACGTACTCAATGATACACGACATACTATGTTAAATGGCCATGATCGTGAAGACTTTCGTGGTCAAAAAATTAATGGTGTTAAGATACATCAACCATATTTTGATTTATATAGGACTGATATCATAGAAAAGTACATACAATATGATATGATAGATATTATGAACATGACAAATTCATGTGATAAGTTAATTGAAAAACCATGTGGTGAATGCCAAGCATGTATAGATAGGGAATGGTCAATAAATGTTAAAGAAAATTGCTGAACACTGGGGTGGTCCAGAATACCCAGGTCGTAGAGCAGAAGTATATCATGACACGGAAAAAGATTGTTTTACTGTGAAATATTATCAAAAAAAATCTTATGAACAACTTGTAGATGAGCGTGATATGATTACAGACGGAACTGTGCACAATATGCAATATGCAGAAGCTGCAGCAGAAAACTTCTGTCTTGGTTATATGACAGTTGGTGACGGAGAAAAAAGAGATGGATAGATTATTAAGACGTCTAGGATTAAAAGATGATTATGGATATTGTGATACGAGTATTGTAGGATTTATTGTGCTCTGGTCAGCATTTGGTTACGGCGCATATCTTACAGTCTTAGCACTGATTGATAGGTTTTCAGGATGAACGTAAGACTAATTTCATATTCACAAACAGCGGAGAATTTACATGTCGGTAAAGATATCCAAGAACTCATTGCGTATTGCGCCCGTGTCTCGAACCCCTCGAACCAAAATAACGAAAAAACGTCCGCACGTTTATTATCCTATCTCGCAAAGCACAAGCACTGGTCGCCTTTCGAGATGGTGTCTGCTTGCTTAGAGATCGAGACTACACGAGATATCGCTCGTCAGATATTACGCCATCGATCATTCTCTTTTCAAGAATTTAGTCAAAGATATGCCAATCCTGTAGAAGATCTAGAGTTCGAGTTACGAGAAACTAGACTACAAGATCCAAATAACAGACAGAACTCCATTGGTCTTGACAGTGGGGAGAATGTTGACTTGGTTATGGAATGGTATAAGAAACAGTCTGAGGTTTGGATTGCTGCAAAGAACTCATACGAGTGGGCGATAGATAATGGTATCGCAAAAGAACAAGCACGTGCTGTACTCCCCGAAGGTATGATGAAATCTAGACTATATGTAAATGGTACTATTCGTTCATGGATTCACTTCATCGAACTGAGATCAGGTAATGGTACACAACTTGAACATCAGAATATTGCAATCGAATGTGCTAAAGTAATTGCAAATATATTTCCTCTAGCAGAAAAATTTATAGCAGATGGAGTGTGACGACTGTTCATATGATAAGGATGGAAGACTGACCAAGATGTGTGGTCCGTGTGAAGAGAAAGCTATACAACAAAGAATACATTGGTGGCAAGAGGGTAAAAGAAGACTCAAAGAAAAAAATGAAACAAAGTGAAAAAAACTGTTTACATTTCTCCCCCAATATGGTATAATAGACCAGGACTATATTAAAGGAGCTAAATATGTCAAAACCTATTTCAAATGCTAAGTTTCGTAGACTAATCAAAGCTATGCCTGCTGAAAAGCAACGCGAATCACTCGAGCGCAGTCTACGTGTTCTTCCACAGTTTATCTTAGAAGAAGCTGGTCGTGTAGATGGCCACTACAATCCAAAAGTTGTCAAGTTTCTCGAGTCACGTTTAAGAACTGCTCGCAATCTTTGGTCTGAGTATTTGATTGAAAACCATGCTTAAGTATCTCGCACCTATCTTTGCACTTGCACTTATCGGTGGCTTTGTCACTGGTAAGTCTGCACTTGGCGCCACGACTGCATCAGCAGGAGAGTGGCATACTCCAGATTCAGAACAGAAATGTCTTGCCGATAATATCTATTGGGAAGCACGAAATCAAACCCCGAAAGGAATGATCGGTGTCGCTCTTGTTACTCGTAACCGCGTTCTTGATACTCGTTTTCCTCATTCATACTGTGAGGTTGTATATCAAGGACCAACGAAACCGTCGTGGAAAAACATTGACGTTAATATCCCTATTCGCCATCGTTGCCAATTTAGTTGGTATTGTGATGGGAAGTCTGACGATATTCCTTATT
>Ga0160423_10001945_pt1 | contig 17283 bp, 15 predicted proteins | sample CRUFie14St8metaG_FD_108191 | JGI IMG/M metagenome (GOLD analysis project Ga0160423, IMG submission 108191) | Marine microbial communities from the Costa Rica Dome - CRUD Field 142mm St8 metaG | ecosystem: Environmental > Aquatic > Marine > Oceanic > Photic zone | place: Costa Rica: the Eastern... | reverse complement strand
TGCAGTCACACCGTCGAGGATGTTCAGTTCCGCAGCAGTTGCAGTCACACCGTCGAGGATGTTGAGTTCTGCCGCTGTGGAGGTAACACCATCGAGGATGTTGAGTTCTGCCGCTGTTGCAGTCACCCCATCAAGAATGTTCAACTCTGCGGTAGTTGCAGTCACCCCATCAAGGATGTTGAGTTCTGCTGTAGTCACAGTAGCCCCGTCTAGGATTTCCAGTTCCGCCTCATTGATGGCTGCAGATCCTATTGTGAATCCCGTAGCCGTCACTGAACCAGACGAGGTTATTGCTCCAGAGCCAATCGTTCCAATGCCAGACATGTTGTTGGAAGTGTCTGCGATAGTGATTCCGGTCGATTGGAGGCCCCTTCCTGTCCCGTCTGACCTGATAAGCCTGTTATCTGTGCCAAAGGCATTTGTTGCCGTTACAGTCGAACCGCCGCCACCTACATTGTCCAGGACTGAACTATCGTTCAGGAATGTCACCAGGTCGCTTATTGCCACCTGCTTCATCGTGCCGTCATCGTTGTAGACCAGCCTGTCAGCAGTGGCTATGGTAGTGGATGTGGCTGATGTATCACCATCTAGTATGTTAATTTCAGCAGTCGTCGCAGTGACCCCATCCATAATCGATAGTTCCGCAGTAGATGCAAGGAGTCCGTCCAATACATTCAGTTCGTTAGTGGACAGGGTTGCCCCATCTAGAATGTTCAGCTCTGCCGTCGTGGCTGTGAGGCTTGCTAGCACATTGAGTTCGCTTGTCGTCGCTGTAAGGCCGTCCAGGACATTGATTTCTCCTGTTGAAGAGGTCACGCCATCGAGGATGTTCAGTTCCGCTGCAGATGCAGTCACCGCAGTAGTCCCTATTTTCAGTCCCGCTGAGCCAGAAGGAGCAGGGATCGTGACGACACCTGTGAAAGTGGGGTTTGCTGTGCCTATCTTCGCGTCCAGTTGCGTCTGGATGTTGGAAGTCACCCCATCCGTGAAGTTCAACTCAGCAGTCGTGGCTGTGAGCCCTGCAAGTTTGTTTATCTCTCCTGTTGATGCTGTGACTCCATCTATGAGGTTCAGTTCTGCAGCAGTCGCAGTTATGGCCGTTCCCGCTATCTGGAGGCTGTCTGCAGGGATGTTTACGGCTCCAGTGAAGGTTGCCCCTGCCAGTGCCGCTTTCGCGTTCAGTTGCGTCTGTATTGAGGAAGTCACCCCATCTATGTAATTGAGTTCTGCAGTGGTGGCAGTTACTCCATCTAGGAGGTTGAGTTCCTCTACGCTCGCAGTCAGTCCCGATATTGCAGCGGAAGGTGAACCTGCGCCTGCTATCGTTAGAACTGAGGCATCATTGAGGAATGTCACCAGATCGCTGATTGCTACCTGCTTCATCGTGCCGTCATCGTTGTAGACCAATCTGTCGCCTGCTGCGACCGTGGTCGATGAGGCCGATGTGTTGCCGTCTAGTATGTCCAGTTCTGAAGCTGTTACGCCTGTTGCTGCTAAGTCCTTCGCAAAATTGAGATCCGATGCCGTACCTGTGAATCCATCGAGTTTGTTGAGTTCTGCAGTTGTGATAGTAGCGCCGTCAAGGATGTTGATTTCCCCAGTAGTTGCAGTCACGCCGTCCATTATGTTGAGTTCTGCAGCAGTTGCAGTAAGTCCGGCCACCTTGTTGATCTCCGCAGAAGTTGCAGTCACGCCGTCGAGGATGTTCAGTTCTGCAGTTGAAGAAGTAGTTCCAGCGACCCTGTTTATGTCGCTTGTCGAGACAGTCACGCCGTCCATTATGTTGAGTTCTGCTGCTGTCGCAGTCACACCGTCGAGGATGTTCAGTTCTGCTGTCGTCACAGTTGCCCCGTCTAGGATATTGAGTTCTGCTGCTGTCGCAGTCACGGTCGTTCCGGCCACAGCGAATCCCTGTGACAAGTTAGGCGTACCAGCAAATGTACCTCCCGAAGCATCGGCCTTTGCGGCTATCTGGGCTGTGATCGTCGCTGCGAAGTTCTCATCGTCATTGATGGCCGATGCAAGCTCATCTAGGGTATTGAGTAAATCCGGAGCGCCGTTCGTGAGTGCTGTAATCGCTGCTGCGTTCGTAGCCACCCCACTAAGAGTCGTAGCGACATCGGAGAATCCTGGTATGGCAACCGTTCCAGTGAATGTTGGAGAGGCTTTTGGTGCTTTAGATGCCACTGATGTTAGAACGGTGTCCACATTCGAGTGGTTTGGCGTAGTCACTGTTCCAGTGAATGTCGGATTGTTGATCGGTGCGAAGGTCGAGTTAGCGGTTGATGAAGTGACGAATCCCTTCGATTCGATTCTATCATCTACCGCTGCTGCGGTCTGAATCACCGTGTTAGAGTCAGTAAAGGCCTCTGAGGACAGTTGTACTGCTGCCTCTGCAAAGTTTGAAATTGTTAGATTTGAAATATCATCAGCAAGGGTTGGCGGTGCGGAATAATTTGACGGCACTTTTCACTCAACTCCCAATCGTATGCAATTTCTGGTTTGAGGAACCGCTGATTGCATAGACCAGGTTTGAGTTTGAGATCTTCAATGTGATAGCCGACCCTGCTGCCAGAGGGTAGCCGTTGCTTGTCGTCACCGATGAAGAGTTCCCAATAAAGACCGTTGCGCCGTTTGCAGCGTCCGCCAGGAATGTTAGAGAGTCTGCGGGGGCAGAAGACGCTAACGCTGCCGCCGATGTCCCTACTGTAGTCTGAAATTGAATCACTGCATCAGGAAGTCCACCAAAAACACCGCTTGCCATTCATTCACCTCAATAATTTATTCTGATACCGAACAATTTCAACTTCTTCGATTGATAGATTCTGTGCTGCATCCGTGTTGGACACGATTAGTCTGATTCTCTTATTGTGTGGGAATTGTTCTGCGCCTCTGAAAAGTGCTACTTTCTCATCAGTCTTATCCACAGTCAAGTGCCACATCCCTGGTATATCGCTAGGGAAGTTAAGATCTGTTAGCTTGTCTAGCGTCAGATTCTTGACTCCAGAATCAGTTCCGCCCTGAGCGTAGTCGTCAAGTTGGAGATACACTGCTAGTTTTCCCGCGCTTGCAGTGGAGCCTGTCACTGCTTTGATGTATGCGTAGTTAAGCATCCCTTCTTCTCTTTCGTCCAAAATGGTGAGTGTTTCTCCTGGTGTCAGCGTTATACCAGTCTTTCTAGTGGAAACATATCTTTCACCCGTCGTCTCTGCTGGAGCGTCTTTGGTCGCTATTCCCTTAGCACCCTCTCCCTCAGATGGAAGCCCAGGGAACGCGATGATTGTGGGTTCGTCAGGCTCACCGATTATATCAGTGATCCCATCTGCACCAACTGACATCCACTCAGACATCAGCAATACCCCCTTAGAGGGCATTTGTAGCACATACCATCACACATCATCACTCATACCCCCTGTGTTTTCGCCTCGGGTCTTGTCCGGCTCCTGATACCCTCGAGCCGGTCGTGCCGTATAGGATGTTCCGTGTCTGGGCGGTAGTTTGGTCGGTCACTCGCTTGTAATCTTCAAGGGATAATTTTCTCCCTCTGTTCTGCTCGACTAGTTCCTTCCATCCAATGGAAGGAGAGCTTACGCCATCTCCCTGTCTGTTTTGCTTGGTGAAGGCAGTTGGAACGATCTCGTACTTGAATCGGCCTGATTTCCTTAGCATTTCCCTTAGTTCTCTCTCAGGGACGGGCCTCATGGTGTATTTCCATCCGACGAATGACACATAGGGTGCGATTAGTGGTGCGTTGGTGTGCCTGTTCATTATCTGGAACTCTGCTGCTCCTTCTTCTCCAACACCTACCCAGATGTCGAAATATGGGTTCATGTTTGCCTCAGAGCTACTGTGGACCTCAATCATACCACTCTTGCCCTGCAGAATCTTGTCAGAGCCTACATTCATCGTATTTACTTCGTCTGCTGCGAACCTAATGACTCCCTTTGGCTGTAGTACCCTTAGAGAGGGCCCTATAACGCCTACACGGGTGCTTCTGGTACCTGTCCCTACCTCGTCCCCATCCACGGACTTGTTGCCGTCTGTGTTGGCCGTAGTGGCTTCGAGGTCTTCGTACTCATGGTTTTGCATTGAACTGGTGCTTCCAGCCCTTGAGATAAATGTCGGATGCTCCGATACGCCCATCGATACATGGTAGATTGGTATGTCCGTGCTTGAGCCAGGAGTTGTCGGTTCCAAAATGTCCACTGATGTTGGTTCGATGACTACTGCCCCTGCTCCTGTCGTTGCTTTGGGTAGTCTCAGCATCAATGCCTCATCGCCTACCACAATTCTGTCCGTGTCTATTGTTTCAGCCATAGATAACACAGAACCAGTGGCAGATCCCAAAGCACCACCGCTTACTCCATCGACGGTTATGTGCTGAGTCTCATCCCGATAGGTCTGCGCACCGAGGATAAATTGGTCTCCGGCTACTGGTGTCACATTTGCTAGGTTCAGTGCTTTGCCGTTTGCACCGAGTTGATTATTGTCTGCGAGTTCAACAGTCACAGAGGATGAAGAAACTGCCGTAATCGTGCAAGGTATGCCGAAATAGTGCCTAATCGATATTGGCTCAGCAGAAACTACCCTATGCAAGCCGTCTTGGAGCATAACGAGTTTTCCAGCCTGATACTGACGGTCTAGATAGTTAGCAGACTGCCTAGACACTCTCCCCAAATGGGGAGCCCTGCCAACTTCCTCTGCCGAGCGTACATGTCCAGGCATCTGCTTGGACTTAGTTCCCAATTGTGCTGGTGTTAGTGCCACTTGCCTTCACCCCCTACATCATGTTGGGGGATCCGCCTGTCTCTGCTGTGATTGCACCTGCGTAGGGAAGTCCTTGCGGTACTATCAGCTTGTAGACTAGTCTCCCGCCGTTTATCCTTCGAGCCTCCTCTATGTCAGATGGGCTCATCTCCTTCAATCGAGCCTTGAACCCTACCAAGTGTATCACAGGGTAGTAAAGAGCCTCGCCAGTGTCATTCAAGAATCTAAAGTTCGGGAGCATGCTCTCGGAAGACTCGATCCATATTGCGAAGTTCGGGTTAGGGTCATCGACCGGACTGGTGTTCACATCAATGAATCCAGTCTTGTCGTTCTCTGGTGCCTCGTCAGCAGACCATCGGGCTATACCTGCTGGGTGCTTTAGGAAAACCTTGCCGGATATGTCTCCGACATAGGTCCTTGCTGCACCACCGATAGATTGTGTAGATGTCACCGTCACGACTGTAGTGTCATTAGGGAAACCAACGCCGTCGTATGTTCCGCTGCGTGAAATGAACTTTGGTTGCCTGTATAGACAAGGAACTAGACAATACAGGTGATTCCTGAAAGGCTCTAGATCCTCATCCTCGAAATATCCGCTGTCGTAGGCATCGGACACCTCTGTACCATTCGTGTTTCCTTGTGCTGTTACCACTAGGTCATAGGTAAGACCCTCTACGCTGTCTACTGCGTAGAACTTACCCCTAAGCTTGATTACAAACCCTGGCTTGAGTACATTCTCCATTGGGTTGTAGCCCCTTACTGTGGGACTTCGGCCAAACTGTACACGCGCCATTAGCAATCACCTTCGTCTGCTGTTATGCTGTTTTTCTTCTCTGTCTTCATTTTTTTCTCTCCTTATGTGTTTAATTATGGGGGGATTGTTATGTTAGGGAATGCGTAAGTAGACCTCCGGCCACCGACGAACCAAGATAAAGTAACAAATCTTCCTTGTCCGCGCGTCGCACTGATTTACCGTAGTAGTAGACTATGGCTGCTGAAACAAGACCTGCCGTAGCATATCCCAATTTTACATTAGCAGTTCTGCCTGATTGAGATATTTGCAGCCCGAGTCCACCAAGACCTTCTCCTGGTATTCCAGGATTGGTGTGAGCAGACATCATGCCCTCGTACGAAAGCGTGTCCATCAGAGTTTCACCCCTGTTGGATCTTTGATGACTTCTGAGGCACCCTCTACTGTGGCTTTGATTGGTTTAGCCAATTTACCTGTTAGTTTCTTTGGCTTTTTGTTCATTTCCCTGTCGAATGCCCTCTTTGCCTTTGGATAGACTCTGGTCACGACATAGGTTCCTAAGATTAGGCCTCCGACAGTAGCGACTGCTGAACTCAAGTCTGGACTGTAGCTATTGTTCGTTGCGTCTGCACCTAGAGTACCATGCCATCGGATGGATCCACCTCTCGACCTGGGGGTGACTGTTCCGCCAATCCCGCCGCCGAAGAAGTTGTTTCCCGACATACCATCACTTCATCTTATGATACAGGGCTCCAACGACCAAGGCACCTATTATGCCTTGACCTACAGTTATGGCACCAAAGAAGGGGACTTCGAAAGTGCCTCTTCCGAAGACTTTCGAGTTTATCGCCTTCAATGGCGAGTTATTTCCTTGATTGATTGCTTGATTGACTGGGGCCTGGTTGGTATTGCCGAATGCGTGGTTATCCATCTGACCCATGTAGCCAGTTCGTCCGCCAGCGTAGCCAAGAGATCCGAAGCCGTGCGAGATATTACCTGCTCGAGCTTCGTTTCCCATGCCGCCAGACCTTCCGCCTGGGTAGCCTAGTCCTCCTCTGATTCCGTCCATGTGTGTATCAACTCCTCGAGCGTCCGCCCAGGGGTTCTTACGAACCCGAGGGATGACTAACTCGAATGTAATCAGAGGTTGCTTCGTGCGTGTGCGTACACGATTAGCCTGTAGGAATCTGTGCCGCTGACTGGGGTCACTGCTGATCCGTCGTCAGGGTCGTGCATAGATACCAGGAGGTTCACAGTTCCGCCATCGATTGACTTCACTGATACGCTACCTGCTGTGTCGTATGTTGATCCACCGCCGTCGTCCCAGGCAATGCTGCCGTAAGCGCCAACGATGTCAAGATCATCCTTGTTGTCTCCAGCTCCGAAGACAACTTCTATTGGACTTCCTTTTGCTGCTACTGATCCTAATGTTATGGAACCTGCTCCGAAGTCCACAGAGAAACCTGTGTCGTCTCCAGATGTAGTACCCTCACCGTTGATGAAGATGTCATGGCCGTCTGTCCATGTTCCGGTCACATGTAGGCAGTGCAGGGCGGGCTTGGAACCAGTGGCTAGCTCGTAGCCTCCGATTGCCGATTGTGCTAGAGTTCCTTGGTCTCCCATTTTCCTCTCACCTCACTCCTGTCTGACTTCCCGAAGGGAATCAGTTCAACTCTCCGCTGGATGTAGTCTGCTGAATTAGTTCGTGGTGCTGACCGACAACTAGGCCGACAACTCTGATCTTCTCTGCTGATAGAGCAGTGGAAGCCTGGCGTGTCCTGACATCCCATGCGATAGTCTTCTCTGGCTCAACAACGAGAGGTTCTGAGTAGAAAACTAGGGGCTCTTCTAGAACGCTCATTACTGAATTCTCTACGACTGGGGTGGTGATCCCTGCGATAGCCCACTGGGTCTCAACGATGTTCAGAGGGTTGACTGCATATTGAAGACCTTGCATCATAACATATAGCTCTTCCAGGGTCTTGAAATCAAGAGCCTTGGAGATCCATCCGTTGGCTGCAGAGGTCTTGGACCCGCTGGTACCTATGGAAGTGTTAGGAATGCTCCAAACACCTTGCGTGTCAAGTATGGAGAAGTGGTCAGCTCTTAGGCCGCCTGTCCCGTACTCTCCCTTTGCCCATACACCACGGTTCTTTCCACCCCAATTGGGGTAGGCGTAGCTTATGAACCCGTTTATCTGATCTAGATAATCGGCAATCAATGCTGCTGGTCTGTCAAAATATACCTTAAACTCCATTTCTTTTTTCTCTCCTTATTTTTTCAATGCGCTTGGTGCGCTGAATTAGACGAGAACCCTTTGGTATATCAACCGGGGTAGCCTTCTGTAGGCAAGTCGTAGTCCCTTGTAGGCAAAGCGTAGGCAATTGAGTCGGCAAGGTCATACGACAACGACCTGTGAGATTATTTGTGTCCAAGAGCGACCCCAAGGAACATACTGTGCGCGTGAGGCTTTCTGGTGACGACTTCGCAGATTTGGAGTTCGTTTCAGAACAACTTCAGATCCCACTGTCTACCTGTCTCAGGATGCATGCCCTTGAAGCTCTTAGGAACCGGAAGAACGATTTGTTCAGAGAAGCTACCAGGAGAAGGAAGCACCAGGACATGCTTGCTCAGCAGTTAGAGGGAATAGAAGATGGAGATTAGGGGCAAGAAATGCGTCTTGTGTGGACACAAGACGGGTATGATGAATACTTCTTGCAGTGAATGTGACGGGGAGGAGCTTGTAGTATTCTCCGATGAACTAGAAGGCGGTGATGATGCATTCTGGGGCGTGACTGTCTCTAAGCCCATTCAGAACTCCAAACAGGCATGGGAGTTTGAAGAGACAGTCCTGGGCAGTACGGAATCGTGGAAGGGACATTACACAGGACATGCAGTTGATGCGACGGCAGTCATAGGAGTCGGTGTTGAAATCAACCTAGTGGACATGCACTGGCACTTCGAACAAACCCAGGGCCATATTGCAGTGGATCTGCAAGAGTACCTATTCGGACTCAGACCTGGACTGATGACTGATGCAGTAATCTCTGTGGAGTTCTTTGACATCAATGAGATAGAGGAAGTCGAATGAAGGAATCTGGAACAGCAGCAAGAATTGCTCGTGAGGTTTTCAGTGTCGTGTCATCTGAGGAAGTTCTCAGCAAAATAAAGCCACCAGCACAAGCCATGATTGAAGACCAGGTTAGCAGACTCGAGGATCGTATAGATGATGCCTATTTACTACTTAGAGTAATAGTCGCATTACAAGTGGCTTCGCTTGGCGTGATATGCATGCTTGCATTCTAAGCCTGGGCTTGGTTAATCAATGCGGCATCTGGACCAGTTGGAACTAATGCTGCAGTAGCAGAGCCAGATGCTAGATACTCGAATCGCTTGTTTATTTGAAAAGCGTCCAATCTAGACATTAGTCCGGCACCTGCAAAGGCAACGCCTGCTGCTTTGGCCTTTCGCTTAGCGTTCTTGGACAGGTACTTCTGGTCGATTGCGATTTCCGTTGCTTCATTGATAGCGAATATCAGCCCTGCTGTTGAGGCAATCTTGCCCAGGGGAGAGCCGTAGATCTGCTTAGCGTATGCCTTGTAGCCTGCATCCGACGGTGCGAGTACCCTGGTAGCCTCATCGAACAGTGACATCACTGCTCCAAAGGCCACCAGGCCACCGACACAAGTACCGAGGATTACGCCGTTCTCTTTGGTCAGGCCTAAATCCCTTGCTCTGGTCGCCAGTTTCTTCGCCACTGAGTTCCCTCCTCATTCAGAAGAGGTTCACTCGTGTGGATCCAAGAGACTTTGTTCCGAAGAACTTAGCGTTACCCGTTGCTGCCGTGTTGTTAGGAGACATTGCTAGAGCTAGGTTGTTGTTACCGTGTGCTCCATGCATCATGCCCATGTTCCCATGTGCCATACCCATGTTGCCATGTGCCATGCCCATGCCTTGGTTAGCGTGCATTCCGAACATTGTCTGACTGGTCATACCTAGTCCGCCCATTCCTGGAATCATACCAGTGATGTTGCTGACACTTGGTATAGCACTTCTGACATCCTCAGATAGTGCATCCATTCTGCCGCCTACGCCTGCTAGAGTGATGCTTCGTACGAAGTCTGCTGCGATTAGCAGAGATGCGACGCTTACACCAGTCTTGACGAAAGCCTTGTCCAACTTGAGTCCGTCTGCGAGGACGATACCCAATCCACCGACTGTTGCTAGATCGATTGCTGCGTCTACTGCACTGCCGAGGTCAGGATGTAGCGAAGATGCGCCATCAACCAGCATACCTGGTATCATTATCCTGTTCATTATCTCAGACTTGGTAGCTCCTAGAACTCCCATCAGGGTGAATCCTGTGAAGGTAGCATAGGATAATTGAGCTAGACTGCCTAGGGAGTCGTTCTTCAACTTGCCTGGAATAGACATGAATCCGTCGCTGATGCCCTTGAACTTTAGACCGCCTGGGACGAATCCTAGGAAATCATCGATTCCGACATTCTTCTTAGCAGTTAGAGCCATAGCGGTGCTTCTGCGTGAAGACTTCCTCTTGGTTCTCCTCTTGGTAGCCTTGCGCTTTGCTCCGCCTGACCTGCGAGTTCTCCAGCCCTTCTTTGCTGCTGCGGATCTCTTTGCCTTTGTCATTCGAGTAGACTTTCTCTTAGGAGCAGCCTTCCTCTTGGTTCGGCGCGTAGTAGTAGACTTTCGGGAGCGTGCTGCTCTCTTAGCCGCGTTTGACCTCTTGGCAGCCTTAGCCTTGCGAGTTCTCCAGCCCTTCTTTGCTGCTGCGGATCTCTTTGCCTTGGATGGACCTCTCTTAGCAGTCTTCCTTGCTGGAGACTTGCGGGAAGCCTTTCTCTTGCGAGATGCTGCGGCCTTCTTGCCTGCTGCGGATCTCTTGGAAGCATTTCTCTTGCGAGTTGCCGCCGCCTTCTTAGCAGCCCTGGACCTCTTCGCTGCATTTCTCTTGCGAGTTGCAGCGGCTTTCTTTGCTGCTGCGCTGCGGGAAGCCTTTGTTCCGCCTCTTCTTACTGGTTTTCGTGCCTTTCTCGTAGTTGTACGCTTGGTAGCCATTGATTTCACTTTCCTTTTATTCTTTGGTGGGTTCACTAATACAAGTGTTCCTTCACTCATTGAGTAGGGCTCACTACCATTCACATATAACCTGTAAGTCATACTTAGTGTTCGTTTTGACTACGCTGTAATCAATTGTCGTTGCGGTAATCTCAAAGGGCAATGATGTCTACCAACGGCTGATGGGCCGACAGAAGAAGAAGGAGAGCACCGTACTAACATTGAGAGTACCCGCAGACATAATGTTACGCGTGAGGCAACAGGCAGAGGAGGAAAACAGGTCAATCAACAACCTGGTGCTTACATATCTGCAGTTGGACATTAACTTCTCAACAACCGAGCACAGACAGAAGCTAGAGGCCAAAGATAGGTCTCGGCGTAGGAGGTAGGTGATCCAATGGATTCTCCTAGTAAGCTCGTCAAGTCAATGGAACCCTTGTACGATGGAATAAGAAGCGGGCATCTGGTAATTTGTGGGCAAACCAGGTACGGTAAGAGTACGGCTGCCATGTGGTTCTTCCTACTAGAGTCTCTATTTGACGGCAGAAAGAACGCCACACACATATTCATTGATACCAAGCACGACGATGATTTGCTGGAGCATGGCTTTTATGCCAAGACAATCAATGACCTTCGATACTACTTGACAATGAAGGTGAAGAGAGTCATTTACCGCCCACCAGGTACTTCTGATAGGTCAAGGCATCTGACAGATATAGTAAATCTCCTATTCGAAATGCGTGAAAAGAGGAGATACAAGAAATGCCCTTATGCAGTGTTCGTGGATGAGGTTCAACTCTACGCTGCGAAGGGAGGGAAGCATGAGGGTTTGGAAAGGCTCTCTACGACAGGAGCAGGCAAGGACATCCACGCTATCGTAATTGGGCAGAGGCTTCAAGACATACATGAGCAAACTTTGTCCCAATGCAATAGCAGAATGGTGTTTTTCATGCAAGAGAGGCCAGACTACCTACGCTCTCGAATGATGACGGAATTAATCGACTGGATGGATTGGCTCAAGGAGAATCCCTATTATTCCGCCTTTCAGACTTTAGCCTCTGTCGATTGGAAGCTTCATACCCCCGTCCCACTCCCAATTTCGATAGACCCCTACGCACGGCAGTTTGCGCCTCCACCATCCAAACGAAGGCCTTGAACCACTTTGGCATCAATTCCTTGAATGCCTCAGCGATCACGACATCTCATCCGCAAATGTCTCTTGAATGGGTCTTGACTTCTGTATCTCATCTGTTCTAAGAAGAGATATGGCATTTTCAGTAGCGGTATTCAAGCATGACACCACGAGTTCCAATGGCTCTACTACATGAGTCATGTCGCGCACACACTCTGTCAATGGATCTACGCCTAGTTCTGGATTTATCGAGAGTTCGAAAAGTGTGTCGATTATGTCCATAGCCGCTGTTTCTGCAAGAGTTCTTGGTATTACCATAAGAGCGTCTGCAAACGCGAGCTTTGCTAGTTCTGCCCTTGATGACTGCATTGGCTCGGACGCTCGGATTGCTGCGGCCATTCTCGCTTGGATTGAGCCAGCACCAGGAACAGTCAATGGATTCTTGGCTGTTATGTACGCCACCCCTATAGCGTCGTCCATTGCACGGGAGAACTCTGCTGCTGTTTGCTCAGTGGGTGCAGGCAGAATGATTGAGGCTACATTGACATTTTCCCCTACAGCCTGAATATATGGATTGGGGCCATCTTCACCCCTAATCTTACATGTGCCTGAGCCAAGTTCCTCGATCATTATATCTGCTAGGTCGGCAACGACTTCTCCGTTGGTTGCTTTAGCAATCCTGTGCATGTCGCTTTTCCTGATATTTCTTACTGCTAGTATTCCCTTTCTTCTGAAATGCTGAATAGCCCTTGAGTCCATTCCCTTTTGACAAAGAACCGTAGCAATTCCCATTTCGTCTATTGCTGAAAGCCTTTCTTCCATGTATTGTTGCTGAACCTTCGCTATTTCTGCAATCTTGCTTGGGTCGGCTAGATTGACATTGGCCTGTGGAGGGCCAAGTTCCTCGTCCAGGAGCAGAATCTTCCCTGTGAAGGTGTCTTTGTCTGTTGGGTATGCATTCTGTTTGAGTATTACAACCCCTTCTACTAACTCAGCATCTTTTGGATTACCTGGTCGTCCTATCAGTTTGATGTTATCTGGCTTTGCGGCCTCTGCTGCTTTAGCGCAGATGTCACTTAGGATTTCTATGTAGGCCTCGGCAGACTTTCCGGTTATTGCCGTCTCTGCTACCTTCTTTGCTGCCTCGTAGGGAGTGTCGCCCTTCGTGGCGTTGGATTGAGCAGTCTCGATTGCTATTTGCAGGGCGTGTCTGTACCCATTCATCACGGCATTCGTCTGAACGCCTTTCTCGATCAGCACCATTGCTAGCTTCAGAAGCTCTGCTAGTGTGATTGTCGTTCCTGTCGTGCCATCGAATACTCTTGCCTCTTGTGCTTTGGCTGCTTGGGCGACTATTCTGGCGACTGGATCCCTGTCTCCCCCCATCTTGAGTATAGAAGCACCGTCGTTGGTAAGTTGGAACTCTCCCATCTTGTCTACCATCATTTTGTCGTAGCCGAGAGGTCCGAGAGTTGTCCTAACTCTCTCGCCCACTTCTACGGCTTTGGAAACAATGTACCTCTGTGCTTCCCTTCCTCTCAAAGTCTCGAACTCGTCTTCCACGGAGGTTTCAACCGTCTTTGCCGTTTAATTGCATCTCAAGTCCTTGATTGCCTTATCTGTTCGGGTGACATTTGGTAGCACTTGAAACGGACTTGGTACTCGGGTATCTTCTTGTTGAGAGCGTCCACGATAGCCTTCGTTCTGTCTCTTAGTAGGGCATTGCCATCCGTATCATTCACATGGTCTGCTTCTGCCTCAGCGAACACTTCCTCTATGTCATTTTCCAAGTCTACTATTACTGAAGCTACTTCCTCAGGATCTATCCTGTTGGTTTTCGCAAAGTGAAACCAGTCTATCCTGTCTCCCATGACAGTGAAATGGTCTTGGATTCCGTTCACTGTGAATAGGCCGTGATACACCTTGAAGTCGTCAGGGCTGGTTTGACTTGGTTCCCATACTCTGGGGTGCGTGTGGAAGAAGGCATCGGCACCATCCAAAATGTAGCCTGTCACCATCGCTTCATTCAGATGCCTCGCCCCTGGCCTGTAGTATAGTCTGTCTCCCTTAATCCAACCAGAAGCCTCACCGAAGTCCTGTGTCTTCTCTGCTAATTGCATGAATAGTTCCTTTGAACCAACAGGCCCTCTGATCTTCTCGGACTTGAACTTCCTCTTCACCTCGGATGGAGTCATTTTGTCTCCGAAGTCCTCGAGGTAGTCTTCCGCATCCTCATCCAGTTCTATCGGATGGGGATTGGCTTTGGGCATCTTGTAGCCTTTCTCCCATGGGAAAGGGACGGGTTCTCCCGGTGGACGGCCTGCGTATTCTCTTTTCCCACCTGCTGGGCCGAAGAACTCTCTCTCTCGTTTATCATGCACATCATCTGAAGGGCAACCTCCTCTGCAGTAGCCACTAGGAGGCGGTATCGGTGTGCCCTTCTTGCGAGGTTCTCCATCCCATGTTGATTCGTATAGAAGGCAACCGCATATGCACCTGTCCTCATCAGGATTGCTCTTTGTGCCGAATACGCTGTCCTTCGGGAGGTACATCTTTGGGAATGGAGGGTTCTTCTTGCATCTGCATCCATTACATGACTTGCATTTTGAACAACACTCATCTGGAGGGTTCTTCTTCTTCGGCTTGCCTTTGCCCTTCGGCTTGCCTTTGCCCTTCGGCTTGCCTTTGCCCTCCTTTTTCTTATTTTCATCCGATACCTCGTCTGTTTTCTTGAAAGGCTGCTTCCTACCTGTTAGATTCTTGATGAGATCCACACTCATTGGGCTGAATACGCCCTTGACTCGCTTCTGCTTCTTCGGTGTTGGTTTCTTCTGCTGGTTTTGGGGTTGAGTCTGCTTCTGACCTTGCTTCTGCTGGCCTTGCTTCTGCTGGCCTTGCTGATGCTGTGGCCTCTGTTGTTGCTCTTTTGATACGGGTTTTTGCGTTGCGAGCCATTTATCGAAGGGTTGCTTATCCCCCTCTTTCAGTTTTTCAAATATATCCGGTGGAATCTGTGTTTTTCGCCCGATTTTTTTGTTCTTCTCATTTATTGCATTCCTGGCAGTCTCAGGGAGATGGTCCCTCGAAGCCACTGCTGGATTCTTCTTCACCTTCTTCGCCGCCTTCGTGACATCCTTGAGGACTTGCTCCTGTTCGTCCTCAGTCATAGTGTGGGCAGAATAGAGATAGGAGATGGTTGGCCTGATGTGCAAGGTCGCTTTCTCCGAGAAGGGTGTCTTTAGACTGTACCACATCTTCTCAGGCCAGTCCTCCTTCCATTCATACCCCATGTCCTGAAGCTCTAGGAAACCAACAGAAGTGTCACCGAATGTCACTGGTATGCTGAGGGTGTATAGTTGGACGAACATTCCCTCTGGGGGATTGCTGCTGATGCTGATTGCCTTCGCTAGGTTCAGTGCTATTGCCTGGTAGTGTTCGTGAATGTCCAGTTTCTCATTTACTTTCACCGATACTGCCGAGTTCCCTTGACTCGATTGGAACAATAGCCTACTGCCCAATGGCTCAAAGTCGCTTATCGTCTCTGTACCTATTTCGAGTCCTGTTCCTTCTGACAGGAATAATGCGATCTGCTGGGCCATGACTTGCTGGCGCTCGCCCCCAGACTCAGGGACTCCTATTACGATGTCGAATGTTCCTTTTTCATCCAAGAACTCTAGGTACATCGAGTCCTTCTCCTCAATAGCGTCCATCACGACTTCGAATCCCCTTACATTCAGTTCACGCTTGAGTTGGGACCCTACGATGGAATCTCCTTTGATTTGTATTGTTCTCTTAGGGGGATTGCGCTTGGTTTTCACAAATCTCAAGTGGTAGTCAGTGAATCCGTCTATTTCCTCTTCCTTGTAACCGTCCTTTGCCACTGTCCTTTTCTTAGTGGGAGCCCTTGTTACGGCCTCCCCACAGGATTCGCAAGTGTGAGTCACGCGCTTGAGTCCTTTGTGTTTGCCAGTAGCAACAAATATCGAGGGGGTGGAGATATATCCGTCAATTTGATTCTTAGGCTCGCCCTTCAATGGTCCCTCTAAATGCCTTGAAAGAGTAATTTTTGGCAATGGATAGGTGAAATCTGGTTCTCTTGTGCCGAATTTGCTTATCATCTGGGGCTTTCCTCCCTTTGAGCACCCCTCATGGCTGGCGAACCACCACCAATCCCCTTCCTCATCCATCTTTGGTGGATTTCCACGCCAGGACTCTCCCAGAAGCGGATCGCCAGTGAATATGGTTTCTCCCTCATCGGACTTACGGGTTTGGATTGCCTGGCCTTGAGTTTTCGGCCCGCCTGTGAACTTGTTCGTCGTTCCCACCTTTCCGTCCTTCGGCATTGCGTAGTTGTACCTGTTCTCGTTGTGGAAGCGCATGGGAAGCTGAATGTGTCTTTCGGCGGCTTTCTTGAATGCTTCAAAGTCATCCTTCGCAGTCTTGGCTGATGAGTAGCCCACAGTGAAGTAGAACCAATCATCTTTGGGCATATAGAACACCTTTCGGCCTGTCTGGGAGCCTTTCGTGGGTATTGCCACGCCAGACATCGTTGGTGGATTGACGCTGATGTAAGTCGGGGCGATGACCGATGCCAGTTCCCTAGAGTATTGGATAGCACTCGGGTAGTGAACGCCACGATCCATTCGTGAGGCTGATACCATATCTGCAACTTCCATCAATCCTTCCCTATGCTCTGGATGCTCTTTGGCAATCAAATGGGCTAGGACATAGGCCTGGAGAGAGTGTCCGCTTGGGTATTCTGGTGTTTGCGCAGACTTTAGCAAATCGCCTTTGAAGTCAATTCCGTGCTGCTTGGCGAACTGGTGAGGCCTTTGCCTACCGAAGTAGTGCTTCATCTCAAGGATGAGGGGTTTTAGCGATGAGATGATTTCATTTGCACTGTCAGTGTCAAAGGGTAGCGATTCCTTCTCCATGTACTGCTCGAACAGAGGTATGATTTTGTCTGCAGCCTCTTGCAGGTGAGGCGGTACTGTTCTATTCTCGTAAGCGTGCATTACCTGCTTTAGTTCCCTCATGGTGTACTCGTCATCTGGATAGTCCTTCTTGGGCAGTTGGCTGAGCGTTATGTTGAACACGACAGGATTCTTCCTTACCCCTGCCTTGATTGCTAGGCTATGGTCGGGCTTACCTGGGCCTGTCGAGGAGTCTGCTCCCATGATGAAGGCATACACCCTACCTCGCGCCCATTGCTGTTGAGTCACGCCTGGTCGGTGTCCTACTCTCCATGCGGCTTCTCCTTTGTCCTCCACCTTCTTGAGTATGCTTTTGTCGATGCCCGTCACTTTGGCGATCTTACTGAGCCAGTCGCCCTTTCCCTTAGGCAACGGCCCATACTTCTCGATGAACCCTAATCTGTGCTTTGATGGAATTATCTTCATTCCTCTGGCCTTAGCCATTATGTCGCTCTTCCAGAACTTGTAGGCCTCTGGGTCGTCCTCATCGTACTCATAACCACGATCTATCTCATACATGGCTATGGCCTTCTCGGTCTTGTTCAGACCTGTTAGGTATCGCTCTGGGAACTTCTTGCCCT
>Ga0160423_10001944_pt1 | contig 17288 bp, 13 predicted proteins | sample CRUFie14St8metaG_FD_108191 | JGI IMG/M metagenome (GOLD analysis project Ga0160423, IMG submission 108191) | Marine microbial communities from the Costa Rica Dome - CRUD Field 142mm St8 metaG | ecosystem: Environmental > Aquatic > Marine > Oceanic > Photic zone | place: Costa Rica: the Eastern... | reverse complement strand
TTGGACAAACAATGTTAGTGCTGATTTTGCTGCTGGCTTAAATGTTAACCTAGCAGATAGCACAGACAATGAGTGGTACATTACAGGCATTCAGTGGGAAGAGGGCGATGTAAGCACGCCCTTTGAACATGAGGACTACGGAACTACGTTACGCAAGTGTCAGCGGTATTATCAATCTATGGACTATCACTTTGACCATGGCACAACATCAGCAAATATTTTTTATTACACTAACTTTTCATTCCCTATAACTATGAGAGCAACCCCATCAATGACAGCAAGTGCATACGGGTCAAACACTGGAGATGCTTATACTCAATATGGTACAACAAGCGTTGCTGGTTGGATTATGCAAAACGCAGTGCCAACAGGTGCTGTAATGAGAGGTAATCACGCCAACATTTATAATTATATGGTTGGTCGTGGAAAGTTTGATGCGGAGATATAAATGAATATTACATCAGCACAATATATTCTTAATGAAACAAAAGATGGTAATGGAACTGTTATAGTAGCCACTGTTGACGGCACTGAAATGTCTATTCCAAATGACCCAGCAAACCGTCACTACGCAGAAGTCATGCGCCAAGTAGCGGCTGGCGAACTAACCATAGCAGACGCTGACTGATGTTCGGTGAATTGGCATTATCCGAAAGGGCTATTGCGGACCAAGGTATTCTATCCGTTGGTTCTGCAAGTGCTGATGCCAACTTTACTGTAGACGGCGCTCCTATTCTTATAGCAAACAATTCTATAGATATGGAAGCTATATCAAGCATAAGCAGAATAGGCGCTGGCACATTAATTGGAACTATAGGAGTAATATCTGAATTTGAGCAAAGCGCTAATGCATTAAGGTTTGCTACTGGGGTGGTGGAGAAGTCATTTGGCTTTATTGTTGAATCAGACGGAAACCTTATAAAGAACGGAATATCTGAGCAGTCGTTTGACTTTACTCAGAGCGCTGCTGGACTAAGGTTTGCAAATGGAGTCTCAGAACAAAGTTTTAACTTTGAGCAATCCCTTTCTGCTAATGCATTGTATTCTGCTCATTCAGATCAGACCTTTGATTTTACACAAAGCGCTGAAATTAGCAGGGTTTTCAGCGGCGTTTCCGAAAACTTTTTTGAGTTTGAGTTTACTAGGGTTGCCGGACTGTTAATTTACAGAAGCTCTATTGAAATGGAGTTTGCTTTTATACAGACAATAAATGGCGATTTACTTTGGGCAGAGATAGACGCCAGCACTCCTGTGGAAACATGGAGCCAAATAAACGCCTCTGGTGGCACATGGACACCCATAAACGCCAGTGGTACAATAGAGCAATGGATTAAAAAGGTGGTATAGATGGCTAGTACATATACGCAAAATACTGGTATTGAAAAACCGGGTACTGGTGATCAATCAGGAACTTGGGGTGTAACTACAAACACAAACTTTGATATAATAGACCGAGCCGCTCATGGTCAGGTTTCTATAAGCATATCCGGCAGTACAGATTTGACGACAAGTGATGGCGCTCTTAGCAACGGCATTGCACCTGTTATTATTCTCACAGGTAGTCCGGGTGCTACATTTGAGCTTAGAGTCACGCCTACTGACCAGAAAAAACACTACACTATAAAAAATGAAACAGACGGGGCGTGTAGGGTTATTTATAAAGGCGTTACTTACTCAACATCTAATGGTGTAGAGATAGCTGCAAATTCAACACAGGCAGTCACAGGCGATGGTGGCGGCGCTTCTGGTGTATTTAAAAGCCTAACACCTAGCACAGACCTAATTAACGATCTGACTCCTCAGTTGGGCGGTGACCTTGATGTGGTAACCCACGATATAGTCAGCACATCTAACAGAAATATAGACATTGTGCCAAATGGCACAGGGGATGTCACCTTGCAAGCCGACACAGTACAGGTTGGCGACAGCAACGCGGATGCCACTATAACAAGCAACGGCACAGGAAACCTTATATTAAGCACAAACGGAGGGACAAACTCAGGCACAATAACCATTGAGGACGGGGTAAATAATGATATCAGCGTCACCCCTAATGGAACTGGAAGTGTCATTTTGGATGGGCTTAAATATCCTCAAGCAGACGGGTCGGCAAATCAAGTTCTTAAAACAGATGGATCAGGAAACCTAGCTTTTGCAAATGCAAGTTCCAGTCTTGGGACAACGCTAACTCTGGGCAACTGGACTATAGAAGTGGACGGCAGCAATAATCTTCTGTTTAAGTATAGTGGAGACACAAAGATACGGATGACTTCTGCTGGGGCCTTTGACGTAGAAGATGATATCACAGCATTTAGTGGTATATAAAAATGACACTGCCATCGTCTGGAATCATTAGTATAAACAACTTAGTCTCTGAGTTTGGCGGGTCTGCCCCCCATGCTCTTAGCGAGTATTATAGGAATGGTGGCCTAGTATCTTCTGGCAACACAAATGTTCCTACATCTGGAGCGATTGCGTTATCTGACTTCTACGGCGCAACAGCAACAACAACAAGAGACATCCGTGTTCAGATGTCTTACAACGCTGGTCACGGATATTCTGCTTTTGGGGTCACATCAGCTAACAGTACAGCCTCCCCTCAGTCTTACTCAGGAAGCTTATTATATAATTCGTTTACTATCTATTCCCCAGTGTTCCGAGCAGGAACAGGATATTTAGGACAGAATATTAATTTTAGCTTTAGTCAAAACGAAGATGCTCAGGCAAGCTCTATTTATTTGTACGGTGGTACAAGCCCAACAGCCGTTAATACGGTGGTTCTAGGGCTAGATGCTGGATACAGTAGTAGCCAAGGTGGAGCCAGAGGCTTTACAATTGCTTTTGATAGCAACGGCGGATGCACAAGCATTACAAACACAAGCAACACTTACAACTATCCTTTAATTTCAATTTCAACAAACAACCCAAGCACTAGTCATAGATGGTATATGTGGCGCTGCGTATCTCCAAGTGCCTCACAGAAGGCGTCAACCATGATGAATGGCGATCCAACAAGCTTTAGCTCTGTAACTCAGCCAGCATAAGAGTAAGATTAAATGCCTCTTCAAAAATTACAATTTAGACCCGGAATAAACAAAGATGTTACATCTTATTCCAATGAGGGCGGCTGGGTAGATGGCGACAAAATAAGGTTTCGCCTTGGCTTTCCAGAGAAGATTGGCGGATGGCTAAAGTATAGCGTCAACACCTTTCAGGGCGTTGCCCGCGCTCTTCACAACTGGATAGCTTTGGATGGGTCTAACTTTCTAGGAATAGGCACGCATCTAAAATATTACATTGAAGAAGGTGGTGGCTTTAATGACATTACGCCATTAAGAGAAACCACAGCGGCTGGAGATGTTACGTTTGCCGCGACCAATGGATCTACAACAATCACAGTCTCAGATACAAACCACGGCGCTGTGTTGAATGACTTTGTTGAATTTTCTGGCGCTGCTACTTTAGGTGGCAATATAACAGCAGCCATACTAAACGCAGAGCATCAGGTAACAGCAGTTATAAGCTCAAGTCAGTATCAAATAGTTGTTTCCGCTACAGCCAATGGCTCCGACACAGGCAATGGCGGCAGTTCAGTTGTGGGCAAATATCAAATCAATGTTGGTCTAAACTCACAGGTTGGAGGCACGGGTTGGGGTTCTAGCACATGGGGTAGAGGGGGATGGGGTTCTGGCTCAGCGCTCACCACGGTAGCTGAAATTAGACTTTGGTCACATGATAACTTTGGAGAAGACATTATCATCAACCCAAGAGATTCAAACGTGTACTATTGGGACAAAGGGACAGGCCTTAGCGCTAGGGCTGTAGAACTTTCAACACTGAGCGGAGCCAAGTCAGCGCCGCAGATAGCTAAACAGATACTTGTGTCTGATCAGGACAGGCATGTTCTGGCTTTTGGGTGCGATGGATTAGGGGCAAACTCAAGCGCGGCACAAGGAAACGGTGTTCAAGACCCATTGCTTGTCAGGTTTTCCAGTCAAGAAAATGCTGTTGATTGGTTCCCCACAAGTACAAACACTGCTGGTGACCTTATACTTGGCTCTGGATCAGAGTTTGTGCAAGCGGTAGAAACAAAGCGTGAAATACTTGTGTGGACAGATACATCTCTACACTCAATGAGATTTATTGGACCGCCATTTACCTTTGGCATACAGCAGTTAGCGTCAAACATTACAATTATGGGGCCTAATGCTGCCGTGGCAACAGAAGACGTTGTTTACTGGATGGGTATAGATAATTTCTACACTTACTCAGGACAAACAAAGCAGCTTAATTGTACAGTAAAAGATCATGTGTTTAACGATTTTAACTTCTCCCAAGCTGATAAAGTGTACGGCGGAATCAACTCTGAGTTTTCAGAGGTAATATGGCTTTATCCATCTGAGACAAATTCCTTATCCAACGGCGGCACAGGAGAGAACGACAAGTATGTTATCTATAATTACAAGGACGACATTTGGTATTATGGCAACCTTAGCAGATCAGCTTGGCTTGACAGAGGCATAAGAACATTCCCGATAGCCGCTGAAGGGGGGTACTTATACAACCATGAATTTGAGTATGACGATGACGGCTCCGCTATGGATTCATTTATTGAATCAGCGCCTATGGATATTGGGGACGGAGATAAGTTTGCTTTAGCCACAACTGTTGTGCCTGACCTAACATTTGTAGGGTCAACTGCACTTTCTAGCCCACAAGCAACATTTACCTTAAAAGCCCGGACAGAACCGGGGGCGGCGTATGGTAGCACATCTAGCGGTTCAGCGGTAAGAACGGCATCCTCCCCAGTAGAGACGTTTACAGAGCTTCTTAATCTTAGGGTAAGAGGTAGATCATTCGCCATAAAGGTTGACTCATCTGCTTTGGGTACGAAGTGGAAGTTAGGTTCTCCTCGCGTTGATATACGTCCAGATGGTAGGCGCTAATGGCTGTAATTAATGTACCAGCACCTAGACTGCCTGAGCCTACTGAAGAGTATTCTCTGGCCTACATGCAGGATTTACTGAGAGCGCTAGAGATATTTATTGAGCAAGAGAGGACTCCGGGGGAGCTTCGGGGGACAAAGATAACCTTAACCGATCTGCCGACAGCATCGACAGGTCTTGAATCGGGAGCATTATGGAACAACTCAGGAGTGGTAAACATTATACCATAGTACAAATGGCCGCTGAAGCAATTTTGAAACTGAAGATTTTACCTAGAATAATGATGCTGATGATGTCTGTGTCGGCATGGAGGGTGGTTGAGTGGTTTATGACCCTAGAAGACCCCACAAGTCAACAGGCAGCGCTGGTAAGCGTGGTAACGGGCGCTATGACAGGCGCATTCGCAGTATGGATGAATCACGAAGGAAAGCCACATGATACAAGCTCTATTGGGTCCGATAGCAAACCTAGCAGGAACATGGCTAGAGGGAAAAGTCGAGACGAAAAAGGCTGAGACAGGGGCCAAGGTTGCTAAAGCCAAGGCCGAAGCTGTCATTATGGAGAAGAAGGCCACAGGTGAAATAGACTGGGACCTCAAGATGGCTGATGCCTCTGCGTCAAGCTGGAAAGACGAATGGCTTACAATTTTGTTCTCGGTCCCGCTTATCCTAGCGTTCTGTGGTGATTGGGGAAGACAAATTGTAGAGGAAGGTTTTACTGCTTTGCAGGCTATGCCAGAATACTACAGATACACATTAGGAATAATCGTGAGCGCGAGCTTTGGAACAAGAGCGGCGACTAAGTTTTTTGGTAAAAAATAGAAAGGGTTACACAATAGGGGTTTAAGTGTTACAATCTCCTAACGTCAATGATCGGGAGACTGTAAAATGGCACAGCCTACTTTGCCTAGATCAGTTTACGAAGAGACTGCAAGATTGTTTTACTCCTCTGGACAGAATGTAGCCAGAGCAGCAAGATCAGCAGGATTAGCATACAACACTTTTAGCTCAAGAATAAGAAAAGCCAGAGAGCTTGGCATAATCACTGACAAGTCAAAAAACGAAGCCAGTGTTGTAGAGGCCAAGGTTGTAGTTAAACCCATATACAGAATACAGCAGAGGAAATCCAAACCAGAGGAAACTCAAAGAGTCTTAGCTATAGGCGATTGCCATGATGGCCCTTCATTGCCAGACAAAACAAGGTTCTTCGCTATGGGTCAGTATGCTAAGATTAATCAAGTGGATAGGATTGTACAAATAGGAGACTTTGCAAGCGTTGACTCTCTTAGTAGATTTGACGGAAATGACACTCTAAATGGAAAGAAAAAGCCATCGTTTGGCGAAGATATGAAAAGTTTTCAACAGGCTGTAAGAGCTTTTGATAAAGGGTTAGACGGCTACGATGTCCCGAAACATGTGACGTTAGGAAACCATGAAGACAGAATATGGTCATATACTAATAAGAATCCAGAGATTGTTGAGCTTCTCGACCAAATACTATTTGCCACAATGGATGATTACAAGTGGACCTACTCTCCTTACGGAGAATTTTATTTTATTGGTGATGTTGGCTTTACTCACGCACCTCTGAATATAATGGGAAAGGCATACGGAGGCATGCACGCTGAGAATCAAATATCAAGAGATGCTTTGCACGATGTTATATTTGGTCATACTCACAAGAGGTTAGACAAGAATTTTCCTAAAATGGGTAATCAGTCGATTACTATAATGAATTTAGGCACAAGTCTACCGCAAGGACACGTTGAGGAGTATGCTAAACATACGTTAACTGGATGGTCTTATGGGGTCTACGACATCCAGATAAAAAATGGTAAAATAGACGAAAGAACGTGGATACCTATGGACAACCTTTTAGAAAGATATGGTGGAAGTTATGCGGGAGATTAATAAAATTATTGTACATTGTGCTGCTACACCAGAGGGGCGCGATGTAAAGACCGAGGAGATTAAACGCTGGCACACAGAGGAGCGTGGCTGGAGTGATATCGGTTATCATTGGGTTGTTGAGTTGGACGGCTCTATTAATCAGGGTCGCGATGAATCTATCAATGGCGCTCACTGTAGGGGCCATAATAGCGACAGCATCGGCATCTGCTACGTTGGTGGGTCTGACTCTGAAGGAAATCCTAAAGACACACGCACCGAAGGGCAGACTGACGCGCTTGTCACCCTCATCAAGGAAATACTTGATAGACATCCAGACGCAGAGGTGTTCGGACACAGAGACTTTTCATCAAAAGCCTGCCCATCATTTGACGCAAAATCAGAATATGCAGGACTCTAAGGAGTAAACAATGGCACTACCTCTTTTATTAGGATTAGCTGGGTCTGGATTAGCTGGCGCTGGCATGTTAGGCAGCATGGGCGCCCTTACCGCTGGCGCACTTGGTTCTGGGCTAGGTTCTTACCTTGAAACAGGTGATCTTGGTAAAGGTATACAAACAGGACTAACCTCATTTCTAGGAGGTAAGTTACTTGGCTCTGTTATGGGTGGTGCAGATGCAGCAAGTGCAGCTACACAAGCCACTCCAACGGCGCAAATGGCGGCTGACCCAATGTTAGCTGGAACCAACATCCCTACTGAGTTGACAACGGGAGCAATGTCAGGAGGAGTTCCATCCTCTTCCGGCAATATGTTTAGCAATATGCTTAGTGACCCAACTACGGGCATTGGAAGTAGCATCCCTGCTGACGCCACAATGGGGCAAAGATTTGCTGGTGCTAAAGACGCCCTAATGAACCCTGCATCGATAGGCGCTGGCTTGGGTACAGCACTTTCTATACCTCCACCTGATTTTGAGAAGAAGAAGTCAGACTTCAACACAGCAGAAGCTGAAGCAGCAAATAGAGAGCGCTTTAGGCCGGGGGCTGGGTTTAGACCCGGAATCGATGATGAGTTTAATTACTTTGGGCCGATTAAATATGCGGCAGAAGGCGGTTTAGCCTCTTTAAGATATCAAGAGGGCGGCTCAATGCCAAACGATAAGGAGTTAATATCTAACGCTGTAGATGCTATCCAAGGTAGAGACAGAAATCCAGAAAGAACTTTAGCCATGTTTGTCTCACGATATGGTGAAGATGCTTTACGCGATCTAGTTGACCGTGTGCAAAGTGGTGAGTTCGGTCAGAACGCCTCTATAACAGAGGGACAGGTAAGTGGTATTGGTGATGGTATGGACGACATGATACCAGCCACACTAGAAGGTGATCAGGATGTTGTTCTTTCAGATGGTGAGTTTATCGTTCCTGCGGATGTGGTTAGCGGGTTGGGCAACGGCTCGACTGACGCAGGCTCGAAGAGTTTATATGAGATGATGGATCGTGTTCGTGAGATGAGAACTGGCGGCACAGCACAACCTAAACAAGTACCACAGGAGAAGATGCTACCAGCATGATTATATCAGCAGTACCCAGAGAGGTTCTGGGGATCGTCTGGGGAGACGTAGCAAAGTTAATGTATAAGTCAGTAGAGACTTCCAACGGGAAGTACAATATTGACGATTTGTACCATGGTCTAAATAACGGTCAATATGTGCTATGGGTCATAATGGATGGGAAAGAAACTATAGCAGGAATAACCACTAGCATAATTTCTTATCCGGGACGCAAGGCAATGGCAATGGATTGGATAGGTGGAACAAGGATGAGAGAGTGGCTGCCAATGGCAATGGAAACTCTATCAGAATATTCAAGAAAGAACGGATGTTCTCATCTTGAGGGTTACGGAAGAAAAGCGTGGGGACGATGGTTATCTAAATACGGCTGGAAGCCGGAATATATTGCTTATAGAATGGAGCTATAACAATGAGTAAAGGCTCACCTAAACCAACAGATCAGACGGTTGTTCAAACCAATCTACCAGAATATGTACAGCCATATTTTGAGCGCCTACTTCAGCGCACGGAGTCTGAATCCAAGCAACAATATCAGCCATATCAAGGGCAGCGTCTTCAAACTGGTGGCGCTGACGTTACGAATGCCCAGCAAATGGGCAGGAATATCGCTGGTCAGGGAATAGCAGGATTGCCGCAAGCGCAAGCTGCTACAACGGCTGGCCTTGGAAGGGCGCTGCAAGGAATGGGCTATCAGTCTCAGGACTTCGATAGTGCAGCAGCCCAACAATATATGTCCCCTTACATGCAGAACGTGGTAGATGTCCAAAAACAACAAGCTATTCTTGAAGCTCAAAGACAAAATGCAGGCCGTGCGGCTCAAGCCGTCCAAGCAGGGGCGTTTGGCGGCTCGCGTCAAGCCGTTCAACAAGGACTTGCTCAAGAAGCTTTGTCCCGCCAACTCGCAGAAATACAGGCTTCGGGGCAGCAGAAAGCATTTGAATCGGCACAGTCGCAGTTTGAAAGAGATAGAGCATCAAGAGAATCCGCAGAAAGACTTGGATTAGGCGCGGCAGAGTCAGCCGCAGGCCAGTCTGCTCAGTTAGCGCAACTAGGGCAAATGGCTAGAGAAGGTGATATTCAGGCCGCTTCTTTGTTAGAGAAGATAGGCAGGGATGTTCAAGCTGAAAAACAAGCTGGATTGGACCTTGCATATGAAGATTATGTGCGTCAGAGAGATTACCCGCGAGAACAGCTACAATTCTATTCATCTATACTTAGAGGTATACCTGTTCAACCATCTACAGAAACAACCAAACTTCAGCAGTACAACCCCATCCAACAACTACTTGGAACAGGGATTTCTGCGCTAGGTTTGTATAAAGGGCTTGGTGGATAAAATGAATATAATAGATGTCCAAGACCAGTTAAAAAACTTCTCTGAGCAACAGCTAATAAAAGAAATGCAGATGCCCACTGGCACTGCTCCTCAGTTTCTTGTGCTTAGTGAAATACAACGCCGTAAGCGCGTCAGGGACGACTTTACCAAGAGACAGGCGGCAGCAGAGCCTACAGTCGCTGAAGAGGCTGTGGCGGCTGCTGGAGTGCCTATGAGTGGTATAGCTGGTATGTCAGAAGCTATGGCTCCACAAAGCGCTGCGTCTGATGGCATAGGTACTATCATGCCTCAAACAATGCGTCAGAGCGCTCCCCCTCCTGCTCCAATGCCTGATGATATGGCTATGGGTATGAGGTCTGGTGGTTTGATGTCATATGGAGAAGAGCTTTCTCAGCGCATGTCCAATGATAAGATTGATCCATTCCTAGATGAAGTCGAGCAGATGGCTAGCGATAGGTTTGGCTTTCAAGGCTCTGAGATAACATCAGCAGATACTGGTGGGAAGCGAATCGAGTCTGATGGTATTTCATACCCACGGCCTGCCATACCACAGCCTCCAAGGTTTAGCGGCGGCAAAGGTGTTGGGGTTGGCCCAATACAAGCGGTTCCGTTTGCACAAAGCATTATGAGAAGGTACTCAGATGGCGGTATAGTAAGTTTAGCTTCTGGTGGGAGAATGAGAATCGAAGAAAGACGTATGCCAAACGGAAAGATAGGTCTATTTAGAGGCAACACGTTTCTTGGATTAAAAGAAGAAAACAAATCAAAGGGGAGCCTCGCTGAAAAGATAGGTTTTGGCAAAGACAGAGATGTCCTAGGCCGACTAAAGGATGCGCTTGGCCTTCAAGAAGGTGGAGTTGTAAAAGCCCAAACAGGGACTTATTTCCCATCAACTGCTGAACTGTACGGACTGTATGGTCAGGAATCAGGATACGGACAAAATCTTTTTGGCTCCGCTGGTGAGATTGGTCCATTTCAAGTTCTTCCAACAACCGCTATCATGCCGGGAAATCAAATAAAATCTCTTTTCCCAGAGCTTGAGGCTGCTATTGCTAGAGGCGACTACCCAAGTGCCGCTGCTGCCTACGAAGCTAATAAAGCAATGGTTGATGAAGCTCTTATGAGCGGTGAAAAAGTTGAGCCTTTTGTTCTTAGTTATTTAGATAATGCAGAAAGAGTTTTAGGAAATAGAGATCTTGCAACTCTTGCTTTCAATCAAGGCATCTCAGGCACAAAGGATTTTTCCGGTGATGTTTTAGATACTGACTATGTGAGCGGTGTTCGCTCAAATATGGCCGGGTTTGATGAAGCAAGAGAAAAACTTTCAGAAGATGTAATTAATCAAGACATGGGACAAAAGCCTGATTTGCTTTCTGGCCTAATGGGCGCTCAGGCTTCCACACCAACCGCCTCTCCCGTTAAGCCTGTTAGAAGTGAAGAAGAAACAAATGCCAAAAGAGAATTTATACTTGGTGGCATTAAGAGCGCTATGGGACCTATGCAAATTCGCGGTCTTGGTGAGCAATATTATGGTAAGGGTGACCCGATTATTGATGAGGCTCTTGAGGCAAGAGGGTATAGGCCGCAAGGAATGGCTGTCAGAACTACAGAAGCAGCCACAGCAACAAAGGATATTACAACTGCATCTGGAGAGGTTATCAAGGCTGGCGAAACCGTGCCAGAAAACACAGTGTTATCTCAGTCTGAGGCTCAGGCAAATGCCATACCAGCGGATGCCACTGGTGGTAGCGTAGCTCAAGAGGTTGTTGTTGATGCGGGCAAGGTTGCGGAAACATCTCCATCTGCTTCTATTATTGAACAAAACATTGCTAGTGCTATTGCTAACAAAGCTGATGACGAATCGGAGACAACCACAGATGAGGGCAATGTTGTTACTGGGGCTGAAGATGGCTCAGGCACTACTCCTGAAAGAAACATTACATATACATATCCGCAAGGTGGCGCCTCTTCCAGCTTAGAAGCAGAAATATTAAAACTACAAGCTGATATGAAGAAGTCACGCGAACAAGACAAGTGGCTAGCTATAGCCCAAGCTGGTCTTGCTTTGATGTCTTCAGACAACCCAACTCTATTAGGCGCCGCTGGGGAAGCTGGCGTGTCTGGCCTTAAAGCATTCCGTGAAGCTCAAGATAGATATCAAGAAGGTGTTATCGATCTTATTAATGCAAGAGCCAAGTTAGCTAAGGATTCTAAATCAAAAGGTCTAACCGCCTCATCTGCTGTTAGTAGATTAAAAACAGTAGAAGAAGAATTAAGGGGTAAGGTGGACGATAACGGATTTGTGTTGATAGCACCAGCAACGGGCGCCAGAAGACAAATTCTGTTGGAAGAAGAGCAAACACTAAGGGACATAATGGGATATTTTGACGTAGACGCAGTTGCCGCAAGCAGAATCCCCGCAGCACAATAGGGGCGCACATGCCAAATATATATGCAAAAAGCGCTCGCTCAGGCAGGACCTACTCTGTAAACATCGCTGGCATTGAGCCAACTCCAGAAGAGCAAGCATACATTGAACAGCGTATCGACAACATCGAAGGGTTCGGTGCTGTTGAAGCTCCTGCGCCTGTTGAAGAAGAAGGCTTAGAAGGCAACCTAATAAGCCGTTCAGCCAAGGCATTCGGTAGAGATTTTCTAACATCAATAACACAGCTTCCTCAAGGATCGGTTGGACTTGCCGAATCCGTATTGGGGTATGTTCCGGGGTCCACTGCTATTGGAGAAGTGGCGCAAGATGTCTCTGAGGCTGGCAGAGAAGGCGTTGAGTATATGCTTGGTCAGTCTCAAGGAACGCCAGAAGAGAAATTTTCAGGCGCTTTGGGGTCAATGGCATCCTTTTTTGTACCCGGCACTCTTGCGGCAAAAGGAGCGCAAATTGCTGGGGCTGGGCTAAAAGCTCAGGGATTAGCTGGTTTATCTGGTGCTGGGGCTGCTGGTTCTGCTCTTGGGGCTAATGAGCCTATTATGAGGGTGGCAGATGCTATCTCTAAAGGTAAAGAAGTAAGCCCAGAAGAATTTATAACCGCTACAAGACTTGGTGGTGTTATAGGTCTTTCTGAGATATTGCCCCTTCAAAGAGTTATGGGTGATTTTATTAATCTTCTTAGAAGGGTTCCGGCAGGAAGCCAAGAAGAGGCTATCAAAAAAGTAGGCGGCAGAATTAAAAGGGCATTAGGCACTGGCGTAGCTGAGGGAACTCAAGAACTTTTGGCTGGTATAGCTCAAGATTTTGTTGAGCGAGGCTATATTGACCCAGAGGCTGAAATTGGTGGGACAGCAAGTGATGAGTTTATATATGGGGGTAGCGCTGGCGCGGCATTATCCTTGCTTGTTGACACCATCAGAGGGCGACAACTAAATAAAATAGACAGTGCGTCTAAGCAACTAGACGAAGACTTGCTTGAGGAATCAGCGGAAACCGCTGAGAAAGCAAAGTTTGGGTCTAACTCATTACAATCAGGTCAAGTGTTTGAGGGTGAGCAAAAGCTGCTTCCGTCTCCTAAAGTAACGGAAGAGTTGGGCGAAGAAACAATACCAGACAACACAAAAAACCGCCTTGAATCTCTTGGTTTGACATCTGAAGAGGAAACTCTGCTTGCCGCTCAAAGCGCCAGAGAAAAGAATTTAGCATTTTCTGATATTGAAATTGCCGATCTTCCTGCTGATGAAGCAGCCATCATACAGCAGAGGAGAATGGCGACAGGCAAAGACCTAGACAAGGCTGTAAGTTTAAATGAGCTTCAGAGCGTAGTTGGTCAGGAAGCATATGTACGAGAGTACAAAAAACAAAAGCCTATTGAGTTTAGGGAATCTCCATCCAATCCCAGAAATCAAAAGAGTTTTAGTTTTGATCAATATGATCGCGCTGTTGAGGCCGTAAAGAATAGTAAGAAAGTTACCATCCCTTTAATACAGTCGGCAGCCCGCAAGAAAAAAGGCGAGACTGTACCTCTGTCTGTCGCAAAAGACATTAGAAATGAGATGGAAAGAAAGGGTGTAATACAACCAGTTGCCGAAAATAAGTGGAACGTGCTTCAAGAAGAAGTGCAACAGGAAGACCCATCAACTCCATTGCGTCAAACATACACTGAGCTAGAGCGCAAAATTGATGAAGTCAGGAACGAAAGAAATCAGGCAACGGAGCGCCGTGACCAAGCCAATAAAGACGGCGATCAAATCGTATTCAACACTGCCAAGCAAGAGGTGGCAGAGATTGATAGGCGAATTGATAGGCTGAACAATCAAAGGGATAGGGTCGAAGCTCAAATAAATGAAATAAACCCAGAAAACCCAATAGTTAATTCTATAGATAGGACACAGCAAGAGGTCAATAGAGCAAAACAAGTAAGTGAAGCTGTGCCAGAGCAGCAACTGACTGATGAGTATGCTCGTAAACGTCAGCGTGTTGCTAATGCTTTGCGTAAGTATCTTCGCACTTTAGGTCTTGGGGATAGAGTAGACCTAGTTACTGAGAATGTAATCTTCCCAGAGGGTTTGGATCAGACCCCTCCTATGGTTATTGAGGGATACGAGGAGGCGGGGGATAGTGGTCGCAGGGTAATCGGGCTTGCGATGGAGATTTACGATCCTAATTTATCGGAGGAACAGCTAGCCATTAAGTTACGCGGTGTTATGAACCATGAGATGATTCATGCATTGCGTGGCTTGGGGCTGTTCAGTGATAAGGAGTGGACAACTCTTACTAACGCAGCCAAGAACAAGAAGCGCAGCAAGTATGTAAACGGTAAATTACAAGAAAGAGAATATACATACTATGACAGAGCATTGGCTATCTATGGGCCTTTTGGTCAAAGTGAAGAAGTTATTGTTGAAGAAGCTGTGGCTGAGATGTTCCGTGATTATGTTGACGGCAAACTAAAAATTGCTGGCAAACCTCAATCACTATTAAAGCGTATTGTTAAATTCTTCACATCTGTATTCCGTTCACACAATGATGCTGGCTTCAAGCAGGCAGCGGATATATTCCAAAATATTATAACTACAGACAAGTCAAAGCAGATTGGTCGCAGGCCCACCATGTCTGAGACAAACTTTGATGATGCAAACGTGGCTAACGATAATATAAGAAAGTCATCAATGGCGTTCTCAGCAGAGAACAGTGTTGTTGCTTATAAGGTTGTTACAAAAGGCCCAGATGGAAAGTTATATCCTCTTTTTGTTGATGCGAGAACTGAAATACCTTTGGGGTCATGGGTTGAAGCGGTCATGCCGTTTACCATTAAACATAAAGGCAAACTTTATGTTCCTTCCAAGGGCGCTGTAGGCGCTGATGGAAAACCAAAAGCTGGTACTGGTGATTTGATACCCATTCCAGATCAAGCCACTAGAGAAAAACTCATACAACAAGGATACCTTCCTGAAGGCTCTGTGGCAAAAAAGATAAAGGTGGTTGCGGCTCGTGGAGGGTTTCATGCTGGTAGCCTTCCTATAGCAAACCACATAGGAAAAGAGCCTAAAGTAACTCCTCGTCAAAGGCAGATACTAATCGATAATGGATATGGGCGATCTATAAAAGGAAAGAACAAAATTAATATTAGAGAGGATGATCAGGTATGGGTAGAGGTTCTCGTTCCAGATAATTCTCATGGCACTGATTGGCAGGCTGTGGCAAATAGCAATGCTGGTGTTTATGCAGACAATCCTAATAACAGAAAACTTAATCGTGTTGGTCAGATTAAACCGCAAGAAGCAGATATAAACGATCAGATACCATTTGGTGGGCATTATATTTATAGGCAGGGAGCAGCTAGTAAGGAGGAAAGCTGGGTAATTAGTGGTAACATGCTTGTTACAAGAGAGCTTTCCCGCGAAGAATCCAATGCTATATCTGCAAGACAAGGAGTTAAAGATAGCCCAACCTTTGCCGAGCTTGTTGAAATATTTGGCCCTCAAGAGGCAAGACAAATCGTCTCTGGAAAGAATGAGAAAAAATATTCTGTGGCGCCCTCATCACCTTTAGGTGGCATTTCTCAGTTCCTCACCAATCAAGAAGTAGAAGAAGTATTAGCTGGCACAAAAAGAAGTGTAGAAAACAAAGCGGAACGAATAACAAAGATATTCAAGGAGCTTCCGTCTGCTGAGAACTTTGCCGCAGTTGCGATAGCTGGTCAGGCCAAGAAGGGTTGGTACAAGGATTCAGCAAAAGCAATAATGGATATCTTTGGTGTTGCTGACGCCAGAAGGTTTACTGCTTTGTTGGCAGCTACATCTCCTCAAACATCTGTAGAGATGAATGCCATAAACACCCTTAGTATATGGGCTAACTGGAATAATGCTGGAAGGCCACAAGACCCAGACACGATTATAAAAATAATGGGTGAGAGCGTTCTTGGTGACAAGGGCGTGGATTCAGTCCTGCCAGCTTGGACTAATAATTCTATCCGTGCCTTGACCGCGCCGTTTGGTCAAGAGATGAACATTCTTCTCTCTGGCCCAAAGGTTAACTCGTTTATGCTGAACCTTGTCAATGAGCTTGATGAGGTAACAAATGACACATGGATGGCTAACTTTGCTCTAATTGAACAGCCGTTGTTCACTGGCAAAACAAAAGCTAGTGTTATAGATGAGGTTGGTAAAATAGGACTAAAAGGTCCGGGGTATCTGGCATTTTCTGCCAGAGTTAGAGAAGCAGCTAGAGCCGCTAGTGAAATCACTGGTGATAGCTGGGCGCCAGCAGAAATTCAAGAGACTGTCTGGTCGCTTTCCAAAGCTCTATTAGAAAGACGCAAGGGCAAGGATAACATCCTAACTGCTAAAGAATTACTGACTGAGGGCATCATAACAGACCAACAGGTTGCAGATGTTCCAGACTTTGCTACACTGTTTACTGACGGTGTGTATGGAAGGATACTAGAAGATGCAGGGTACAAACAGCAACTTGACGCTATCAGAAGCCGCGAAGATGGCGATGGAATCACAATTGAACCAAGGCCTGTCTACAGCGCAGAAAACGTCTCGGCTAATCCAGACTTTATCAGGAGAGAACTTGGTGAGTTCGCAGACAGACTTGAATTCCTTGCAGTCAACGGAAAGAAGGGACTTAGAAAACTCAGCGCCGCAGTCCCCCAAAGAATCCAAGGCGGCAGACGCGCCGCAATCGATGTCAGAATCGGTGTCGGATTTAATGGACGCGTTTTCAATAAGCGAACAGCAGGCAGAACGGTTAATGGATATAACGTAGTATCCACATATACTGTCGGTGGTAATGCAGCCAGAACATATAATGAGCAAAATGTATCTACACCAACATTCATTGAACTAGAAAAAAGCGATCAATCAGCGCAACAGTTTTTCGACTCAATTGTAGGGGCTAAAGCCAGCCTAGGTGAGTTTGGCGAATCTGTGTTTGTGTACCCTGTTGATGAGTATCGTGATATGAGGCTATTCCTTACAGAGGATGGCACTGGCGGCTTTGCTCTCAAAGAGACAGACACTAAAGGCGCCACTGATATTGTTTCTGTGTTTAACAGCAGCACACCAAGCGCTCCGGGGGCTGGAGACGGCGGCCCACATAAGCAATTAAATTATCCGATGATAAGGCTTGCCA
>Ga0160423_10001941_pt1 | contig 17300 bp, 16 predicted proteins | sample CRUFie14St8metaG_FD_108191 | JGI IMG/M metagenome (GOLD analysis project Ga0160423, IMG submission 108191) | Marine microbial communities from the Costa Rica Dome - CRUD Field 142mm St8 metaG | ecosystem: Environmental > Aquatic > Marine > Oceanic > Photic zone | place: Costa Rica: the Eastern... | reverse complement strand
CATGTTTTAAGCAGCTATCTAAGTCAAAAACATACTTATGTATTAATTTTTTTAAAAAAAAGCAGAAAAGTGCATTAAAATAGACTTTTTTTTTGCCGATTTTGAGAAATTAGAGTTTTTTGCCTAAAAAAGAAATAATTAATGATTCAATCGAATCGTCAAATTTTGAGTTTGAGTAATTCCAGTTTAAGTAATTTTTAATTTTTGATGTGTCAATACTGTAACGTTGGTCGTGACCGTATCTGTCTTTAATAAAATTAATTTTTATATTTTGTCGTTTACCTGAAATTTTATTAAAATGATAATTTATTTTTTTTATGATTTCAATATTAGTAAACTCATTTTCCCCACCAATGTTATAAGATTCTCCTATAGCACCTTTAGTAAAAACTAACTCAATTGCCTTACAATTATCTTCAACACTAATCCAATCTCTAATATTTAATCCATCCCCATATACAGGAATTTTGATGTTTTGATTTAAACAATTCAAAATAACAGGAATAAATTTTTCCTTATTCTGGTTTGAACCAAAGTTATTACAAGATAATGTGATAACAATTGGTAATCCATAGGTTTTGTTATAGCTTCTTACAATTAAGTCTCCACCCGCTTTTGAAGATGAGTATGGTGAGCTAGGATTATAAGATGAAGATTCGTTAAAACTCCCTGATGTAATACTTCCATAAACCTCATCAGTTGAAATTTGAAGGAATTTTGAATGACTATACCCATTATTAAATGTAAAAGGTTCTTTCATCCAGAAAGAATAGGCGGTTTTAAGTAAATTAAAAGTTCCGTTAATGTTGGTTTTGATGAAATCTGAAGGATTTTTTATCGAGTTGTCAACGTGGGATTCAGCAGCAAAATTTATAACAGCGTCAATATTATGATTTTTGAAAATTTTTGAAACTAATAATGAATCACAAATATCTCCCTCATAAAACTTATAATTATCATAATCATTCAAAAATGCTATATTTTTTAAATCAGATGCATAGGTTAAAAGATCTAAATTAATAAAGTTAGTATTAGAATATTTTTTAGCCATCAATTTTAAAAAATGTGAACCAATAAATCCTGCTCCTCCGGTAATTAAAACATTATTAAACTTCATTTATGTGTAGATTATTTTGAAAATATTCCTCTAAACTTATTTCCCATGGTTTCAAATATAGGTCAAAAAATTTTATAAATTTTTTACATGATAAGCCTGAAAAGACTGGTCTAATGGAATTTTTTTCAAAAGATTTGGTTGGAGTAATTTTTGATTTTCCATTAAGTAATGAATTGATTTTAACAGCAAGTTCATACCTTGAACAATACCCAATACCAGAATAGTGAAAGATTTCGGTGCCATCAAATGTCAATCTTGGAATAATTAAAAGCATGGATTTTGCCAAATCAAATGCATTAGTGGGTGAACCTAATTGATCATCGTAAACTTCAAAATCAATTTTTTTATTAATTTTTGAACAAACATTATTTACAAAATTTTTAGAGAATGGAGAGTATAACCAAGATGTTCTTATTATTATTGAATTTTTCAATTTGGAATCTAATATTTTTTTTTCACCCAAAAGTTTAGATTTACCATAATATCCAATAGGATTTGGAATGTCATTTTCAGTGTACAGCTCTGTTTTTTTACCATCAAAAATATAATCTGTAGAAAAATGCATAAGTTTTATATTTTTTTCAAGACAAATATTAGCTAAGTTTTCAACAGAACTGGTATTAATTAATTTGGCCGAGCTTTTACTAATTTCTGCTTTATCAACATCTGTAAATGCAGCACAATTAATTATTAAATTTGGGCTATTTCTTTCAACTATTTTATAAAGTTGATTAAAATTTGAAACATTCAATTTTTTTTTAGAATAAAAAACAAAATCATATTGTGGAAAATGTTTTGATAATTTTAAAAAAACCCTTCCCAATTGACCATCAGATCCAGTAATTAATAATTTTATTTTTTTTACCATATGTAGTTAGATAAACCTAAATCTTTTTCTGAAATAATCAATTTGTCACTATTTATTCCCCAGTCAATATTTAAATATGGATCGTCAAACTTGATACCTTTTTCATTAACGCTATTATAGTAATTATCTACCTTGTAATTAACACAATTTAATTCTGAAAGAGATAAATATCCATGAGCAAATCCTTTAGGTATAAATACTGCAAGATTATTTTCTGAGGAGAGTTCAATTTTAAAAACTTTTCCATACGTATTGGAGTTTTTTCTTAGGTCAACAGCAACATCAATAATCTTTCCATGGGAAACATTTACAAACTTTGACTGTGAATATTGGTCATTTTGATAATGTAGACCTCTTAGTACATTTTTCTTTGATTTTACAATGTTATCCTGACAAAAGTTAAAATCATAGCTAACAAACTTTTTTAATAGATCTAATCTGAATAATTCCATAAAAGAGCCTCTTAGGTCTTTATGAACTTTATTCTCTATTATAAATAGATCTTTAAATTCAGTTTTAATTATTTTCAAAATTAAATTTTAACTATTGTTCTTAAATAATCTCCATAGCTACTGCTACTTACCATCTCGATATTTTTTTCTAATTGAAACTTGCTAATATAACCTAAATCAAATACTATTTCTTCAATACAGGCATACTTTTTACCCGTATTGTATTCAAGATTTTGAAAATATTTTGAAGCTCGAATTAGAGAGTCATAAGTCCCTGTATCAAGCCAAGAAAAATCTGAGCCCAGTTCGATTAATTCTAAATGTTTTTTCTTAATAAATACATTATTCAGATCTGTTATTTCTAACTCACCTCGTTTACTGGGTTGAAGTTTTTTTGCCTCATTTATTGCATCATTTGTATAAAAATATAATCCTGTAACAACCGTTTTGCTATTTGTAAATTTTGGTTTTTCTACAATTTTTTCAGGGTAATTATTATCATCAAATTCAACCACTCCAAAATCACTAGGATTATCTATATTTTTTCCAAAAATGGAGCAATAATTTTTTTCTAAATTTTTGGTTGCTTTATATAGTAGCTTCTCAAAATTTTTTCCATGAAATATATTATCTCCTAATATTAGACAGATATTGTCATTTTTTATAAAATTCTCTGCAATTAAAAAAGCTTCAGCTATTCCGTTTGGATTATTCTGTTCTTTGTAAGAAATATTAATACCTAAATGGCTGCCATCATCAAATAAATCTCTAAAGCGAGGCAGGTCCTTGGGAGTAGAAATTATTAAAATATCTTTTACACCAGCATATAATAATGTGGATAGAGGATAATATATCATTGGTTTATCATATACAGGAAGCAACTGTTTAGATGTGCCAAATGTAAGTGGAAATAACCTTGAGCCAAATCCTCCAGCTAATATAATCCCCTTAGTTTTTTTCATCTAAAAATTTAAAATATTTAATAGTCTTAACTAATCCCTGATCGAGATTTATTTTTGGATACCAATTTATTATTGATTTAACACTTGAAATATCAGGCTTTCTTCTTATTGGATCATCATCAGGAAGTTCCTTATAAATTAATTCAGAGGAACTATTGGTAATATCTAAAATTTTTATTGCTAAATCTTTTATAGAAATTTCATTTGGGTTACCAATATTAATTGGAGAATACAACCCCTTACATTTCATAATCATGATCATCGCATCTATTAAATCGTCAATATACATAAAACTTCTTGTTTGTGAGCCGTCTCCGTAAATAGAAATATTATTTTGTGATATAGATTGATTTATAAAATTAGAAATTACTCTTCCATCGTTAATGGCCATATTAGGCCCATATGTGTTAAAAATTCTAATTATGCGAATATCTAAGTTGTACTTTCTTTTGTAATCCATAAAAAGTGTCTCAGCACATCTTTTACCCTCGTCATAACACGAACGATTACCAACAGTGTTTACATTTCCATTGTAATCCTCAGTTTGAGGATGAACTAATGGATCTCCGTAAACCTCACTTGTACTCGCTTGTAATATCTTAGCGTTATTGGATTTGGCTAGGCCAAGCATATTGATAACCCCTACAGTACACGTTTTAATAGTTTTGATTGGGTTTTTCTGATAGTGAACAGGGGAAGCCGGACATGCAAGATTATAAATTTCATCGATTTCTGAAACATACAAAGGGTCTACTATATCGTGATTTATAAATTCGAAATTGTTCAGATCATGAAAACTAGAAATATTATCTATATTTCCGGTTAATAAATTATCTACACAAATTACTTTATGTTCTAATTCAAGTAATCTTTTACACAAATGAGAACCTATAAAACCTGCGCCTCCAGTAACTAAAATTGTTTTTTTATCCATTTTTACCAAGACCTATATATATAAAACCTATAGATTCCATAGATTTTTTATCTAAAATATTTCTCCCGTCAAAAATAAATGCGGGTTTACTCATCTTTTTGTAAATGCTTTTCCAATCATAAGAGATAAACTCATCCCATTCGGTTAGTATTACAACTACATTTGTGTTAACTAAATATTCATCATGATCATTAAGTGGAGTGATAAAATTTTTATAATTTTTATTGCTTGGATTTAAATTACACAAGTCATCCAGAATTTGATTTTCTAAAATTTTTGGATCATAAACTCTTAATTTAATTTGGGCATCAATGAGATTTGCTGAAACATATATTGAAGCTGATTCACGGCTGTCATTTGTATTCTTTTTAAAGGCCCATCCGAAAATTAGAACCTCATTATTTAGACTATTTTTAATTATACAATCAATAATTTTTGATGAAAATCTATTTCTTTGGTGTTCATTAATAATCAATATATTTTCCCAATAATTAGCAACCTTATATAGTTTTAAAGATCTAGCAATATATACAAGATTTAAAATATCTTTTTTGAAACAACTACCACCAAAACCAACAGATGTTTTTAAAAAACTATTACCAATTCTGCTGTCCATTCCTATTGCTTTGGCTAGTTCATCTATGTCAGCACCTGTTTTTTCACATAATTCTGAAAGAGAATTTATAGAAGATATTCTTTGTGCTAAAAAAGCGTTAGCAGTTAATTTTGATAGCTCTGATGACCATAAATTAGTAGTTAAAATATTTTCTTTTGGAACCCAAGAAGAGTAAATATTACTAAGCAAATCAACAGCTTCTTTTCCTTTATCCGTGTTGTCACCTCCAATGATTACTCTGTCTGGAATTTCTAAATCTCTCATCGCTGTACCTTCAGATAAAAACTCTGGATTTGATAAAATTTGAAAATTTACCTTTCTATTATTTAGTTTTAAAATAGTTCTAATTTTTTCAGAGGTTCTTACTGGAACAGTTGATTTTTCAACTATAATTTTATCGGATTTTGAATTTTTTGCAATTCTTTTAGCACATGCCTCTACGTATTTTAAATCAGCTTGATAATCTTTACCCTTTCCGCTTGTTTTAGTTGGTGTATTAACAGAAATAAAAATCATTTCTGATTTACCGATATGTTTATCAATATCTGTAGAAAAAAATAAATTTATGTTTCTAGTTTTTTCTATAATTTTGGCTAAACCAGGCTCAAAGACAGGGAGTTTTTCTAAATTTTTTGAATTCCAGGAGTCAATTTTTTTTTGATCAATATCGACCACATTTACACAAATACCTGGATTCTTATAAGCAATAACAGACATTGTGGGACCTCCAACATAACCAGCACCAATACAACAGATATTTTTAATTTTCATTTATAAAAACTTAAAACTTTATCAATAATATAATTCTGGTTTGAATTATCAATCTCTGTATGAATTGGCAATGAAATAACCTCCTCAGCAAGAAGATCTGTGTTTTTTAAATTTTGACCATTATAATATGGTTTTTGTCTATGTATTGGGATTGGATAATATATCATGGTAGGTATACCTAAATTATCAAGAAATAATTTCAGATCGTCTCTCTTACCGTTTCTTACCTTTAATGTATATTGATGATACACGTGATCAGAAGAACTTATAAGTTTTGGGATTTCAATTTCGTCAACTTTTGAAAAGACTAAATTATAATTATTAGCCATTTCTTTTCTGTTTAAATTATATTGATTTAAATACTTTAATTTTATATTTAAAATTTCGGCCTGAACAGAATCTAATCTTGAATTACAACCTACAATTTCGTGATGATAGCGTTTTTTTTCACCGTGATTAGAAATCATTTTAATTTTTTCTGCTAAATGGTCATTATTTGTAAAAATAGCTCCACCATCACCATAACAACCCAAGTTTTTTGATGGATAAAATGATGTAGTTCCTATATCACCTATTGTACCTGTATATTTATATTCATTCTCAGAAGTTTTATATCTACAACCAATCGCTTGAGCATTATCTTCAATAACTTTCAAATTATATCTTTTGGCCAATGATATGATATCATTCATTTCACAAGACTGACCATATAAATGTACAGGGACTATAGCTTTTGTTTTGTTATTAATTAGTGGCTCGATTAAATTAGCTGTTGCGTTAAAGGTGCTTTTGTCAACATCACAAAATACAGTTTTAATTCCCAAGATTGCAGCAGCTTCAGCAGTAGCAATATATGTCCATGAAGGACAAATTATCTCATCACCAGCTTTTAAACCTAAAGCCATAAAAGCTATTTGTAAAGCATCAGTTCCGTTTGCGCAAGGAATTACATATTTAACATTCAAAAACTTAGACAAATTTTTGGAAAATTCTGAAACAATAGGACCATTTACAAATCTGCCAGATTCTATGGTTGAAATTACACTTTTATCGATTTCATTTTTAATCTTTGAGTATTGACCCATGAGATCAACCATTTGAATATTTTTTTCCATTACGATTTAGTATCTATAGTAATCAGATTTATAAGGACCATCTTTATCTATTCCAATGTAATCAGACTGTGTTTTATTTAAAATTGTAAGCTCAACCCCCAACTTATCTAAATGAAGTTTTGCAACTTTTTCATCTAGATGTTTAGGTAAAGTATAAACTTTATTTTCATATTTTGAATAATTATTCCATAGTTCAATTTGAGCCAAAACTTGATTTGCAAAGGAATTACTCATAACAAAGCTCGGATGACCTGTAGCACATCCTAAATTTACCAACCTTCCCTCTGCCAAAACAATAATATCATTACCCATTATGGAATATAAGTCAACTTGAGGCTTTATTTCCTTTTTTGTGTGCCCATAATTTTTATTTAACCAGGACATGTCAATTTCATTATCAAAATGTCCAATGTTACATACTATGGCCTTATCCTTCATCGATTTGAAGTGAATATCCTTAACTATATCTCTATTTCCAGTAGCAGTAATGATTATATCTGAATTTCTAATAACTGTTTCTAATTTTTTTACTTCATATCCATCCATTGCGGCTTGTAAAGCACATATGGGATCTATTTCAGTTATTGTTACAATACTTCCAGCAGATTTGAATGAGGCAGCAGTTCCTTTTCCAACATCTCCATAACCACAAACAACAACCCTTTTTCCAGCCATCATTATATCAGTAGCCCTTCTAACCGCATCAACAGCACTTTCTTTACATCCATACTTGTTGTCAAATTTGCTTTTTGTAACTGAATCGTTTACATTAATTGCAGGGAGACTCAAAGTACCATCATTCATTCTATCATATAATCTTAAAACACCCGTTGTGGTTTCTTCAGACAATCCCTTAATATTTTTTGTTAGTTCAGGATATTTATCCAAAACCATATTTGTTAAGTCTCCGCCATCATCAAGTATCATATTTAACGGCTTTCTGTCTTTACCAAAAAATAATGTTTGCTCTATACACCAATTAAATTCCTCTTCATTCATTCCTTTCCATGCATATACCTGAACTCCTGTATCAGCGATTGCAGCCGCTGCATGATCTTGTGTTGAAAATATATTACAGGAACTCCAAGAAACTTGAGCGCCTAAATCAACCAAAGTTTCAATTAACACAGCAGTTTGTATAGTCATGTGTAAACAGCCTGCTATTCTAGCACCTTTTAAAGGTTTTTGTTTTCTAAATTCGGATCTAAGAGCCATAAGACCAGGCATTTCAGATTCAGCTAATTTAATCTCTTCTCTTCCCCATTTTGATTGGTTAATATCTTTTACCTTAAAAGGGGTATATTTAATATTACTTTTAATCATTTTACTAATTTAAAAAGTTTTTTAATCTTATCTACAAAATCTAATTTTTCCCAATTAAACAATTCTAAACATAATTCAATCGACTTACCTTCAGAATTATAAAATATTTTTTGGATTTTTTGTGGCTTTCTACCCATATGACCATACGCAGCAGTTTCTAAATATATAGGTTTTCTTAAACCAAACCTTTTTTCAATTGAAAATGGTTTCAAATCAAATAAATTTTTAATATGTTTAGAAATTTCCCCATCAGAAAAATTCACTTTTTTTGTTCCCATTGTATTAACATATACTGCAATAGGATTAGCTAATCCGATAGCATAACTTATTTGAACTAAAACTTCATCACAAAGTCCAGCTGCTACTATATTCTTGGCAATATGTCTGGCTGCATACGCACCACTTCTATCAACTTTTGAAGGGTCTTTTCCAGAAAATGCACCTCCACCATGAGCACCCTTACCTCCATAAGTGTCAACTATAATTTTCCTTCCGGTTAAGCCAGTATCTCCATGCGGTCCACCAATTACAAATTTTCCTGTAGGATTTATTAAGTATTCGATTTCATCATTGAAAAGAAGTTTTAATTCCGGATTTTTTTTTATTAATCTTGGAATAAGTATATTTTTAATATCATATTTTATTTTCTCAAGCATTTTTTCTTCAGTATCAAATTCGTCGTGTTGTGTTGAGATAACTATTGTTTTAATCATCTCTGGTTTGTTTTTTTCTGAGTATTGAATTGTAACTTGAGATTTAGAATCAGGTCTTAAATATTTTATTATATCATTTTCCTTTCTTATCAATGAAAGTTCCTTTAATATTTTATTTGAAATATCTAATGCTAAGGGCATGTAATTATTAGTTTCATTAGTAGCATAGCCAAACATTATTCCTTGATCTCCGGCCCCCTGATCAAAATCATTTTTCTTATCAATTCCTCTATTTATATCTTCTGATTGTTCATGAATCATTGATAAAATACCACAAGATTTATAATCAAATTTGTAATCACTTTTAGTGTATCCTATGTTTTTAATTACATCTCTAGCCACTTTCTGAACATCTATATAAGTTTTTGAACTTATTTCACCAGATAAAATAACTTGACCTGTTGTAACTAAAGTTTCACAAGCGACCTTAGCACTGGGATCAAATGCCAAAAAATTATCCAAAATTGCATCACTTATTTGATCAGCAATTTTATCTGGATGACCTTCACTAACAGATTCAGATGTAAACAAATAACTCATAGTTTGCAAAAATACTTTTTAAACAAACGAAAAAAAAATAAAAAGTAAAATATATAAACCTAATGTTAATATCGATTTATAATTTGAAACGATTCAAATCATTATATCAAAATAACGAAAGCAATTAAAAAAAATTATTTTAGGTGAATTTTATACATTTTGGGATTACCAAGTAATTCAGCTTCAGATGTTATCCAAAAATTATTTCTGTCAATTATTTTAATAGCCTCAACCTGGGTTTTTCCTATCGGAATTTTAAATTTGTTTATCTTAATATTATTCAATTTTGAAGGATGAAAGTTTTCTATTACAATTATAAAGTATTCGTTAAAATCAAAAGTTGATGTCAGTACAAGCAAATTCAGGTCATTACTGTAGTCAGCTGCTGTTACTATTGACTCAGTATCAACTTTTCCAATTAATTGAGCTTTGTAATTCCCAGCTTTCTTAGGAAGCCTGTATAATTCGGTAACTTTTTTTGCTCTGTTTTTTGTAAAAATCATTAAATAATCCCCGATTGAAATTAACCCTTCAGCATCATACATTGAAAGCTGCTTGAAACTAAAATCCTTTTGTTCTGGATAATAAAAGTTAATAAGCTCAAAAGTGTTATTATCAGGATTTATCGAAGTTTTAATAATTCGTAAATTTTCTCTTGTGTCGAAATTATTTCCAATATCAGCTATATAAATAAATTCTTCATCAGCAGTCAAATCTTCCCAATCATTATTTTTCAATTCGTTAAACATTCTTCTGAATAGTATTTCACCGTCTTCATTAAAATAATACAAATTTGACGGATTCCCAGAGTCATTAATTGTAATCAAATTATTATTAACAATCTCTAATCCAGATGTTTCATAGACTGAAATTGGAAGTTCTGTTTCTAAAACAATTATTTGTGCGTCTAGCTTCGTTATGAAAAAAAAGAATAAAAGTAAGAGGCCCAGGGAGGATTCGAACCCCCAACCCTCAGAGCCGAAATCTGATATTCTATCCAGTTGAACTACTGAGCCTTTTTTCAAGATAAAAATTCTCTTACTATTGTTGATATTGTTTTACCATCGGCCTTACCCATAAGCTTCTTTGTTGATATTCCCATTACTTTTCCCATGTCTTTCATTCCCACAGCTCCGGTTTCATCAATAATAGATTTTACTATTTTTCTAATCTCATCATGAGGTAATGCTTTTGGTAAAAATTGCTGTATCAGCTCAGCTTCTCTTAGTTCTGGGTCAGCTAAATCATTTCTTCCTTGGGTGTTAAATATATCAGCACTGTCTTTTCTTTGTTTAACTAACTTTTGTAGTATTTTCATTTCTTCCTCCTGGGATAATTCACCTGAATATGATTTCTGTGTTTTGTGTAAAAGAATTGCTGATTTGACTGATCTAAATGCAGTAAGAGCTTCAGAGTTCTTGTTTTTCATTGCCTCTTTAAGGGCGACTGTTATTTTCGATTCTAAATTCATATTAGTCAACATTATCGTGAAGAAATGAATTATTTTTTCTAATCTTCATTTCATCATTTTCGTTTAGTGTAATTGATGTTCTTGAAATATTGGTTTCATCAGAATAATTTCTATCTTCTAATTCGACACCTTTTCTCTTATATGCTGGTTCTTTTTTTATATCATCAATTTTTGACTTGTTAAACTTATAATTAAATTCCTTCATACGCAACCGTCTCTCTTTTGATCTTTGCTTTTGAAAATCTGAAACTGACGAGTTAAATGGGTCTTGTTTGTTTTCTTGATGTGATTCACTAATAGACTCAATTACATTTGTGTCAATTTCTGATGTATTCATTTTACTCCCAATTTCAATAACATTTTCAAATATGAGGCTTTCTTCCTTTAAATCATTTGATTTTTCATAATTTTCAATTTCATCAGAAACAAAATCATCTAAATCATTATTTATTTTATCGATCTCTTGAGTTTTATTTTCGGTTGATATATTATTTTGCTTTTCATTGAATAATGACCATTCAATTGATGATTCTATTTCAGATTCATTATTAAGCTCTTTGTTCAAAGGGTCTTCATTGTTTAAATCAACTTGATTATTTAAATCTGTTTCATTTTCATTTTTATCGATTAATTCAGAATTAGAAATTTGATTTTCAATTTCAAAAGAGAAATCGTCATGTACTTCGTCTAGAACATGTACTATCTTTTCATTATTTTCATCTTTATTGTTAACAAAATTTTCTTCATTTTCAACTTCTTCCTCTAAAACATGAATAATTTTATCATTATTTTCAAAACTAATTTCTTCATTAATTTCAGATTTATTTGAATCAGAAACATTAGAAAATAAGTTGTCACCCTCTAATTCGTGTACTATTTTTTCTGGTTCGGTATTAGAGATTTCATTTTGTTGATCTACATTAAATCCAGTAGCAATAACAGTTACAGAAATTGAATCTAATAATTCAGGATCCTCACCAACTCCCATGATAATGTTAGCACCATATCCCGCTTGTTCTTGAATATAATCATTTATCTCACCTATTTCATCAATTGTAATTTCTTCATTTCCTGAAACAATTAATAATAACACATTTTTGGCTCCAGTAATTCGATTGTCATTTAAAAGTGGAGAATCTAAAGCTTTTGTGATTGCATCGTTAGCTCGATTACTACCAGACGATGAAGCAGCACCCATAATAGCCGTACCACTATTACTTAAAACTGTTTTTGCATCTTTTAAGTCAATATTTTGTGTATAATGATGGGTAATAACTTCAGCGATTCCTTTGGAAGCAGTTGAAAGTACTTCATCTGCTTTTGAAAACCCAGCCTTAAATCCTAAATTTCCATAGACTTCTCTTAATTTATTATTATTGATAATAATTAACGAATCTACATGATTTCTCAATTTTTCAATACCAGTCTGGGCTTGATCATTCCTCAATTTTCCTTCGAAACTAAATGGGGTTGTAACAATACCAACGGTTAAAATATTCATTTCCCTTGCCATTTGTGCAATTACTGGTGCAGCTCCAGTTCCGGTTCCTCCACCCATTCCAGCAGTTATAAATACCATTTTGGTATTTACATTAAGCATTGACATTATATCCTCGGCACTTTCCAATGCAGCTTTTTCACCAATTTCAGGATTTGCTCCAGCCCCTAATCCTTCGGTTAAATTAACACCTAATTGGATTTTATTAGGCACTCCACTGTTGTTTAATGCTTGAGCATCTGTGTTACAAATTACGAAATCAACTCCTTTAATTCCTTGACGATACATGTGGTTTATAGCATTGCTACCCCCTCCTCCAACGCCAACAGCTTTAATTACATTTGATTGATTTTTTGGTAAATCAAAGCTAATTCCTAAATCTAAATTTTCATCCATGGTATAGTATTTATTTTATTATTCAGCATTATCTAAAAAATCTTGAAGATTCTTAGTTAGTTTATCTAAAAAAGACTCTCTTTTTATCTTTTTCTCAGGTTTTTTCTCAATTTCTTCCGAATTATTTTCAATAGAAGCTTCAGAAGCTTCTGATTCATCATCAGAATTTTTTAATTCAGAATTTTCTGTATAATTTTTTTCAATTTTTGAAAGGCCATCCATTACCAATCCTACAGCCGTAGCATATAGTGGACTGGTTACATTTTTATCCGTATCACCAGCTAAATGTTCATTTGGATAACCAACTCTTGTATCCATTCCAGTTACGAACTCAACCAATTGTTTTAAATGTTTTAATTGACTTCCTCCACCTGTTAATACGATCCCTGCAATTAATTTTTTCTTTTGCTCTTCATGTCCATAATTCTTAATCTCCAAATAGACCTGCTCAATGATTTCAACCGTTCTTGCATTAATAATTTTAGAGAGATTTTTTAAGGAAATCTCTTTAGGATCTCTGCCTCTCAAACCTGGGATTGAGACTATTTCATTCTCTTTATTTTCTCCTGGCCATGCAGATCCAAATTTTACCTTTAATAATTCTGCTTGTTTTTCAATAATTGAGCACCCCTCTTTTATATCTTCAGTGATAACATTTCCACCAAAAGGAATAACCGCGGTATGTCTTATAATTCCATCTTTGAATATTGCTAAATCGGTTGTGCCTCCACCTATATCGATTAAAGCAACTCCAGCTTCCTTTTCTTCATGACTTAAAACTGCGTTCGCTGATGCTAATGGTTCAAGGGTAATTCCGTCCAAATCCAAACCAGCACTTTTTATACATCTACCAATATTTCTTATTGATGAAACTTGACCAACAACAACATGAAAGTTAGCCTCTAATCTACCCCCATACATTCCTATTGGCTCTTTGATTTCAGCTTGACCATCGACCTTAAATTCTTGTGGTAAAACATGAATAATTTCCTCACCTGGGAGCATTACTAGTTTATGCACTTGATTAATTAATTTTTCTATATCGTTTTCATCTATCACCTCTTCTGAATTTTCTCTTGTGATATAGTCACTATGCTGCAAGCTTCTTATATGCTGCCCAGCAATTCCAACTGTTACTCCATTTACTTTAATTCCTGAAAGTTCTTCAGCTTCAGAGACGGCTTGTTGAATAGATTGAATTGTTTGTGTAATATTATTAACAACACCTCGATGAACTCCCAAGCTAATCGATTTTCCAACTCCTAAAATTTTCATTTTATTATATTCATTCGTTTGCCCAATCATAGCCACTATCTTTGTTGTTCCTATATCCAATCCTATTGAGATCATATTTTCTTTCATAATCTTTATTTTTTTAACACCAAAACCTGATTTTCAAATCGTAGGTCTATTTTTTTGTATTTGTCAATTTCATTTTTTGTAAAAACCCTGTTGTAAAATGCTTTTAAATTTTGAATCTTATTTTGTAACCTATTGTTATAACCCAATTCAATTATTGTATTATTTCCCCTCATTTTTAAATCAATTTTCTGCTCATCTTTGATAAAGATCTGAGATATGTTTTTATTTAAAAACTCATCATTTTTAATCTTTAATGAAACCTCAGTTAAATATTTTATATTAGAGTGTTCATTAAAGCCAAAAATTACCGGAACTATTGATGATTTTAATTTTGATATGCTCATAAAATTTGAATTCTTATCCAAATAGAAAATACTATCAGCTGTAATTACTCTTGCTATAGGCTCCTTTTGCTTTATATCTACATTTAGTTCTTGTCCAATATTCATATACACCTGAGACTTTTCGACATAGGTGTTTTTATCAATTTCTTGTTCAATTTCATATAATGAAATAGAATCCTTTGATGTTAGGATATATTTATTTATACTATTTCGAATAGAATCTGCCGAGATAAAATACGATGAGTTTGGTGTAATTTTAACATGAATTTTATTAATAATTCTACTATTATTTATCAAATTGGAGGCATATAAAACACCTATTGAAAAAATCAAACTAAGCACTAACAATATTTTGCTCCAATTAAATCGCATATTCTAATTCATTTTTTATTTGTTCAACTTCATTTGCAATATCTCCAGCACCTAATGTTACATTTACTTTAAAACTGATATCTTTTATTAAGCCGGATAATTCAGATTTTTTAGATAAAAATTTATATTTTGATTGAATTTTTTTAAGTAAAACATCTGAAGTAATTCCTTTGATCGGATTCTCCCTTGCAGCATATATTTCCAAGAGAATCACTGCGTCAAACTTTGAAAGCTCTTTAGCAAATTCGTCTAACATATCTCTAGTTCTTGAATATAAATGAGGCTGGAATACGACTAATAAATTATCATTCGGATAAATTAATTTTAACGTTTTATAAACCTGTTTTATTTCTTCAGGATGGTGAGCATAATCATCAATAAGAACCATTGTTTCATTGTCAATTATATAAGAAAATCTTCTTTCAATACCTTTAAAAGATATTAAAGCCTCTAGGATTTTTTTATCAGAAATGCCTAACTCAATTGCGATAGAAATCGCGGCGACCGAATTCATTACATTATGTAATCCTTGTATATGAATTTTTAAATTTTCAACAACACCACCGTTAAAACATAGGTCAAACTGTGAAAAATTTTTATTATTTATAATATTTTTAGCTAAGTAGTCAGAGGATTCAATTATTCCATATTTTTTAGAGTTGATTTTTACATCTTCATGTGAAATTAAGAAACCGTCTCCTACTATGTTGTTTTTGAATTGTTCAAATGCCTCAATCAGTGAATTTGAATCTTCATAAATGTCTAAATGATCAGAATCTAAGGATGTAATACAGGCATAATTTGGATTTAGCATTAAAAATGATCTGTCAAACTCATCTGCTTCCACTATTATATAGTCTTCGCCATTATATAGAAAATTAGAGTTATAGTTAACCATAATTCCACCAACAAAAGCACTAAATTTTAAGTCAGCAACTTTTAATATATGTGCCAATATAGCTGACGTTGTAGTTTTTCCATGTGTACCTGCAATAGCTATACATTTACTATTCTCTGAAATTTTTTGTAAAACTTCTGCCCTTTTAAAAATATTAAATTCGTTTTGTTTGAATTTTTTTAATAATGGATGTTCTTTTGATACTGCAGGAGTATAAATGACTAATGTATTATCTATATCACTCTTAAATTCATTTACATTGAAATCATAATAATTATATATAATTTTAGAGCCTAAATTTTTTAAGTTTTTGGTTATTGTCGAAGCTTCTCTGTCATAACCATAGACCTGTTTATTTTTTTGAAGGAAATAGTTCGCCAATGCACTCATACCTATACCTCCTATACCAATAAAAAACACTTTATTTATTGAACTTAAATCCATTAATTTAACAATATTTTAATTTCATCAACAATATCTTTTGTTGCATTTTTAAATGCAAATTTTTTAATATTCTTTGATAATTTATTTCTCAAGTCTGACGATGAGTTCAATTCTGAAATTTTCTTTTTTAATTCATCAATATTTTTTTCTTCAACCAATAAAGCTGCCTCATTTTTCACTATTGACTTTGCATTTTTTAGTTGATGGTCCTCTGCAACATTTGGTGATGGTATAAATATTACGGGTTTGCCTACAATAGATAATTCTGAAACTGAACTTGCACCTGCCCTAGAAATAATAAAATCAGAAACAGAATAAGCTAAATCAATTTTATCTAAATAATCATATAATCTGATTTCACTATGAATATTTTTTTGGTTATATACCTCGAAATATAACTTACCACATTGCCATATTACTTGAAGATTAATGTACTTTAGATAATCTTGAATTGAATAAATAGCTTTATTAATCTCTCTTGATCCTAAACTACCTCCTATTACCAGCATAGTTTTTTTATTGGGATCCAAACCAAAGTATTTCATTCCCTTTTCAAAAGAATCAGAATTTTCTGTGATACATAATCTTATAGGGTTTCCTGTTAATTTAATTTTATCTTTAGGAAAATATTTGTCTAAATAATTATATGCTACACATACAGTATTAACTTTCTTTGATAATAATTTATTAGTTACGCCAGGATAAGAATTTTGCTCTTGAATTAGGGTGGGAATTTTTAAAAGATTTGCTACATATAATATCGGACCACTTGCATAACCCCCAGTACCAATAACAACATTTGGGCTAAACCTTTTAATTATTAGTAATGATTGAAAAACACTTATGACTAATTTAACAGGAACTAAAATATTCTTTAAAAAATTATTTCTATTAATTCCAGAAATCCATAATCCTAATATGCTAAATCCATACTTTGGCACTATATTCATTTCCATTTTATTTTTTGCTCCAACAAATAAAATTTCCGTATTCTTATCCCTGAATAATATTTCATTGGCAATAGAAATAGCAGGGTAAATATGCCCCCCTGTTCCTCCGCCTGATAATATTATTCTCTTTGTTTCCATTTAAATAGTTTCTTTT
>Ga0160423_10001940_pt1 | contig 17315 bp, 9 predicted proteins | sample CRUFie14St8metaG_FD_108191 | JGI IMG/M metagenome (GOLD analysis project Ga0160423, IMG submission 108191) | Marine microbial communities from the Costa Rica Dome - CRUD Field 142mm St8 metaG | ecosystem: Environmental > Aquatic > Marine > Oceanic > Photic zone | place: Costa Rica: the Eastern... | reverse complement strand
TGGCGAGGGAGAGCAAACCGAGTACCACCAAGAGGGGATAATTCGTTGAGGCATCGGTTGTATCGGCGGTCGCGGGTGGGGTGGAAGTTATGTTGTTTGTTGTATCCATCGTGTTGTTGACCTCGTCTGGCATGTCCAAAAAGGCATTTGTGCGCAGACCCAATTCAACCAAGCGACCGACGTGAGCAAGCGATTCTTCACTCACTTTGTCCGGCGTGTCCTCCATCGTGTGCCAATAACTCCCGAAGGTGTAAGGTTTCGGCTCGCCGTAGCTGGTGTCCATGATATCGATGGCCGGTATACCCAACTCGTGTGCGTGAACGTGGTCGTCCAGCACGCCGACAACCGTGTCGTACTGAACGATGTTTCTTCCCATATTTCCCGAGCAATCCGTTGAGCCGTTGACCAAGCCAAGTGAAGTACCCAATTCCACGATTCGTGTCTTGAGCCGGGCGTTACCTGGCTCCACGTTATGAAGTTGGAGGTCTGCATCGCCGATCATGTCCAGCAACACAAAGGCATGAATGGCCTCAATGTCCTCTTCAGTCAGGTTTTCCGCCCAGGCCTCGGCACCGAGTGTGTAGGCTGGTTGCTGGTCCTCGGCATCGTTGAAAAACAAAACCACTTCGTGGCCCAAATTCATGTGTGGAATGTGCCTTGCAAGCTCCAGCAAAACCGCTACACCGCTGGCTGCATCGTTGGCCCCTGGGACGGGGAGAGAGCGGTTCGTTTCGTTGGTGTCCTGGTCGGCCACATCCCTCGAATCGTAATGAGCTGAGAGCACCAGCCGACCTTCAACGAGTCGCTCCTCTGGTGTCCAACGAGCGAAAAGGTTCGTGAGTTCCATGTGGTAACGTTGATGCGTTCGCTCGTAAACCTCGTAGCCTGCTGTTTCAAGCGTTTGCGTGATGTTTTCTCGAAGGTTCGCAGAGGCGTTTGAGCCGGGCAGACGAGGGCCTAAATCTACCTGCCAGCGGACCGATTCATTCGCCTTTGTGCCGTTGAAGAGCAACTGTTCAACGCTGCTGCAATGGTCGTGTTCGTCGTAATCCTTGAACCCGGGTGTCGCAGAGGAGGAAGAAAAACACACCAAAAGCAGCGTGCACACCAACAGAATTGGCTTTCCTTTGAAGGAAAATTGGCGCCCATCCTGTTGAAGCATGGTGATGCCTCCACCACGGACTCTTAAATACCTCCTTTCCGGTCGATAAACGAGGAACCTCTCCCTAGATTCTGCTCGGTGTTCATATGTCGGAACGACGCTCCAATCCAGCCTTGGCACTCATCATGCTGATGATGATTTCCAGCACGGCTCCATTTTTGCTCTCTGTGGCCGCTGAAAGCAACGACGGACCTGCCGTTAGCGAACCCTACAGCGCTGGGGGCGTTGTTATTGGCGACCTTGATGATTTCGACCCCAGTACAGGAAGTGAGTATTTGTTTATTCATGAAGATGAACCGGTTGTTTCCGCTACGCAATTCATGCGGCAAGCATGGATTGACGAGGGCAGACCGGGTGTCGAAGACATGGTGATACAACCTTCCATGGGGCGATCATCGGCAAGGGCTTGCACACCGCACGCCGTTGGTGATACCCTGACGGTCCCGATTTCAGGTGGCTCAATTTCGGTCAACGTCGCAAAAACCACCACTTCGGTGGCGTTTTTGGTTCAAAGCGGGAGAACCCTTTCCTCCACCGTGCTCAACAACCTCGCCAGCACATGGGATTCAACCATCTATCCAACCATGACCACGTACTACGGCAAAGACTACCAAGACGGCCGCGGCTTGGCACCCCCGGATGTTGACAACAATTGTCAGGTGCAGATCGTCATTTACGATATTGACGGCGCTTACAACACGGGTGGCTACTTTGCACCATCCTTCTCCTCTTCTCGAGAAGCGGTGTTTGTCGATTATGCCGACATCACGCTGGCGTGGGGCAAATCCATCCTGGCCCACGAACTTGAACACTTGCTGCACAACGCTCTTGACCCGTACGAAAATCTCTGGATTGATGAGGGCAACGCCGATGTGGCGATTTACCTCTGCTTTGGCGCTGATTCCACACTCACCGGTCATGTCAACGCATGGACTGGTGCACCCGAGCAATCCGTGCGCTGGTGGAACCAGCGCATCGCCGATTACGGTGCTGGATACATGTTTACGATGTACCTCGCTGAGCATTTGGGCGGTGGACCTGCCGTCCGTCAGCTCGTGCAAGACCCTGCCACGGGTGGCAAGGGTGTCGAAAACCTGGCTTTGTCTCCTCAAGCAGGGCAGGTGGGCCTCCTCGGTCGAACGATGGGCGAAATCTTTGCCAATTTTAGTATTGCAGCCACGCTTGACTCCGACCAAGGCATCTACGGCTACCCCAACCTTGACCTCAATCCTGTCTGCAGCGGCGGCGCTTTCTGCAGAGCCCAGCCTTCCGACACGAACAGCGACTGGTCCACGCCCTGGTCGTCCTCAGGGAACACCCTTGAAGGGTGGGGCATTCGCTCGTTCAAGTTCACACCCGGCGGTGCTTCACCGGCACCGCTCACGCTACGGCTGACGGCCGACAAGAGCCAATTCGACGGCGTCGTTGTAACCAAGGCGGTCTCGGACGGTTTGTGGAGCGCAACGGATCTCAATTTCGTCAACAACGTCGCAACAGGCCTTGTTCCTGGATTTGGCAACCTCACCGACGAGGTTTGGGTCATCACCTGGTACGCTTCGACCGTCGCCGATTGCGACTACACCTCCTGCGGGCCTTCTTACCCCGAGGGGACCGTTGACATCGAAGCGGCTCGTATCACTTCACCAGCCACTCTTTCGTTAAACAACACCCTAAGGTCAGACCGAGACGGTGACGGTATGGAAGACACCGTTGAGGTCAATTACGGCGTTCTCTCAAACGCTTTCTTTGAAGATCTCGACGTCGAAGTTCAGGTCCGAGACAGCAGCGGTGTCGTTGTTGATACCATCACCGACCGGATTGCAGCCGGAGGCGGCGCTACCGTCGACAGCCAAGTCTACTTCACGGCACCCACAGCAGACCAATACAGTTTCTCGATGGTCATGAAGGACATGTTGGGCGAAATCGTGGACACGTTGCAAACCTCACCTCAGATGCTGAACAACATGAAACCGGTGGCCAACGGTAGCGTTTCCATCACGGAGGTTCAGACTTGGGAGAACATCCAGTTCCAAGGCGCAGGGTTTGATGCATGGGGCCTGTCGCTCACCAACAACAGCCTGCCTTATCTCGATGCCCCGGTCGCCTATGCTTGGGTGTTTGGCGACAACGCTTCCTCCAACCTCAAATCCCCGCTTCGCTTCTACACCGAGGTCGGCAGTTTCAACGCCACGCTGCGCGTAAAAGACCAAGGAGGAACATGGTCTGAGACGCAAGTTCACCTCATCAACGTCAGCGATGACACGGAGCCGCTGCCCATCATCACGGTGAACAACGTCATCATTGAAAACAACATATCGCTGCTGACCGGGCAGCGAATCCTCTTTTCGGCAGGGCGAACAATTGACAACGTGCCCATTGACCACCTCGACTTCCAATGGGACTGGGGAGACGGCACTCAAAGCTTTGGAAAAGGCGCCTATGCCGAACAGCATGAGTGGGACGATATCGATGGTGAGCGTCAAAATTTCACCCTCACCGTGACGGTTTCAGACGGCATCAACAGCGGCTCAAAGACCATCATTGTCGAGGTTAACAACCGGATTCCAGTCCAGATTTTTGGTGAGGTGCTGACCACGATGACATACTCGAGTTTGGTGATGCCCGACGTGTTCGTTGATGACGACGGCGAGATTCTTACCTACGCTTGGTCGTTCCCTGACGGCGTTCGCTTGGGCGGTGGGACGCCGACGAGGGACGACGAATTCTCTGCGATTTCCAGCAGCGCAACAAACCCGATCGTGTCCTGGGACGTTCCGGGAAACAAGACCGTTTCGTTGACCGTCACGGACGACGATGGAAGCCAAGCAACGGCCATCATAGGCGTGGTGGTGCTCAACCAAATGCCCGTGGCGACCTTTGACGTTCGAACGCTTTCGGCAACCGGCTCTCGCGAGATAGATTTCCGCGAGGAAGACGGTGAGGTCGACACCGCCTATGTGTTTGATGCGTTGGACAGCATGGATCCCGACGGAGCCATCGGTGATTCCACCGACATCGAAGTCTGGAATTGGACGTTTTCGGACGGCACGTTCGGCGACCGCCCGCAGGTCACGCATACCTTCACGACACCGGGAATGCACACCGTCTCGTTGGTTGTAACGGACAAAGACGGCACGCAAAGCTTCGCCCGAACGATGACGGTGCGGATATCCAACCCTCTGCCCATCATCCAAGTTCGTATTCTCGACGGCATTATCGCCGGTGAGCCCATCACCACCTCCACACCGTTCCCCGAAGGCTCGGTACCCGATGGCTGGTCTCACACGTTCAACGAAGACGGTGCTGTGGTCACGGCTCCAGAACGGTTGCTGTATTTTGATTCCTCCGGAACCAGAGACGGCGATCGTCAGTTCGAAGGGAAATACGTCCCATTTGAGGTTGAATCGCCCGATTGGAACGGCCTGGTGCAGTACACATGGGATTTCGGCGATGCCTCGCCTCTAAACCACGATGCGACACCATGGCACGCCTACACGCTACCGGGAACCTACACCGTTTCGTTAACGGTGCGAGACGGTTTTGGAACAGGTGATGTCACGAGACAGTCGTTTACGATCGTCGTCGACCATCCACCCGAGGCTAGGGAAATTTTTGTGCCTGAAAACATGTTTGCCGGCTCCTCCATTTCCTTTGACGCCGAGGTCTTTGATGCCGAAGCCGGCTCTGAAATGGAGATATACCGCGACCTTGATGTCGACGACGGTTCAATCATGGAGAGGGACGAGCGAATTTCAACGGAGTTTACGGTACGCTGGGACTTTGATGTTGAAACGGATGAAGACCGCAACGGAAATCCGACCGATGATTGGGTCACACCGATTGCTGGCTCGCCCGTCCGAACCATCAACACATGGGAAACAACAGGGTTCTACACCGTGATGATCGAAGTCTGCGACGGCATGGGGCAGTGCGATACGTTAACACAAGACGTTGAGGTTATTCCTGAACCCGACGGGCCGCCTTCGTTGTCGGACTTCAGCGCAGACGAATGGAAATCGTGGCTTGCGGATGCGGGTTCTGAACTGGCGACGTTCATTGTTCTGATTGTCGTAGCCTTGGTTTTGGGCTGGTTGGTTATGCGCGAACCGTCTGAACTGGAAGAGGAGGCAAAAGAAGCCGCTGAAACCTACACGGACATCGAGCACGTTGAGAACCAAGGCGGTCTGTTGGGCATGGACCACCATCTCCCGCCTCCCGCCCCCAAAATCTTGTCGAAGGAAGAACGAAGAAACGACGACAGTGGATATGTCCGACCTCTGCGACGCCGTTGAGGCAATGTCCTATAACCGAGTTTTCCCATAACCAACCGGTGAAGACATGCGCAAAGCCCTCATTTTAGCGCTTCTCGTTGTGCTGGGGCTGTGTTGTCCGACCGTTGGCATCACGCCTGTACAGGCCGCCGCAGGTTGCGAGGGCGGCGATTCCCCGAAGGCTCCCGAATGGAACGTGACGGCTCAGCACCTCGCTCTCGTCCCTCACGCTTCTTGGGCATGGTCGTACGACTACGAAGACGACATGCGGGCCGAAGAAAAGCAGAGCGGTTCCAACAGCGAAGGCAATGCAGGGAGCGCAGACCTAGAACTCCACCCCGAGAACCAATGGACCTACAACCCCTCTTATCCGCAGCCAACGCTCGAACCCCTGACAACGGGGATTTTCGAAACCCTTGCAATCGGCAACGACAGTGCCGGTGTCCTGCGACTCAACCTCTCCAGCACCCACCGGACCACGTTCTGTATCCACCTGTCCGAAATGGGTGAAAACGGCCTGCAGCCTGTTGATGCTGATGTCTATCTTCTGACATCATCTCAATACGATGCTTATGAGGAGGTCTACAGGTCAATGCACGGCGGGGGGTGGTTCTGGGATCTCGTTGAAGCGGGCGACGGTGATGAGCTGCTGAGTGATGTTCCGCCAGAATGGCGAAGTTTCAATCCTCTCGGCTGGCAGACCTATCGGGACGTCCATCAATACGAAGCCCGAAGCGAGGTGACCTTCTCGGTTTCAATGGATGCTCCAGAAGTCTATAGTTCACTTTTTGGCGGCACACAGTGGCAAGATTTCTACCTCATCATTGACGCTTGGGACAACACGAACGACAACGACGTTCCGGCCACAAACAGCGTCCTCTATGCAGACATCACCGTGATTCCCGTCGAGCGTACCGTTCTTCTTCCACCCTGGACCGTACCTTTGGTTCTCTTCGTGGCTTTGGCCGCCGTTGTGCTGCTGCCGGTCGTCCTCAACAGACGGTACATGGGGGCCGGCCTTGACCAGGGGGCCGTTGCCACTGACTCAACGTCTGTACCCTACCTAGAGCAGAGCGCCAACGAAGGCTCTCAAGGGAAGTAAGGCACGTCAGTATTCCATCAGGGACCACGCATTCTTGAGGTCCCTGATGTTGACCAAGCCCTTGTTTGAGAGTTTGAACTCCGACCGAAGCGTAGCGTACACCAAGGATTGACCGAGGACGGGTGCGTGGAGACGTGCCCAATCGCCACCGTTTCCAAGAGCCATCATTGAATACGCATGTTTTGAGCCCTTCAATTCGTGAGTCGCTTCCACAATTTGCAGGGCATCTTGATGATCGTTGACCGTGCCGCAGAATTTGAAAATCTCGCCTTCCTTGGCGTGCTCTTTGACCATGTCGACCAATTCTTCCGCACTGGGTGTTGTGGTGGTGTTGTGGATGGAAGAGACGACGCGAACACCTCCCTTGTTGGCTTTTTGCACCAATTCGGCACGAGCCTCGGTCTCTATCGACATTTCAAGATCCACGGAGTTGACTCCTGAGGCTATGGCGGCTTCGAGTATGCTTCGTCTTGCTTTTTCGTCGCCGGGGTAGTGGCCTCCTTCTTCGGTTGGGCGAACGGTGAAAATCACCGGCAATGGGATGCTTTCTTTCAGATCTTGGATGGACGCACCAATCTCCACTGTTTCGATATCCCTTGTCGGCCATTCGCTTTCGGGCGGCATCACGTGCTTAACTTCGCCTTCTTCATCTTCGATTCTTTCAGGCTCTGGTTTCTTCAGGTAGAGTCGGTCAAAACGAACTTCAACGAAGTCAGCGCCGGCGAGGTTGGCTCGAGCGGCTTCGTCTGCCATTTCTTTGACGGTCGTTCCTTCCAGCGAGACGCAAACTTTTGGGTCAGCCATGGAATGCCCACCTGCGCCCTGTTCTTAACGCTCACGCATCCTCAAACTTCCTTCCAAAACACGGATATTGCGACTTGGTAAAGGCAGATTTTCTGGGGTTGTTTAAACAATGGTGAAAACGGTTCTTTGGTGAGGTGAAAATGCCTTGCAATGCGTCGTTCAGCGGTCGTTCAGAGGGGTATCTTTATACCCCTTGGAGGGTAGTGTATTGTGTAGGAGGAAAGCGGCAACATTTCATCCCTAAAATTGGTCGCAGCCCTCTCTTTTTTACACGTTTGAGTTGATTGTATGAGTGAAGATTACGACGCTGGTAGTATTCAAGTGTTGGAAGGCCTTGAAGCCGTTCGAAAACGACCTGGGATGTACTTGGGTGACCCTCACGACGGCTCCGCCCTTCACCATTGCATCTGGGAGGTTGTCGACAATTCCGTTGATGAGCACTTGGCAGGGTACAACGACACCGTTGAAGTCGTCCTTCACCCCGATCATTCGCTCTCCGTCCGAGATTACGGCCGCGGCATCCCTGTTGATCAACACGACGAGTTCGGGATTTCTGCTGCCGAGGTGATCATGACCAAACTTCACGCAGGAGGGAAATTTGACAACAGTTCCTACAAGGTGAGCGGTGGTTTGCACGGCGTAGGCGTCTCTGCCGTCAACGCTGTATCCGAGTGGATGAACGTTGAAATTCATCGCAACGGCACGGTTTACAAACAGCGATTTGAGGCTGGCGTGCGAGTAACGGATTTGGAAACTGTTGGCACTTGTGAAGACACGGGTACCATCATCACGTTCAAACCAGACACGTCCATCTTCACCAACATCCTTGAGTTTGACTTCGACCAAATCGACAGCCGCCTGAAGGAAACTTCGTTCTTGAACGCAGGCCTGAAAATCGTCATTTCTGACGAACGAAGTGAGGAAACCCACACCGTCGAACACCACTATGCCGGTGGGATTTCCGAATTCGTCAAGCAAATCAACAACCGTCGGGAAACGCTTCACCCCGAACCGATTCTCATCTCGGGCGAGAAAGAAATAGAGAAGGGGCCGGTGACCGTGGAATTGGCACTTCAATGGTCCGACGCTTTCAGCGAAAGCATACTTTGCTACACGAACATCATCCGCAACAAAGACGGCGGAACCCACATGTCGGGTCTGCGAACGGCCTTAACCAGCAGCATTAATGGCTATGCCAAGAAGAAGAAGTTGCTGAAGAACGACGGTTTGTCAGGGGACGACGTTCGCGAAGGTCTCGCTGCAATTGTCAGCGTCAAGCACCCCGATCCTTCTTTTTCATCGCAAACCAAGGACAAACTCGTCAGCAGCGAAGTTTCAGGCATTGTGCAAACGGTGGTCTATGAGAAATTGAACGAGTTCTTCGAGGAAAACCCTGCGGTTGGAAAACTCATCGTTGACAAAGCCGTTTTGGCCTCGAAAGCCAGAGAGGCGGCGCGCAAGGCCCGGGATTTGACACGCAGAAAAGGCGTGCTGGAAGGCGGAGGCCTTCCAGGAAAGCTTGCTGATTGCCAATCCAGAAAGCCAGAAGAGTGCGAAATCTACCTCGTTGAGGGCGATTCTGCAGGGGGCTCCGCAAAAACAGGCCGGGATCGACGCACTCAGGCCATCCTGCCGCTGCGCGGGAAAATTCTGAACGTTGAGCGGCAAATGCACAACGTGGCCAAAGTCTTCCAGAATCAAGAGATACAGACCATGATTCGCGCTTTCGGCGCCGGTGTTGGCAACAACGAGGGCGATGAAGGCGCCTTTGACACAGCCAAACTTCGCTACAATAAACTCATCATCATGACGGACGCCGACGTTGACGGCGCCCACATTCGGACGCTCATGCTGACCTTCCTCTGGCGATTCATGCGTCCCGCTATCGAAGGCGGGCACGTCTACATCGCTCAACCACCTCTGTACCAGCTCAGCAAAGGGAAAATCAATCGTTATGCGTTCAGCGATGAGGAACGCGATGCCATCATTGAGACACTCAAAGGCGACAACGTCAACGCAAAAATCGGCGTCCAGCGGTACAAAGGTCTCGGCGAAATGAATCCAGAACAACTTTGGGAGACCACGATGAACCCGGAAACGCGAACCATGCTCAAGGTCACGGTTCGGGAAGCCGAGGAAACCGACAGGATGTTTGAGACCCTGATGGGCGAAGATGTTCCCGAACGCCGTGCGTTCATTGAACGCTACGCAAAGGAGGTGACCAACCTTGACATCTGAAGACGCACACAATATTGGAGATGAAGAAACGGCCGCCAGCGGCGAAATTATCCTGAACCATTCCTTGAACACAGAGATGAAGAATTCCTACATCAACTACGCCATGTCGGTGATCATCGGTCGTGCGCTTCCCGACGCCAGAGATGGGTTGAAACCGGTTCATCGTCGCGTGTTGTACGGCATGTTTGAGGGGGGCCACACCGCCGACAAGAAATTCAGCAAGTCGGCCAGGTCCGTTGGTGAAGTGATGGGGAAATACCACCCGCACGGCGACCAATCGATTTACGACACCATGGTTCGAATGGCGCAGGAATTTTCCCTGCGCTACCCGCTTGTGGACGGCCAGGGCAATTTCGGTTCAATCGATGGCGACCCACCAGCCGCCATGCGATACACGGAGAGCCGCTTGGACAGAATCTCGAAGCACATGCTCGATGACATCAACAAAGACACCGTTGATTTCCAACCGAATTTTGACGATTCCGAAGACGAACCGACCGTGCTTCCTGCCCGCCTGCCAAACCTGCTGCTCAACGGGAGCGACGGCATCGCTGTGGGCATGGCCACCCGCATTCCACCCCACAACCTCACGGAAGTTGCAGGGGCCGTCAACCTTCACGTTGAAACCATCCTCGAAAACGGTGGTGTGGATGAGCCAAATATTTCTATAGAAGAATACATGAATCATGTAAAAGGTCCTGATTTCCCCACGGGTGCTTCAATCCACGGCATCGATGGCATCGTTGACATGTACGCCACTGGAAAAGGCAAGTTCCACGTTCGAGCAAACTGCGAAGTGTTTGACGACGAAGATGGAAAACGGATCGTGGTTCACGAGATTCCGTACCAGGTTAAGAAAGCCGACATGTTGGTGCAAATCGCTGATTTGGTCAACAAAGAGGTCGTTGTGGGCATCCGAGACATCAGGGACGAGTCTTCCAAGGAAGGCATTCGCGTGGTCATCGAGGTCAAAAACAACGCCGACCCGCACGCCGTATTGAATCAGTTGTTCAAGTCGAGTCGTTTGCAAGAATCTTACTCTGCGAACATGATGGGCATCCTTGATGGACGGCCGGTTCTTCTCAACCTGCCGACCATGATTCACACCTACGTGTCTCATCGAGAATCGGTTGTTGAGCGACGAGCGAACTTCGACCTTGGAAAGGCTCAGGTTCGTGCTCACATCTTGGAAGGGTTGGTCAAAGCCCAAGACCGAATTGACGACGTGGTAGCAGCAGGCAAAGAAAGCGCCAGCAGGGAGCAGTTTGAATCGGTCTTGCGTGGCGATGAAACCCTGGCCGGTATTGCCGCCTTTGATTTTAGCGAGGCGCAAGCCAAAGCGATTGCAGAACGGCGGCTGTACCAGCTCAGCCGTCTTGACGTCAACAAGGTCCAAGACGAGCATGAAGAACTGAAGTTGGTGATTGCTGACTTAGAAGACATCCTTCAATCACGACCCCGCCGACTGAACATCTTGAAGGACGAGTTGGCCGAACTCGTGGACAGGCATGGCGACGAGCGCCGGTCGTTCATCGACCCCATGCCCCTTTCAATGGACAGGGAAGACCTCATTGAAGAACGCGCCATCGTCATCACGCTCAGCGAAGACAATTACATCCGCCACACACCGGTGGAGACTTTCAGGACGCAGAATCGCGGTGGACGCGGCCTCAAAGGCGTGACGACCAAGAGCGAGGACACACCACAATTGATCACGGCGTGTTTCAGCAAAGACCGTTTGCTGATTTTCACAGACCAAGGGCGAGTATACGGGCTAAAGGCTTGGGAGACGCCGCTTGGAAGCCGCCAATCCCGAGGTTCCCACATACGCAACCTGCTGGAAAGCCTCCGGGAGGACGAGAACATCGTGAGCATTCTTCCTGTTTCAAGGGAGCTGCTCGACGAGCCGGAAGATCACTATCTTCTCTTTGCGACGCGACTGGGCCTTATCAAGAAGACAGCGCTCTCCGAATACGTTCGCATCAACCGAAACGGCAAGTACGCGTTGCGGTTCAAAATTGAAGGCGACTCGTTGGTGAACGTTCGGTCCGCCACAAACGCCCACGACATCGTGATGATTTCCACAACGGGCTATGCGTCGAGATTCAACTGCGGCGACATTCGCGCATCGGGACGTGTTTCCGGCGGTGTTTACGGCATTAAGGTCGGTGACCGCAAAGGATCCGGCGGAGGGACCGTGGCCGGCATGGTGGCGATGTTGAGCGCTGACGAATACATTCTCACCATATCGAAATTCGGCATGGCCAAGCGAAGCCGCCTCGGCACGGCGTTGAAGATACACGATACCGACGCTTCGGGTGAGCACAAATTCGAAGAGGACGGTTCACCGAAGATGGTCACCGATGGCTACAGACGAACAAAACCAGGGGCGAAAGGGGTCCGAACCATGAAATTGGACGAGGAACACAACGATTCCATCATCAGCGTGCGAACCATTCCGGACATTGACGACCACCTGTTCCTGCTGACGAAGTCCGGCATGATGATTCGCATTCGTGTTTCCCAAACCAAGGAAACAAGCGGAAAATCCACGCGAGGCACGAGGGTAATGGAGCTGCGAGACAAACAGAAAGGTGGTTTCACGGATGAAATCATCTTCTCATCCCGTGTTTCAGCATCCTTGCTCGATGTTGAAGACGAGGAAGAAGCCGCAGAACTGGGCGAAGAAGAGTGAGCGACGCATTGAAACGATAGAGCGCCTTCTCCGACGTGCTGGCGGTTTTCGGTTCAGCGGTGAGATTGATGGACGAGCGTTCTTTGATTTACGATTGGAACAGGGTGGATTATGAATTCAAGCGCGATGCTTCAAATCACCCGCACGAAATTTGGTTTGATGATGAAACACTGCGTGACGGATTGCAAAGCCCAAGCGCCAGAAACCCATCCGTAGAGCAAAAAATCGAACTCTTGGGCTACATGGAAAAACTGGGGATTCAGAAGGTAGACCTGGGTCTACCCGGAGCGGGTCCGATGCACCGAACGCACATCGATGCCATGCTGACCCACATTAAAGAGCACGATTTCTCCATTCGCCCGGGTGCCGCCGTGAGGACCCTGATGGGCGATATTGAACCGCTTGTCGAAATGCAGGCCAAGCACGACATGGAGATTCAAGCGTCGGCCTTCCTTGGAACCAGCCCCATTCGCCAATACACCGAGGGTTGGACCATGGAGAAACTCATATCAACGATGGAGAAAGCCGTCTCGTACGCCGTTGAAAACGATGTACCGGTGATGTTTGTCACCGAAGACACCACCCGTTCCAAACCCGAGGATGTCAAAGCCATCTATCAGCGAGCGATGGAGCTGGGCGTCAGGCGGTTGTGCGTTTGCGATACGTGCGGGCACGTCACGCCAAACGGGGTGCGCAAACTCCTTGCTTTCGTTGACGAGGAGGTCATCAAAGACGGGGGGTACCAGCGACGGGATTTCGAAGTCAATTGGCACGGCCACCAAGACCGAGGTCTCGGCGTCGCCAACAACATAGCCGCTCTTGAAGCAGGAGCCGATGTCATCCATGGGACGGCTCTTGGCGTGGGCGAACGGGCAGGCAACGCTCCACTGGACCAGACGCTTGTGAATTTCAAACTCATGGGCATCATTGACAACGACCTTACCCTTCTCGACACCTACACTCGCAAAGCCAACGAATACATCGAGGTCCCTCTGCCAGGCAACTACCCAATCTTCGGTGAGGATGCCTTTGAGACGGGCACCGGTGTTCACGCCTCCGCCGTCATTAAAGCGATGAAGAAAGGCGACAACTGGCTTGCAGACCGAGTTTATTCTTGTGTGCCAGCCGGTGATTTTGGTCTGAAGCAAGTCATCCGTATTGGGCACATGTCGGGAAGATCAAACATCATCTGGTGGTTGGAAGAGCGCGGCATTGAAGCCGAAGAAGATCTTGTTGCCCACTTGTTTGAAGTGGCTAAACAGCAGAAAAGAAACATGCGAGATGAAGAAATCCATGCAGCGGTTGCGGCGTTCAGTTCGTCCTGATCACTCAGCTTCTTCCTCGAATTCCTTGTCGTCCCTTTGCGGTTTTGAGCCGATCCATTCGGAATCGACTTCGCCACCGCTCCATTCACCATCCAGCGAGATTTCGCTGATTTCGTGTTCCTCTCGCCAAACACGTTCCTCTTGACTACCGTTCACAATGAACTGGCCGTTTGCGTCAATTTGCTCCTCGAGCAGAGCGAAGTGTTTGGAAATGGGGAGAAAATGACCCACCGGCATACCCGCCGCCGTGAACGGATTGGTGGCTGCGCCGATGATCAAGCCGTCTTCGGGTGCAACGATATCAACCGTCATCCCGGGTGTAGCGGGGTCAGAAATGGTGGCCACGACTTCGCCTTCCCGCATCACACTTCCAGCCTTCACGAACATGTCAAGAAGACCGCCCTCTCCTGCACGCAACCACGTCGATCCGCTCGCCATGATGCGGAATTTCGGTCGTTGTGGGTTGCCGGGAACCATTCTCATCGAGCGAAGAGCGTTCATCACGCCGTGGACGGCGACCTTAACGGACTGGTCGCCAAGCGTGTCGGCCCCACCACCTTCGTAGGTTACGACCGGGATGTCTGCGGCGTTGGCCGCTCGTCGAAGCGTTCCTTTGGCGGGTATGGAATCCAGGATGATTTCAATCCCAAACGATTTTGCGAGTAAGTACGAACTTGTATGCGTCATATCGCAGCGCACCTGTGGCATGTTGTCGCGACCTTTTGCCGCACTGTGCAGATCGATAATGGCGTCGCTGTCCTCAACAAGCACCTTCCAAATTTGGTGGGCCACTCGACGCGTGGTGGACCCACCGGCGTCACCGGGGAACTGACGATTTAGATCTCTTCCATCCGGGAAGTACCTTGATTTCATTCGATAGCCGGGCAGGTTGACAACCGGTACAATGCGAAGCGTGCCTGCGAGGCTTTTGGGGTCGAGCGGCTTCCCCTCTTCGGTAAAGGCGTTACTGAGGAGGTGCGTGCACGCAGATGGACCGGTTAATTCGTCGCCGTGAATACCTCCGATGACGGTGATGCAGGGACCCGGTCGAGAACCGTGTATGATCGTTACCGGCACCGGCCATGGGTCGCCCAAACTCACGTTCAGGAGAGGCAAATGGACCGTTCTTAGGGTCCCTGGCTTGATTCGTTTTCTGTTGAAACGGACATCACCCCAATCCGATGAGCGGTCCCAATCTGGCCTGTCTTCGGTCTGGTGCGCCTTCATCGCTTCTTCAATCGCCACGCGACGTCGTTTTGGCAACTCGTGGGCCACACGGACTTTCCGAACGGTTTTTTTCTTCCGTTTGGCCATGGTTTCGCCAAGAGCGCGTCCGTCATCAACACTCCGATGGCCTAGGAAAGGCAAGAACCATCAAGCGCGTACGGTTTGAAAGCATCATGAGCCAGCCGAGCGTTCAAGAAATGTACGCACCGACGTCCATCTGTTTTGGATGCGGTCCAACCAACAACGAAGGGCTGAGAATAGCCTCTCACCGCATTGAAGGCGGTCTCCAGATGGAATTCACGCCAGAAGAGCATCACCAAGCGTTTCCCGGCATGGTGAACGGAGGCATCATCGGCACCCTGCTGGACTGTCATGGGAATTGGACTGCAGCCATCGCGTTGATGGACGCACAAGGGGCAGATGAACCGCCTTGCACCGTCACCGCTCGGTACGAGGTGAATCTACGACGCCCAACCCCGCTCGGTGAGAAACTCACCGTTGTAGGGCTGGCAAAAGAGGTTTCAAGCGACCGGGTCTTGGTCGAGTTGACGATGACCGCCGCAGGAAAAATTTGCGCAACCGGCAACGGTTTGTTCGTCGCTGTGAAGGAAGGGCACCCTGCCTACCATCGGTGGTCCTGAGGCGTCCGCATGGTCAAGCTAAACGCCGAGCAGATGCGGACACTTGCGGGGTATCGAGACATTGTGTTGCAGAACATGCATGCGCTTGGAATTGTTGGTATCGAACAGCAGCAAGCGCTTCTTGAGGTGCCGTTGGGGGTTCTGCGCTCAAACGCCACCCAGCGACACGGTGCGACGCGCTGGCGGCGCCTACCGTCCGGGGATTTGGAACTCGAAGTGGTTGACTTGCATCCAAATCTGCTGGTAAACGAATGGGCTGATTACGCTCATTTTGTGTTGTTCCACGAGTACCTTCATGCCCTCGGATATCGCCAACACAACAGCGCCTTTCGCTCGCTTGAAGCCCTTTGGCCAGACGGCAAGGGCGCTGGTCGTGGGAAGGAATTTACACGTTCTCGCCGGTTGGCCAGAGCGAGATGGATGTGGCTTTGCCGAGAGTGCGGTGAACGCTATCCACGCCAGAAAAAAGGCGCAGGCCGGTACTTCTGCAGAACGTGCAACACCGCTCTTGTGGATGAAGCAGTGCAGGACATCCAATGAAATACTCGCCTCGTGCAGAGGCACCTGTGAAACCGGTGAGCGAGCCCCGTATCCAAAGCGTCCTCTGGGTGCTTTGTTTTCTGGCGATGCTCGTCCACCCGTCGGTCATGAGCGCCTCGGCCGGCATAACCCAAGACAACGGCGATTTGTACCTCTCTTGCCGAGCCGACAACGACTGCGTGTTGTCGTCAACACCCATCGGTGAAGAGCAAGTCTCCGAACAAACCTTCGCTACCTTGGTCCAACCAGAGGTCATCACCTTTGAGTTCTTGATGGATCCTGCTCAGGACCACATCGCTCTCGTTCCAGAGGTTTTGGAAGAACTGGAAATTGACTTCAAACACCAAACCGAGGCAGGCAGTCTCTTTCGTCCCGCCATGGAACTTCGCCTCGTGGTCGGTAGCAGCGTGAACGACTGGTCTTTTGAGGCAAGCACGCTCCCTGAATTTACCGCTCAGACCTACCGCTTAGAGAACGAACCGCTCGACCTTTCCGACGGTCGAGTGTTGTGGGACGACGAACCGGTACGTTTGGTGTTCACGGTGACGATTGACCGGCCCGGGACCTGGTCGTTGAACATGCGTGGGCCCTCTTTTTTGCGACTGGATGTCCCTTGGTCCATCGATCCTGAAGCGGTTGACGTCGATGAACCTTCATCGTCCACTCAACCGGTGCTTACCGATTTTGAAGACATTCACCAAGGTGCCCTTATCGGGGCGGACACCGATTGCTGGGCATTTGAAGTCGAGACGCATGAGGTTCTCAGGTTGCTCGTGGAATGGGTTCTCGTGCCTGTGGAGATTGAACAACCTCACGCCATACCCGATTTAATCACGGCTGCTGGTCGACTTTCGCCGACCCCCGATGTTGTGGTTGAGGACGACGGCAAAGCCTTGCGGATAACGTACCGGTGGCGAGCCTTGCCGACGGGGGACTACAACCTCTGCTTCTACGGTTCCCAAGATAAGATTCAGCCCTATTCTTGGATCGGGACGTTTGGTTATGAGAGCATGGGTCCGACCGACCCGACCGGCTTCAATTCAACCAGTCTCTATCCACAAGGGGCCGCCTTGGTCGGGGAACTCGATGAACCGGTGGGGCTGACAAACCAAGGCTATGGAATGCTGTTGTTTTCTCTTCTCGCCTTTGTCGCCTTCATCGCTTTCGCATGGCAACCCACCACGGCCCTCGTCGTTCGCTATGGCTTGTTTGTCCCCGGCGTTCTGATGTTGTTCGTTGGCGGTATCGTCCACCCGATATGGGCCATTTCTGATGAAGTTCAGCATCCCGACGAAATCACCATTGAGGAT
>Ga0160423_10001939_pt1 | contig 17315 bp, 11 predicted proteins | sample CRUFie14St8metaG_FD_108191 | JGI IMG/M metagenome (GOLD analysis project Ga0160423, IMG submission 108191) | Marine microbial communities from the Costa Rica Dome - CRUD Field 142mm St8 metaG | ecosystem: Environmental > Aquatic > Marine > Oceanic > Photic zone | place: Costa Rica: the Eastern... | reverse complement strand
TACTTGGAGAGCAAATTAGGCGTAGCGGTCACATATATTCCAGTCAAGTCTTATGCCGCTGCCGTTGCTGCATTTAGGAATGATCAAGTTCAATTAGCATGGTTTGGCGGATTATCGGGCGTTCGTGCCAGAAACCTAGTCCCTGGTTCTGAAGCCATCGCGCAAGGTTTTGAAGATCAGGCTTTTTTTAACTATTTTATTGCTCACTCCAGCACCGGATTAAAGAGGTCAGATGAGTTTCCGAAAAATATTGCGGGAAAGATTTTTACCTTTGGCTCTAAGGGGTCAACATCAGGGCGCCTCATCCCTGAATTCCATATTCGCAAAAACCTGAAGAAAGCCCCTAATGATGTATTCCAAAAGGTAGGCTTTAGTGGAAATCACACGCGCACTATTCAGTTAGTTCAATCCGGTGCTTATCAAGTTGGTGCAGTAAATTCCAAAGTCTGGGAAAATGAGATGAAAGCAGGGAAAATCGATACCTCAAAAGTTTCTATAATTTGGAAAACACCAACATATCCAAATTATCAGTGGAGTATTCGCGGGGATGTAGACAAGCGCTGGGGTGCCGGGTTCAAAAATCGCGTTAAGGAGGTTCTTCTGAATATTAAAGACCCTGATTTGCTCGCCTCGTTTCCACGAAAAAGCTTTGTTCCAGCATCTAACTCAGACTATCAACCCATACTCGATGTGGCCAAAGCCATTAAGTTAATCGATTAGTAAAAAAAAGTGTTATTGTGTTTCAATTAAAAAATGCAAATTTGGGCTACAAACAAACCTCGGTTCTCCGCAATATTTCTTTGAAAATTAATTCGGGTGAACGGGTGGCATTAGTTGGGGAAAGCGGTGCTGGTAAATCAACCCTACTACTAGCACTGCAAGCCCAAATGAAAAATGAAGCAGCACTGATTCCTCAGGATTTGGGGCTAGTAAATAATTTAAGTGTTTTCCATAATATTTATATAGGTCGCTTAAACAGTTATTCATCGGTTTATAATCTTCTTAACTTAGCATGGCCGCAAAGACGTGAAGTCGGAAAAATTAGGCCATTGGTGGACCGATTGGGTTTAGAAGAGAATTTATTTAAGCCAACTGGTGAGCTTTCTGGAGGACAACAGCAACGCACCGCCATTTGCCGTGCTATTTTTCAAGGTGGCGACGCTATTATTGGCGATGAACCGGTATCAGCTGTCGACCAACATATGGCTAATATAATTATGGAAACTTTAGTCGAAAAGTTTATGACCGTGATTCTAGCGATGCATGATGTTGATTTAGCGATTAAATTTTCAACCAGAATTATTGGCATTAAGGACAGCGCAATTTGTTTTGATCAGTCAACGATCAACCTGACCCGAAAAGATCTTGATTTTTTATATAAGAATTAAATATGGGGCAATCTTTTTTCAAACCCGACTCAGTGATATCTCGACCTCAAAATACCTCCATGGTTCGGATAAGTTTGGTATTTGTCGGTGTTGCAGTATTTTGTCTCTATTTTGCCGATATTTCGATAACCACGCACGATCCATGGTTGGAAGTTGATCGAATGATTAGGGGTGTTTTCACCCCTGACTTCCTAGCTACAAGTGCGATTGGTGATGCGCTTCTCAAAACTGTTTCTTTTGCTTTAATTGGCGTTGCCATGGGAGCAGTTGCGGGATTTTTGTTGGCTCAAATGTTTCATTTTAGAGTGGTGCGGTTGCTATGTTCATTTGTACGTTCTATTCATGAGTTGTTCTGGGCTCTAATATTTTTACAAATGTTGGGACTGACTCCATTAACAGGCATACTGGCTATCGCTCTCCCATATTCTGGTATCTGCGCAAAGGTATACTCGGAAACATTGGATGAAGCACAAACAAATGCACTACAGACTGTGCCTTACGGAAGCAGTATTATTTCAATATTTTTTTATGTTCGATTGCCTGACGTCTGGACTCATATTGTCAATTACACCACTTACCGTTTTGAGTGTGGATTGCGCTCAAGTGCAGTGCTTGGCTTCATTGGCCTTCCGACCTTAGGATACTATTTGGAGACTGCTTTTAACGAAGGCAATTATTCAGAGGCTTCGGCTCTTTTAATAACGTTCTATGTTTTGATTGCGACAATACGGTATTGGTTACGGCCTAAACTAATTGGTTTTTATTTAATGTTCGCGCCATTTTTACTGGGCGGTGGGGCCGATATTCAAGTCGGAAATATTATTCGGTTTTTAACTTTTGACATAGTTCCTGCTCCGTTACGGGGGTCCAATCTTCTCGATTCCGCTAGCTGGGTAGATTTTTTTTACTGGGCGCAAACTCTAATAAATTCCCAAGCTTTTCCGGGTATGATTGCCACCGTTTTGTTGACACAAATTGCTTTGGTTGTCACGGGATTTTTGAGCCTTGCATTCTTTCCATTAATATCAGATAAATTCTTTGGGAAATATGGGCGTATGATTGGCCATTTATTTTTGGTTATTATGCGATCAACCCCAGAGTTCATCTTAGCTTATATTTTCTTGCAGTTTTGGGGTCCGTCCATGTTACCCGCTATAGTGGCTTTATCGCTTCACAACGGCGCAATTATCGGCCATTTAATGGGACGCTATAGCAATGAAATTTCACTTCGTCCAGATCATGCAAAAGCCATCAACTTGTACGGTTTTGAGATCCTCCCTCGACTTTATGGACAATTTTTGGCTTTTCTATTTTATCGTTGGGAAGTAATCATGCGCGAGACAGCAATCCTTGGCATTCTAGGTATTGCGACCTTGGGATTTTATGTTGATAGCGCGTTGGCTGACATTCGCCTTGATAGAGCACTATTTTTTATTGTAATAACAGCATCGTTGAATGTCGGCATTGATTCTTTATCTCGCTACATTCGACAACGTTTACGTCTGAGTCGTACAGTGCAAAACTATTCGAGCTGATGGATAAATAGGTTTATGCAATCAACATCACAACCCATCTTAAAAGATTTAGTTCTTATAGGTGGTGGACATTCCCATGTAGCTGTAATCAAAAGCTTTGGCATGAAACCAATGCCAGGCGTGCGTTTAACAATCATCTCACGTGACGTTCACACTCCCTATTCTGGCATGTTACCGGGTTATATAGCAGGCCATTACCAGTTTGATGAAGTACACATTGATTTACGACCACTCGCCCAGTTTGCCGGTGCACGTTTGTACCATGACGAAGCCTTACGCATTGACCCAGCAAATAAAACCGTTATTTGCAAGGGGCGCCCAGCCGTGCCGTACGATGTCTTGTCAATTAATATTGGATCAACTCCGCGGATTGAAAATATTTCAGGTGCAAGTACGTTTGCTGTTGCAGTTAAGCCAATCAGCTTATTTGTTGATCGATGGAAACAGTTGTTAGATCGAGTAGTTGCGCAGTCTGGCCCGCATAAAATTTGTGTTGTTGGTGCAGGTGCTGCGGGTGTTGAACTAATTCTCTCTATCCAATTTCGTTTAGAAAAAATGCTTGAGGAGCTCGACCGCAGCTCAGAAGAATTGAGCTATCACTTGGTCAGTAAATCTAAACAAATTATGCCTAGTTTTCCGTACAACGTGGCGAAGAGGTTTGATTCAATTTTGGATGAGCGCGGTATAACTGTACATCGGGGAATAGAAGCAACGGAAGCAGAGGATGGTACACTAATTTTATCTAATGGAGACCGGCTAGAGGTAGATGAAACGTTGTTTGTCACCGCGGCAAACGCGGCACCATGGTTGGCTGAGTCTGGCTTTAAAGTAGATGAACATGGCTTTGTAAAAGTAAATGATACTTTGGAGGTCTTATCTCACAAAAATATATTTGCTGCCGGTGATGTAGCGGCTGTAGTGAATCATCCACGTCCAAAAGCAGGTGTCTTCGCAGTCCGCCAGGGAAAGCCTCTGGCGAATAATTTGCGCCGAGCATTGTTACAAAAACAACCTAAACCTTTTTCACCGCAATCATCCTTTCTGTCATTGATAAGCTCGGGAGATAAATATGCGGTGGCATCAAAAGGTATTTTTACCGTTTCTGGCAGGCTACTATGGTCGTGGAAAGACTGGATTGATAGGCGTTTCATGAAAAAGTTTTCAGTCCTGCCCAGAATGAAAAACGATAAAAGGCCCGATATTAATAAATCATTAACCAACCCCGATACTTTAAAAGAAATTTCAGCCATCGCAATGCGCTGTGGCGGGTGTGGTGCTAAGGTGGGTGCTGGTGTCTTAACTCGCGCTCTGTCAGAACTCAAACCGGCTCCTCGTGATGATATTATAGTTGGATTACATGATCCGGATGATGCTGCCGTAGTTGAAGTAGCTGCTGGTAAAGTTATTGTTCATACAGTGGACTATTTTCGCTCCTTTATTGATGACCCATACTTATTTGGTAAGATCGCTGCGAACCATAGTCTGAGCGATATTTTTGCCATGGGGGGTGAAGCACAGTCTGCACTAGCAATAGCAACTGTCCCTTATGGCGTAGAGTCTCAAGTCGAAGCGACACTGAACCAAATGATGGCTGGAGCCATGGAAATATTAAATGATGCTGATGCCGCTCTCGTTGGTGGACACACCAGTGAAGGGGCCGAGTTAGCATTAGGTTTCTCTGTCAATGGCCTAATTGATAGCAATAAAATTTTACGAAAATCCGGTCTTATCCCTGGACATGTTTTGATTTTAACCAAAGCGCTTGGCACGGGAACACTATTTGCTGCTGACATGCAACAACGTGCGAAGGGTCGTTGGATTGATGGCGCCTTGGATAGTATGATTTTATCCAATCGCTTATCTGCCGAATGCCTATTTCAGCATGGTGCTACTGCCTGCACTGATGTCACCGGATTTGGTTTATTGGGTCATTTAATTGAAATGATCCGCCCCTCAGGGGTTGATGTTGAGATTAATATGAGCGCGCTTCCCATTATGGACGGCGCATTAGAAACTGTGAGGATGGGAATTTTAAGCACTCTCCAGCCAGCGAACGTACGCCTCCGGCGTGCCATTAGAAATCAGGAGCAAGCAGTCAAGTCTGAGCTGTACCCATTGATTTTTGACCCTCAAACGTCGGGCGGTCTCCTTGCCTCCGTTCCCGTTGAGAATGCTGAAGCGTGCATCACACAATTAATGAAATATGGCTACTATGCATCTAGCATAATCGGAACAGTTACAGAAGAGACCGGCGATATAGAGCCAGTAACGTTAGTGATTTAGTTTAAAAAATATTTAACAAAAAGTAACTCAATGTTTGCTAAAAAAAATTAAAGACCACTTTCGCATTGGAAAACTAGGAGTTTGAGCTCAAGTTTTCAACTAGTTTAGCCCATGCTTCCGCCTCGCGTTCTGGGGTAAATCTTGGTTTAAGTTTGTAACAAGCTTGGTGCAGTTGACACAAAAAGTCAGGGCTTGTTTCTGCCTTTTGTAGTAAAATTGAGAGTGCCTTCTCATTACGCACCGGGTAAAGCCCAGGATATTTATGGCCCAGTAAACCAGAATTTCCTGGGATATTAGATGCAATGATCGGAACACCTGCAACAATTGCCTCTGATATCACATTAGCACCTCCCTCTTGATTGGACGACAGAACCATTAGTTGGGTCTTTATAAATTCACGGCGAACTTGTGTTGCAGTCACCTCCCCCAACCAATGATATCTTGGATTTTCTATCTGTTCTTTTTTTGCAGCGATGGCCCACGCTTTATTGTGTGCTTTACCCATATGGAAAACTCGAATTTTCGAACTTTCGTCTAAAAGCCGCACAGCCATTGCCGTGCGCAATGGGTCTTTTTCATCTCGCAAATGACCAATAACGCAAATATCAAAATTACGTTTCGAAGGGTTACGTCGCTGTTTTAACGGCAATGCTGACTGAAAAATGATGTGAAGCTTTTTTGTTAAATGTTGGGGTAACGCCTCGCCTATTTGATCATGTAAACAGACTAATGCATCAGCTTTTTCCATTGCAGGTAAAGTGACATTTGGATCGGTTTTTAAAAATGTATTTACGTCAGTACCACCCAAAGCAACAATTAAAGGACCTTTTGGATATTTAGCTTTATAAAGGTTGATCGCTTTAGCGCTACGCCAAGCATGTAAGGCGATCATAATATCACAAGCGGACCCATCGTATTCGGTGTTAATTTGGGTGTTATGGCCGTAGCTTTTTAAGAACTTAGCCCAGCGAACGATAGAAGTACGATTTCCATTCTTTGTATGTTTATTTGCGGGGGTAATTAGGTTAATTTTCATGAATAATATCCAAGGAGGCTTTAATGACGCTACGAGTTTCTACGACGTATTTAATCGATACTCTGCAAGATGCCAGAGCAAGAACGTTAGAACTTGTAAACGGTCTTGATCAAGTACAATTAATGGGGCCAAAAATATCAGGTGTTAACCCACTCCGTTGGGAAATTGGTCACATTGCTTATTTTTACGAATCCTTCATCCTACGACAGCTTTATGGGCATGAAAGCGTATTGGGAGTAAAAGCCGATGAACTTTATGACTCGATAGCGGTTGCCCATGATACCCGCTGGGATTTACCACTATTGTCAATGACAGAGACCTTAACCTATATGAAAGACGTTTTAGATAAGCTGTGCGAGCACCTTATTAGTAATAACGAAGACGGTTTAGCGTCAGAACAAGACAGTTTCATTTATCAGTTTGGCGCATTCCACGAAGATATGCATACAGAAGCATTTATTTGGGGACGACAAACACTTGGGTACCCTTCCCCAAATTTTTCAATTGCAAATGATGCAAGTCCCCAACGTAATTTAGGTTCATGGCCTGGTTTTGTCGAAGTTCCAGCGGGCCGGTTTAAGCTGGGAGCAAGCCCGGATAGTCCGTTTAATTTCGATAATGAGAAATGGGCACACCCCGTCGAAGTTAATCGCTTTGAGATAGCTAAAGCACCGGTTACATGCTCTGAATTTGCTGCATTTGTTAGCGACGGTGGCTATCAGAAAAAAGAGTTCTGGTCTGATGATGTTTGGGCTTACATGCGAGACAATGCCAAACACCACCCTGGCTATTGGATTTCAACAGGCGTTGACCGATGGGGCTTGAAACAATTTGATAAGATTATCCCTCTACCTGATCACGCTCCAGTAAGTCATGTCACGTGGCATGAAGCCCAAGCCTACTGCCATTGGGCCGGAGTGCGCCTACCATCAGAAATTGAATGGGAAGTAGCAGCATTAGGTGAATACGACTCTATGGGTAATTTATCATTTACAAAGAAAAGACGTTATCCGTGGGGTGACACACCACCAGATCCATCGCGTGCGAATTTAGATGGCCGCGCTTTAGGCTGCATCGATGTGGCTGCACTGCCAGACGGTGATAGCGCCTTTGGCTGTCGCCAAATGTTAGGCAATGTATGGGAGTGGACTGCTGATACATTCAACCCCTACCCCGGATTTGAGGCTGATGCCTATCAGGAGTACTCAGATATGTTATTTGGTTCGACTAAGGTTTTACGAGGTGGCGCATGGACAACACGCAGTAGAATGATCCATGGAACATATCGAAACTATTTTGAGCCTCATCGTTGGAATGTATTTAGCGGTTTTCGTGTATGTAAGTTTTAAATTTATGTTTAATTCAACGCTATTATTGGGAAAGCTATTTCTTTACAGTTCCGATTGTTAGAGCCACCTCTTATATTTTCCTTTTTATAGTTAAAGCTCACGACACTTATTAGTCAGACTATCGCGGCAAGCTTTTCTGCAAGTTGAGCCACCGCTTTCGCATCAAGGCTTTGCGTTTTTAGCAAATATAAATCCTTATGCCCATGCTTCGCAGCAGAGCGATCATAGGCGGGATCGTAATGGTTCTCCAAGACGCTGGTAACAAATGTTGTCCAGTCACCATCAGCAATCGCCTTTCGCCAACGCAGCACCGCGTCCTTTCCAACTCGAGCCGCCGCCCAATCCAAAAGCGGACTGAGTCGTTCTGGTTCGGCCACCAAATGTTTATAGTCACTCAGAAGGAATTTGACGCGCGCAGAAAGAGGTGCTGTTATCTTGATTGATTGAGATCTACCCATTGATCGCCAAAGTTCTTTAGGAACATGGCATGCACCAACATTGTTACTTTCCGCCTCGATGACAACCCGCCGCATCGGATCTAGGTTTCGCATTACATCAAAAATACGTGATTCAAATTTTCTTTGAGACGGCTGATATAAGCCAGGTTCTGAACCCAGAAGCGAGCCGCGGTGAGCCGCGAGACCTTCAAGGTCAATCACTTGAGTTCCAAGTTTAGCGGCAGCACGCAGGATCCGTGTCTTTGCCAAACCAGTTCGGCCGCGAAGAATAATCGGACACAAAGTGGGCGGTATTCTATCGAGCCCATCAAGGACCTGCTTGCGATAGGTCTTGTAGCCACCCTCGAGAATGGTTACTCTCCAACCAATTTCACTAAGAATTCTTGCCATTGCAGCACTTCGTTGGCCACCACGCCAACAATAGATAAGTGGTGAAAAATTCTTTGGAGAGTTGGCGAGCTTTGTTTCGAGGAGATAAGAAATGTTGCGAGAAACGAGCGCCGCGCCGCGCCGTTTGGCCTCGAAACTACCAACCTGCTTATACATTGTCCCGACCTCTGCTCGTTCGGTATCGTTCAACACAGGCATATTGATCGAACCCGGTATGTGGTCCTCAGCATATTCGCTTGGAGATCGAACATCTATGATTGCTGTAAAGCTTGGCGACAAGTAATGTGTTGTGTATTTGATCGGCGGAGACACCCCTTTGCTCCTCAACTAACTAATGACACGCTGGTATCGGATTATTGCTAAGTCATTGTGATTTCGCCTTAAGCATTTCAGATGCAGAATCCGGCTACGCTACACGTCGACTGATTTGAAAATAGACCCGAAACCCCAGTAAAATCAAGACTTTTAACCTAAAATTGACCGGAAAGTGCGGGATTCGAAAATTGACACTGTTCCGCAGTATCGTTAGTAATCACGCACCGTGAATTCCGATAGCTGTTATTGTTAAAAAGCATCCTAAAGTAATGCAATTGCAGATTTAAGTCAGATAATAACGGGCACGGCGAACCTGAATTGGAGTTCCTCTAAACCTCGTTTTATAATAACGTTGTAAAAATTTTATAACTTTTCCCAAACATCGGGAGTACCCTATGGTTTCTCGTGATTCTAAATATTTTTTACTTCTAAACCTAGGACATTTTCTAGATCATTACTTCATGTTGATCTTCGCGACGGTAGCTGCGTTAACACTTAGTGCTGGGTGGGAGATGAGCTACGCGGAACTCCTTCCATACGGGGCTCCTGGCTTCGCTGCGTTTGCGCTATGTTCATTTCCAATGGGTATCTTGGCTGATCGTTGGGGCAGAGATCATATGATGATTGTCTTTTTCATTGGTATTGGCATCGCATCAATTCTTACAGGGTTCGCGCAGTCACCTATTCAATTAGGTGCCGGATTACTTCTCATAGGTATCTTTGGATCGATTTACCATCCTGTTGGCTTGGCTATCGTAACTGGGCGATGGAAACACACTGGAATGCGTTTGGCTGTGAACGGGGTTTGGGGTAATCTTGGTGTTGGTTGCGCTGCTTTGGTCACTGGTTTTATGATCGACGTGGCGGGATGGCGAGCCGCGTTCTTTATTCCAGGCATAATCGCCATCCTTTTTGCTTTTCCGTATCTGGAAATTTCGCGAAACGTGGAAGAGCTCCCACCGGTTGGTGGTCTTGCCGCAACTAAACCGCCGAATTACGGGCCACTCTGGCGTGTCTTGATATGTGTTTACATGACAGCCGTATTGGGCAGTATTGTGTTCCAATCAACAACAGTCGCATTACCTGAAATTTTCGAAGAGCGTCTTGTTGGACTTGCAAGCACGATCTCGGATACTTTAGCGTTTTTCGAACTCGAAACCGCGTCAGTAATTGGTGCTCTTGCCTTCTTAGTTTTTGCTGCTGCATCACTCGCACAACTGATAACCGGTCACATGCTTGATAGATGGGGTGCACGCCCTACCCTCGCATTAGTCACTATCGTGCAAACTGCGGCACTGTTACTTATGCCAGGATTGACTGATCTTGCGGCCCTTGCAGTGGCGCTTGGTATTATGCTCGGCGTATTTGGCCAAGTTCCGGTTAGCGACTTTCTCATCGGAACGACAGCTTCTAAAATTACTCGCTCGCGCGCCTTCGGTGCCCGATACATGGTTAGCTTTCTTGCCTTTTCCGGAGCACTACCACTGATTGCAGTTGTCCAATCCAACTGGGGTTTTGATGGGCTGTTCTATGTCCTTATGATATGTACCGTTACCATTCTCATAGGCAGTCGAATTCTTTTATTAGCTCCAAAAGCTAAAGAATCCCAATCTCCTGCTGAATAAGAAGAGAAATTATCGATATGTCGAATAAAAATATCGTGAGATGATCATGAATCAAAAGCGGCATTGTTTGTTGGCCATTTTACGTTATTTTTCATATGCAAGTAATTTCCAATTTAAAAAGGTAAACTTATGAATTTGTCCCCTCAATATACCCCTGGCTCTGGCTTGAACAGTTTCGCTGGTAAACCTGATCAATTCCTGCGCGGCGAGGATACACCTTCAAACTTCCTGGACCGGTGTATCAACTCCATCAACACCCAAGAACCTGAGGTGAAGGCCTGGGTTACAACGCGTCTAGACGCCGTTCGCGCCGAAGCAGAAGCAGCCGATCGTCGGTACGCCTCCGGCACCCCGCTATCACCAGTCGATGGGATGCCAGTAGCGATAAAGGATCTGATCCAAACGCGCGACATGCCGACCAAATTTGGAAGTCCAATTTTTGATAATAATGAGACAAAGTTTGACTCAGCATCAGTTGACGCACTGCGTCGCGCGGGCGCGCTAATTGTAGGTAAATCTGTGACCACAGAGTTTGGTTTCGTTAAGCCCGGCCCGACACGCAATCCATTTGACACAACTAAAACACCAGGTGGTTCCTCTAGCGGGAGTTCAGCAGCTGTCGGCGCCGGAATGGTGCCCGCCGCGCTTGGCAACCAGGTGGTAGGTTCAATTATTAGACCAGCCGCGTTTTGCGGGAACTATGCTATTAAGCCTACTTTAGGTGCGCTGCATATGGGCGAAGGATTAGGTCTCAGCCAATTACATTTAGGCGTACACGCAGCGAGCATACACGACATGTGGAGTGTGGCCAGCGAAATCGCAGGGCGCGCCGGAGGTGACCCCGGCTTTCCCGGGCTCTACGGACCCAAAACTCTTGGCCCAAAGGCGCAGCCAAAACGGCTCAACTTTCTTGAAACCGAAGGTTGGGAAAAATGCGACGATACCACCCGTACTGCATTTACGCGCTATTTAGAGCAATTGCGGGATATGGGAGTGGACATTGTTACTCGCAATGACAGCAAACTAGCGAATAATTTTGAGGAAAAAATTAGCGATGCCGTTCGCCTTTGTCGTGAAATTTGCTCATTCGAATTGCGTTGGGTACTACGACAATATCGTGAGACTGGTAAACTAAGTGATGAGCTCACTATATGGGTTGAAATGGCTGAAAAATTGACGCTTGAGGATTACCGCATGGCCCTAGCCACCCGTGCCCACATGAGGCAGGCGTTAGCTGAAGTCGCCCCAACCACTGATGCTTTCATAACATTAGCCAGTGTAGGACCGGCTCCAAACATCGACTTCCATGCCGATTCCGGTGAAGCTGAATATGCCTTCTTAACCGGTGATCCCGCTTTCAACGCAGCCACTTCAGCACTTGGTGCACCCGCCATCACTTTACCGAAAATAGCGGTAAACGGCATGCCACTTGGCGTGCAAGTGATAGGTGCGCCCCACAATGATTGGGAACTTACGAATTTGGCCAACTGGCTGGACACTGAAGTTGCATCCTTGTCCATCTAAGCACTACAAGTATTTGTCGACAAACTGGTAAAGAAAGATACCCGCAAGTTAGAACACTTAATTGTTTTAAGAACATCACTAGTAACTCTAAGTCTCTTTGGAGTTGCTTTGAAGAAGCGTCAATCGCCACATCTCGCGAATGTAGTTTGTGTCATCAAACCCTGTAGCTGCATGCATGGTACACCGATTATCCCAAACGACAATATCCCCCTCCTGCCAGCTCCACTTGACTGTAAAATTAGGACCGGTCATGAAGGGGAGCAAGTCTCTAAGAATTTTTACACTTTCATCCTCTCGGCCTTCTAAGTCCCAATAATCTAAATCTGACTTTGAAGTTTTTTCACCCTTGGGAACGATTGCACAGGTAGAACTATTTAGGCCATAAATCGCAGCCTCTCCGGTGATGGGATGATAGAGTACTAGTGGGACCCGGTTTGGGGGGTTGGCCGCTCGTTCTTTTTTATTCAACGTCGGATATCCAGGAGAATAAAGACTGATTTTTTTGTCATGATGGGCCAACGAGCAAATAGCCTCTAGCCCTTCTAACTTTTTACGCTGCTCAGGATCTAATTTTTTTAGAGACGATCGAGTATCCGCGAATAGTGTCTCTGCCCCAGAGGGCGGTGCTTTCCGGCAATGAAATACCGAACCTATTGGTGGTTCTCGACGGAATGTTGAGTCCGTATGCCAAACTGGCCTTTTGGTTTCTGGATTATAACGCATGTCAGCGTCATTACGCAGCGAAGGAACTTTGGAAAAATTAGAATTGCTATTTCCCAATTCATCCCGGGTATTTCCAATACGAAGTATTGGTAGGCCATCAACCTTTTTATCTTCTCGGGCGACGAAGTTGCCGTGATCAACATCGCCGAAGCAGGAAGACCATTCCAGTAGTTCGATTGACGTTAATTGAATAAGATCGGTTCCACGCAAACCAATGAGGCCGCCATTTTTAGTCCAAAGTTCATGGGTTTTTTGCCTGAATTCAGAGCTTAAGAGGTCTTCCCTACATACCCCTTCGACCATGACACCAAAGTCACCATTCAGACTATTTATTTTATGAGCCATGATTTAAAACTCACCTCGTTGGTATAGTTTATATTTTATAAAACAAATGCGTGGACCGCCAATTATATTCCCTTCCACGATCATCTCTATCCGCCAGGCAAGGCAAATCTAAACAAGAGCATAAAGAGTGTTACATTCCTCAAATTTTATCCACAGAAATGCGATCTATACACAAGGCCTATCAAACTTTAGGTCAATCACCGATATCTGCCAAGATTTAACTCCAATAATTGCATCATTGCTCTGCGGGTTGAAGCCCCACTCCAGCAGCAAAGCGATTAATTCAATGATCACGCAAAGCGATAGATGGCTATTTGTCCGGCAAACCATTGCCCGATACACACTCGACCATCGCATTGTATTCAAGTAAGACGAAAAACCAAAAAGACAGCTGCCGGCTCTGCGTGGACAATTTACCTGTTAGAACACAGATTATAACGCAACGCGAACAAAATTATTTAACTATAAAGTAAGCCAAATAGACCGATGAAAATATCTCATCTGTATCGATTGCCTATAAGATATAAAAAACAGTGACCCTCGATGTTTTACCAACTCTAATTTTGGTTAAACAAAGATTTGGATTCTCAGACTTGAGATTAATTAAATCAATTTTTATCTTCTCTTAAATCAACACCAAATTTGGAAAAAATTTTTCTAATCTTATTATAGCAAACCCCAATCCGGACGGTTTCAAAGGTATCGAAATCAATTATCGTTGATGATCGTCCCTTTTCGTTTTGGTACTTTGATGTCCCTCCATCGATGAGAATATCCGCTGCCTCAACAACAGGTGGGTCTACGTCGTCTAAATTGTACTTTGATCCCGTCAGAGAGGTATTTGCCGAGGATCCTAGAACAGGCATTGCTAATTCCATTGACTGTTTAGTCATTTCATTATGAAAATCACCTGCATTGAGAAGCATATCCAGTGTTCCCATCTTGGTTGAATTTTTAAGAACCCAACTATCAACGGTCTTGAACATAGGATGATCTCGTTTGAAAGGCGCCACGGTTGACATTGGAAGATCGTTATCAAAAATTACAGCTTTTATTATGTCATGCTTCCATGGAGCAATCGTCTGTATTTCTTTCAACAGCTCGTAATTCGAAAACATTCCAGAAGGCTTCTCAAATGATCTATTTTTACATTTGAAAATCGTTTGAATAGATTTTTTTGAATTTCCTACAATAGCGTACGCTACATCTAACGGAATAATAGCAACGCCTTCTTGTTTTATTACTTCCAATACTTGCCTCGACTGCTCCACCACATCGTCTGCCACAAATCTATTATTCAAAAGTCATCCTCCTTTTAGACTTTGCAAATTTTTTTATGTAATCTTTTTTATATTGGTGATTGGTTTGTTACATATTGCTTTCCTCATAACTATACAGATCAAGCAAAAAACTATCGATTCGTTGTTAGAAAATGTATTCTTGTCTGCTTATACCCCAGTATCGTTCTAACATCTCGATCAAACAATCCGCTTAATTACGCTACTGTTGGTTTGCAAATGTTTTACATCGCTGCCCAATAGCTATTCTAGCCGAAATAGTTGAGTATTTTGTTATTATTACTTTATTGTATTACTGTCTTTTAAAAGAGTTTAGCTGATTGTGTATATTAGATGTTCTTTCGCGGCTTTATATTTATCTTTTTCATTGCACTAATTATCAATATTTCGACCCCTAGCAATTTGATAGCACAAGGCGTCAGTGACGGCACACCCGATAAAGTGCGAAGGGCATATGAAAAAGCCTTTGAAACTATGTTCAAAGATCCAGCTAATTTGGAGAAAACATTTTCTTTTGCTGGATTAGCAATAAAAGCAGGAGATTTCGAAGGCGCGATATCATCTCTAGAACGCATGCTTATACTCGATCCAAATTTGCCACGCGTACGTTACGAGTTGGGCGTATTATATTTCAAATTAGGGTCGTACGACGTATCTGCTACTTATTTTGAAGAATTGCTCGACGATAAAAAGACACCAAAAGTACTTATTGAGAAGGCGGCACCGTTTATTGAAGAGATAGAGAGCAGACTCACAAACCACAGTTTTAGCGGAAGCACATTCTCAGGGATAAAATACCAAACAAATGCTAGCTCCGGGCCAAGATCTACAAAAGTTAAGCTTTTTGGAGCTCCATCTTTTTTACCAGACGAATTCACGAACAAAGGGGACTTCGACGTATTTGTTTCCGGGGGTATAAACTATACATACGACTTTCAAAGCGAGCCAAAAAAGCTTTTAGAGGCCAGCTTAAACGTCTACGGAAATGAACAGTTCGATCAAACGTTTGTAAATGCGCGAGTAGTAGACGCGAATATCGGTCCTAAATTTGCTATTCCATTAGACTTTTTGAACAAGCCCATTATCCGTCCTTTTATAGCCGGTGATTATTTAATCGTAAGTGAGGATGAGAGTTACTACAGTCATGGAGCAGGTTTTAGCGCCGATATAAGAGCAACAGAAAAACTAAATTTCAATCTAGATGCGCGTGTTATGGCACGTGAAAACAAAGATGCGAGCATTTTAGATGGTTATCGCAATCGCCTAACAGTCAACGCAAGTTATATTGCGTCCGATACGATGCAAATACAATTATCATCTGTTGTTGCTGCAGAAGAAACAAAAACCAATATTCAAAATAACAGAGATTACAGTATAAATGCGACTATTAACAAAACTTTCAATGCACCTTTTGATTTAATTAAAGATCCCCTCTCTGCGGGATTTAGTTTTGGCGGATCTTTTCGTGAATACGCTGGCGCTAATCCAACTATCGACCCTGATACAACTAGGAATGATTATACAATGCGTTTTAGTCCTTCTTTGACTATACCTGCTGGAGAAACAATGGCGGTGCTTATCTCTGCCGGCTTTACTCTTGTCGATTCAAACATACCAAATTCCGAGTACGATAATATGTCGCTTACAATTGGGATATCAAAGCAGTTCTAGCTTAAAGCTGGGAGGAAATAGGAATGACTATCTACAGAAAACAAAAAGCAGGCAAGTTGGTTCCTGCACTAGTGATTTTCTCGATGACGTTGGCGTATCCTTGCCAACAAGCCTTTGCCGCAAAGGATGTTACAAAGATCGGGGTTACGACTATTGTTAAAAACAAGGTTTTAGGTGAACCCCCTAAAATGGTACAGCGCCGATTAAAAACAGGTTTAGAAGTTTATTTTAATGAGAAAGTAGAAACCGGGCCTGTTGGCCGCACCCAACTCTTGTTTAAAGATGGAACAGCCATAACAATCGGTCCGAACGCAAATATGACTATAGATAAATATGTCTTTGATCCAAATGCAGGTACAGGTGATATGGCGCTGAGTGTAACCAAAGGTGTTTTCCGTATCGTTGGCGGACGTATTTCAAAGAGAAAACCGATAAAATTAAAAACACCAGTAGCTACCCTTGGCGTCATGGGAGGAATTGTTGTTGTTGATCAGGCCGCTAATGGGAAGCTTAACGCTGATTTTCTATTTGGTAATAAGATGACAGTCACAGCAAATAATGTGACGGTTACAACTCGTATCCCGGGGCGATTTATTAGCGTTACAGGGAGCGGTCAACCGCCTGGCCCCTCTCAAAAACGCGACCGGGCGGAAATGAAAAAGAATTTAGAAAAGTTAGAGGGCGGTGGAGCTGAGGAAAAAAGTACAGCTGCCGAGGAAACGACTGCACCAAAAAAAACAGAGTCTCAAAAGTCGGAAGGAAGTCAGTCTGAGCCTTCGAATGATAAAAAATCTGACACAACAGCTGCTTCTAGTGCTCCCGCAGAAGAAAAAGATGAAGGACAAGCTTCAGCTAACGAACAGTCCTCAAATACCGCAACGACTGAAACTTCTACATCACCAGAGAAAGAAGATACTCCTCCCCCAGCAAGTGGAGGCGGCACAGAACCAAATAAAACGGCTAATCAGGGCAATGAAACGGGCAAAACTGAAACAGCCGCTGCGCCAATGCCTGGTGGTGAGGGTGGACCAATGCCAATGCCTGGTGGTGAGGGTGGACCAATGCCAATGCCTGGTGGAGAAGGTGGACCAATGCCAATGCCTGGTGGAGAAGGTGGACCAATGCCAATGCCTGGTGGAGAAGGTGGACCAATGCCAATGCCTGGTGGTGAGGGTGGGCAAATGCCGATGATGCCAATGGCCGGTGGAGAAGGTGGACCAATGCCGATGATGCCAATGCCTAGTGGTGAGGGTGGGCAAATGCCGATGATGCCAATGGCCGGTGGAGAAGGTGGGCCAATGCCGATGATGCCAATGCCGGGTGGCGAAGGCGGGCCAATGCCGATGATGCCAATGCCGGGTGGCGAAGGCGGGCC
>Ga0160423_10001938_pt1 | contig 17316 bp, 23 predicted proteins | sample CRUFie14St8metaG_FD_108191 | JGI IMG/M metagenome (GOLD analysis project Ga0160423, IMG submission 108191) | Marine microbial communities from the Costa Rica Dome - CRUD Field 142mm St8 metaG | ecosystem: Environmental > Aquatic > Marine > Oceanic > Photic zone | place: Costa Rica: the Eastern... | reverse complement strand
TATCGAAAGAGAAATTGGAATGGAGAAATTCATTTATTTGATATGCGTTCTAAAAGACTATACATCGGTCTTTTACATAGATTAGTACAGTTTTGTGATAATTATAATTACGACTATGAATTTGTAACAAACAAATATTATGGAAAACCTTTTGAGGTTAATGAAGAGATTAGTGAAGAAGGTATTAAAGACTATCTTGCGTCAATAACTCCCTTAACCCCAAGAAATTATCAGATTGAAGCAGTTTATGATGCATTAAGATATAACAGAAAGATTCTGTTAAGTCCAACTGCGTCAGGAAAAAGTCTGATGATTTACGCAGTCGTGCGTTATCATGTGGATAAAGGTCGAAAAATTCTTGTAGTCGTTCCAACGACCAGTCTAGTAGATCAACTCGTCTCGGATTTTCGTGATTATGGATGGAATTCAGATTCATATTGTCACAAGATATATGCAGGATGTGAAAAACAAACGGATCTTCCAGTAACCGTTACTACATGGCAGTCTATTTATAAACTAGAACGTAATTATTTTGAAGACTTTGATGTTGTAATTGGTGATGAGGCACACTTGTTCAAGAGTAAGTCTCTAATTACAATCATGACACATCTTCATCATACCAAATATCGGTATGGTTTTACAGGTACACTCGACGGAACTCAAACTCATAAGTGGGTCCTTGAAGGATTGTTTGGTCCTTGTTATCGTGTGACTCGTACATCAGAATTGATGGAGAAAGGTCATGTTTCCGATCTTGAGATTAGATGTCTTATTTTGAAACATGATCCTAGAAAGTTTGACACATATGAAGATGAGATTCAATATTTGATTACTCACGAAAGAAGAAATAAATTTATAACTAATCTTGCAAAAGATTTAAAAGGTAATACATTGATTCTCTATAGCAGAGTTGCTGCTCATGGAGAACCTCTTTTTGAACAGATAAATAGTAGTGTAGATGAAGGACGAAAGGTATTTTTTGTCCATGGTGGTGTGGATTCCGAAGAACGAGAAGAAGTTAGACGGATCACAGAGAATGAAAGTAATGCAATTATTGTAGCATCTTATGGAACTTTCTCAACGGGAATTAACATTAGAAATCTTCATAATGTTATTTTTGCTAGTCCGTCTAAATCAAGAATCAGAAATTTACAATCAATTGGCAGAGTTCTGAGAAAAGGTAAAAATAAATCTAAAGCAACATTATATGATATTGCTGATGATTGTACTGTAAGGAGTTTGAAAAACTATACTCTAAATCATCTAATTGAGAGAATTAAAATATACAACCAAGAAAACTTTAATTATGACATAATAAACATTAACTTAAAGGAATAATGCACGAATACACAGAATTTTATGCAACAGTAAAGTTAAAGAATTCTGAGGAGATATTCTCTATGGTATCACCTTCTGACGAAGGTGATAATAGATTTCTAATGTTATTAGATCCAGTTGTTATTAATGAAGTTGTAATCAGAGGACAACCTTGCTATAAAGTTGATCCATGGTTAACAACCTCTTCTTCAGACATGGTACTCATAAACATGAGTGATGTATTGACAATCGTAGAGTGCTTTGATGAAGAAACTATACAAATGTATAAAGCATACATCAGAAAATCTAAGGAAGATCATCAAAAACATAATCTAAGTAGAAAGATGGGATACATCTCTTCAGTAGATGATGCTAGAAAATACTTAGAGAAGTTATATAAGTCTTAAAGCTATATAATCCTTATCAACCCTAACAAAGGTATTCTACTCACATTTTACAGTCTTGTCAAGCTGTGCTATAATTAAAACATAATGAGTTACTGGTAGTAATGAGATGCCAAGAAAAAAACAGTCAGAACACTATGTAAATAACAGAGAATTCCTTGATGCGATCATCGAGTACAAGAAGTCCATCATTGCTGCCGAAGAAGCAGGACTTCCAAAACCTCGTATTACCAATTATCTTGGTGAGTGTTTTCTGAAGATTGCCACACATCTATCATATAAACCCAATTTCGTCAACTACATTTTCAAAGACGATATGATTTCTGATGGTGTGGAAAACTGCATTCAGTACATTCATAATTTCAATCCAGAGAAATCTACGAATCCTTTTGCGTATTTCACCCAGATTATTCACTACGCATTTTTACGCAGGATTCAGAAAGAGAAGAAGCAGTTAGACATTAAGAATAAAATTCTAGAGAAGACTGGATACGATCAGGTATTTGTAAACGATAATACCATTGACAATTCCAATTATGCCGACTACAATAGCATCAAGGATGCTGTCTACTCAAAACTACGAGGAATGGGTTCTAACAACGTATGAAAATTGCTCTTATCACTGATCAACACTTTGGAGCACGGAAGAATTCAAAACTCTTTCATGATTACTTCCTAAAGTTTTATAATGAAGTATTTTTCCCGACTCTGAAAGAGGAGGGAATCACCACGATTGTTGATATGGGTGATACTTTTGATAATAGAACAGGTATCAACTTTAGTTCTCTGAAGTGGGCAAAGGACAACTATTATGATGTCCTTGAAGGAATGGGATGCAAAATTCATACGATTGTTGGAAATCATACTGCTTTTTACAAGAATACTAATAATGTAAATGCGGTAGATCTTCTACTGAGAGAATATGAAAATGTAGAAGTTTACTCAGAACCATGTGAAGTTAAGATTGGTGGACAGAATATTCTTTTTATACCATGGATTAACTCTGAAAATGAAGAAACTACTCTTAAACTTATTGAAAAGACAAATTGCAAGTGCGCGATGGGGCACCTTGAACTCAGAGGATTTGCAGCTAATAAACAGTGCATCATGGATCATGGTCATGAGAGCAAATTATTTGAGAAGTTCACCAAGGTCTTCAGCGGTCACTATCACACTAGATCGAACATAGGAAATGTTTTTTACACAGGAAATCCTTATGAGATTTACTGGAACGATTATAATGATGTAAGAGGTTTTACATTCTTTGATACAGAAACCTTAGAGCATGAATATATTGATAATCCGTACAATATGTTCTACAATGTCTATTATGAAGATACTGATTGGAAGACATTTGATTACTCACCATATTCTAATAAAATTGTAAAAATTGTCGTTAGAAAAAGAACTGATAAGAAAAAATTTGAAAAATTTCTAGACAAGTTTTATTCATCAAACGTTTCTGATATCAAACTCATTGAAAGTTATGACTTCAACGGATGGTATTCTAAAGATCATGTTGAAGAAGTTGAAACTGAAGATACTTTGAGTTTGTTAAATATGTACATACAAGAATCAGATAATGATTTAGATAAATCTGAATTATCCAAAATTATCGGAGAAGTGTATAGGGAAGCTTGCGAAATGGTCTAATGTACATCGTTGTAATCGAAGGAGAAGAGGACAGAGGAGCATATTCTGTTGCGGATGAAAATGGAGAGAATGTTCTTTACATCTGGGAAAATGAAGACGACGTAGAACGTTTTGTTATGATGTTAGAAGAATCTGGATCTCCTAAAATGAAATCAGTGGAGGTCGAAGAAGATCTCCTTTTTGAGACCTGTAGTCAGCATGGGTATTTGTATGCTATTATAGGTAGTGATGACTTAGTTGTGCCACCAGAAGAACATGATTTATTTTGAGAAAATTCGTTGGAAGAATTTTTTGTCAACTGGTAACCAGTTTACTGAAGTACAACTTGACGATGCTCAAAATACTTTGATTATTGGATCAAATGGTGCAGGTAAGTCTACTATCCTTGATGCACTTACCTTTGTTCTATTTGGTAAAGCATTTCGCAAAATCAATAAACCACAACTTATCAACTCTACAAATGAGAAAGAATGTATTGTAGAGATTGAATTTAAAATTGGTACGATTGATTGGAAGATTGTTCGTGGCATCAAACCAAATGTCTTTCAGATCTATCGAGACGGCACGGCATTAGATCAAGCAGCATCTGCTAACGATCAGCAAAAATATCTTGAGCAGACCATTCTCAAGATGAATTATAAATCATTTACTCAGATTGTTATTTTGGGTAGCAGTAACTTTGTTCCGTTTATGCAACTTCCTGCATCGGGACGAAGAGAAGTTATTGAAGATATTCTAGATATTAAAATTTTCTCTACCATGAGTACTATCATGAGAGAGAAACTTAGAGTGCAGAAAGAGGATGTAAAAGTTCTCAATCTAAAGAAAGAATCAATTTCCGATAAGGTTTCCATGCAAGAAAACTTTATCAAAGAACTTGAAAGTCGAGGTAAAGATAATATCAAAAAGATTAACGATAAGATTAGTGGACTCAATATTGATATTGATGTTCTAAATCAGGACAATGGTTTGCTTGAAAAGGACATCAAACGTTTTACTGAAGAACGTGAAAGTGTTCAAGACGCAAAGGCAAAGATTCGTAAACTGGGAAACTTAAAGGGAAAGATTGCTCAGAAGATTAGTACGATTTCTAAGAATCGTGAGTTCTTTACTACTAACGATACTTGTCCTACTTGTACTCAGAATATTCATAGTGATATCAAAGAGCAGAAGATTGGTGAATATAATAAAGAATCTGAGAAACTTGAAGGTGGATATCAAGAACTTCTAGATACAATTAAGTCAGAAGAGTTTCGTGAATCTGTCTTTGATAATATCACAAAGTCGATCATGGAATCTCAAAGTTCTATTAGTTCTAATAATGCAAAGATCTCTCAACTCAATGCTCAAGTTTATGGATTGACTCAGGATATCAAGATGATCAATGATCGTTCTAATTCTAGAACAGAAGAAGATCAGAAATTGATTGAGTATCAGAAAAAACTTGAAGATGTCTTCAGTGATCTTGTAACAAGTAAAACTAGTATTGGTCAATATGATTTTCTCAATAATCTTCTGAAAGATAGTGGTGTTAAGTCAAAGATTATTAAAAAATATCTTCCATTGATTAATCAGCAAGTTGCTAAGTATCTTCAGATGATGGAGTTTTATATTAACTTCAAACTAGATGAAGAGTTTAATGAGACTATCGAATCTCCAATTCATGAAGACTTTTCATATTCATCTTTTAGTGAAGGTGAAAAGCAAAGGATTGACCTAGCACTCTTGTTTACATGGAGAGAGGTTGCAAAGATTAAGAATTCTACTAATACAAATCTCTTGATTATGGATGAGATCTTTGATTCTTCTCTTGATGGATTTGGTACTGATGACTTTCTAAAGATTATCCGATTCGTTGTTAAGGATGCAAATATCTTCGTAATCTCTCACAAAGCAGATCTTCATGATAAGTTTGATAAAGTTCTTAAGTTTGAAAAACGTAAAAATTTCTCACAGATTGTAGAAGCATGAAGTTTGTAACTATGTCAGGTTTACCAAGGGCAGGAACAACTCTCTTGGCAAATGTTCTCAATCAACACCCAGACATAACTGCAGAGATGGATTCTTCTCTATCAATGTTGATTACAGGTATTTCTGGTCATGCTGCAAAGGTGTTTGAAGATTCACCTCGTACAATGAAAGAATTGAAAGTCTTGTATACTTCTTTCATGAGATCTGGAATGTCTGGATGGATTTCTAAGATATGTGATACTTCTGTATATCTTGATAAAGATCGTGGGTGGGCAGTAGATTTTGATTTGTTGTTCAATATTGTTCCCAGTACTAAAGTAATTTTTCCTGTGCGAGATTTGAGAGGTATTATTTCCTCCTTTGAAAAACTTGAAACTGCGGATAGAATTACACCACCATCTACTGAAGAATTGTTTTCTTTCGAGAGTCGAGATGATTATCATGGTGTAGATTTAATGGAGCATAAAGTTAAATCATACATGGAAGGTGATATGATTTATACTCCATTATTTGCATTGAAAGAATATCTTGATTCAAATCGATCTCATCTAGATAACTTTCATTTTGTTAGGTATGAAGATTTTATTGAAAGTCCAAGAAATGCTCTTTCCAAGATATATAATTTCATAGGTATTGACAATTTTGAAAATAATCTTGATAATATAGAACAAGCACCATTCAGAGATGCTCACTTCTATCCTTGGGGAGATCATACGATTAAGAAAACTTTGAAACCTAAAAAGCAAACGTATGAGTTTCCTTTAATCAAAGAAGAAACCCAAGAATTTATATTTCGTGAGTATTCTTGGTATTATGAAAAATTTTATCCAGAGTTATTATAATGTTCACTGATTTTATTCATAGATATCCAATTTACACTAGAGATGAGTGTGAACAAATGATGGATGATATTAATTACTTTGAGAGTAATAATTTGTTATTAGACGATATTAGTGGTGATCAACCTAATCATATGCATGATCATATGGAAATGAGTATTCCTCATCACTACCATGTTGAAAAATCTATATCATCTCCACTAGGAGAAAGATTTTTTCCTAGACTAAAAGATCCTGTTCGTGATTATCTTTCATATTATTCTATTTTGGAAGAAAAGAGATTTTTGATTTATAATCTAAAATTAAAAAAAATTAGAGCAGGTGGTGGATTTCATCAATGGCATTATGAGAATGGCACTATGGAATCATCTATGAGACAATTTGTAATTCAAGTTTATCTAAATGATGATTTTGAAGGAGGTGAAACTGAATTTTTATATTTGAATAAAAGAGAAAAGTCAGTGCAAGGTGAAATGATTATTTTCCCAGCAGCATTTACACATACACATAGAGGAAATCCACCCTTAGGTAATTCAAAGTATCTACTTACTACTTGGGCATATTTACAGGAGTGATAGTAATGCCAAAACGCAGAAGAAAACAACAAACTCTTGAAAGGATGAAATGGTTGACCGATTATAAAGAAGGAAAACCATGTGCTGATTGTGGGAAAATATTTGATCCAATTTGTATGGATTTCCATCATAGAGAACCTCATCTGAAAAAGGATGAAGTTCGTCAACTGTTGAGAGACGGTTATTCTATGGCAACAGTTAAACGTGAAATTGATAAATGTGATATTCTTTGTGCTTGCTGTCATCGGTTGCGGCATAAGAACGAACCACATTTAGAACTGGCACATGAGGTCGTGCCTAGGGGTGTCCTTCCTTTATGATGGATTCATCCGAAACGAACCTGCATGTCCATTAACTTTGAAGTCAAAGGTCAACTTGCCAAACTGCTTGCTACCGAGGATCTGGTAGTTGAGCATCGTCATGTTGAGACTGCGATGTTCAATGTCCACACTCGGGTGCTTACTCTGCCTATGTGGAAAAAGGCATCTGAAGAGGTGTTTGACATGCTAGTTGCTCACGAAGTGGGTCATGCTCTCTTTACTCCCGATGAGTGGGATTGGACCACTCCCAAACAGTTTGTCAATGTCGTGGAAGATGCTCGCATTGAGAAACTGATGAAACGTAAATATGCCGGTCTTTCTAAGACCTTCTATCGTGGATATAGTGAACTGTCTGAAGAAGATTTCTTTGCTCTAGAAAACGAGAACGTTGAGGCAATGAATCTTGCAGACCGTGCAAATCTTTATTTCAAGATTGGAAACTTTACTAGCATTCACATTGATGATGGTGAGGAAAAGGATATCATCAATATGATTGCAAAGGCAGAGACTTTTGAAGATGCTCTTGAAGCAGCAGAAGTTCTGTACAACTACTGTAAGAAACCTAAAGAAGAAAATACTACTCTTGTTTCAAATCAGACACCTCAACCAGGAAATGCTGAAGGTGAAGAGACTCCCAGTGAGAGTGAGGATTCTAGTGAAGAGTTTTCTGATGAAGCAAAGGACACTGTAGATACTTCTGAGAGTCTTGATCTTCCACCTCAGCAGGAAGAACCTACCGTGAAGACTGTTGAGTCACTGGAAGATGCTATCAGTGAACTTCTGGCAGATAACAATGGTTTTGGTGAAACTGTATATCTAGAACTTCCAAAAGTAAATCTAGATACTGTTATTATTGATAACAAAGAGATTCATGATTCTTGCCATGATTTGTGGAAAGCATATGATGGATTCCCTGCTTTTGATTGGGTTGATACTGAATATCGTAAATTTAAGAAATCTGCTCAGAAAGAAGTCAACTATCTTGTGAAGGAGTTTGAATGTAAGAAAGCAGCAGACTCCTATGCCCGTGCTACCACTTCTCGCACTGGTGTTCTTGATTGTTCCAAACTTCATACCTACAAGTACAATGAAGATCTTTTCAAGAAAGTGACCACTCTTTCTGATGGAAAGAACCATGGTTTGATTTTTATTCTTGATTGGTCTGGATCAATGTCTAACGTAATGTTGGATACTGTCAAGCAACTGTTCAATATCGTATGGTTCTGTAAGAAAGTCAATATTCCTTTTGAGGTATATGCTTTCACTAATGAGTGGAATGTTCTTACTTTTGATGAGAAAGATAATCCAGTGATGCCAACACCTCACTACGAGAAGAAAGAAAATCTTCTGACAGTTTGTGATACTTTTGGTATGATGAATCTTATTACTAGTCGTGTTCCTGGTAAGGTTCTTGAGCAGCAACTACTTAATATCTTCCGTATTGCATTTTCATTCAAGAAATATGTTGAATATCAGATTCCAAATCGTCTTGGTCTGTCTGGAACACCATTGAACGAATCTTTGATTTCAATGCATCAGATTATTCCTATTTTTCAGAAGCAGAACAAACTGCAGAAAGTTCAGTGTGTTGTTCTGACTGATGGTGAAGCAGCACCAGTTAATCGTCACGTTGAAGTGGACCGTCACTGGAATAAAGATGATGAGACCTATATTGGTACTCGTCGTCTAAATGCCAACTGCTATATTCGTGATCGTAAGATTGGTGCTACATATAGTATCACTAAGTATAGTGAAAGTGCATATGTTTCTTTCACCAATTGTCTACTTCAGAATCTAAAAGATAAGTTCCCTAATACAAATTTCATTGGAATTCGTGTTTTGGAAAGTCGTGAGTCTGGATCTTTCATTCGTCTCCATTCCAAGTCTTGGGAAGAAACTGAGAAATTGAAGATTGTCTGGAAGAAAGACCGTGCAATCTCACTAGAAAATTGTGGTTACATGCGATACTTCGGTCTGTCTGGATCTGATCTATCCAACAATTCTGATTTTGATGTTGATGATGGTGCAACAAAGGCAAAAATTAAGTCTGCTTTTGTCAAGAGTCTCAAGTCTAAGAAAATGAACAAAAAAATCCTTAATGAATTTGTTTCTCTAATCGTATGACTTATCGAGAAAAAAAGTATAGATACCCAAATGATCTCCCAGACTCAAAGTGTCCTTACTGCGGAGAAAAGCAGAAACCCTGTTCTGAGATTACTAGTCTTGCCAGGGCATATGCAAGAGGTGCTTGCAGTAAGTCAAGAGGAGGTGTGACACTTTCTGAAGTGTCCTCAAAAGTCACAGACGACCTCGATCCCGACGTATACTAACTTCAGTTCAAACAAACCACATGACCGTTTCTTCCGAGCACATTCGCACTTCTCTTCAGGCACTCTATGGCAACAAAGTCACTAGTTCTGATATCCGTGCATGGTGTGCTATGAATGGTGTCAACTATCAGACTGTTTCTAACAAGATGACTGACTACAAGATTGGTCGTGGCAAATGGGATCTTTCTGCTCGGGAACAAATGGAGCAAACTTATCAGGCACCTCCCGCAATGCCTGCTGTAGAGCAAAACCTTATTCCTCAAAAAGATGATACCTTCGTCAAGTTTGGCAACTTCACTGATGTTAAAAAAATTATTCAGTCCCGTCTATTCTATCCAACGTTCATTACGGGTCTTTCTGGTAATGGCAAAACGTTCTCGGTTGAGCAAGCGTGTGCTCAACTGGGTCGGGAACTCATCCGTGTAAACATTACAATCGAAACTGATGAAGACGATCTTATTGGTGGTTTCCGCCTTATTGATGGCAACACCGTCTGGCACAATGGCCCAGTCATCGAAGCACTCGAACGAGGAGCTGTACTGCTCCTTGATGAAATCGACCTCGCTAGTAACAAAATTCTCTGTCTCCAAAGTATCCTTGAAGGGAAAGGAGTTTTCCTTAAGAAAATCGGACGATGGGTTTCTCCTGCAAGTGGATTCAACGTCATTGCCACAGCCAACACTAAGGGTAAGGGTTCAGACGACGGACGATTCATTGGAACTAACGTGCTCAACGAAGCGTTCCTAGAACGATTCCCTGTAACCTTTGAGCAGAACTATCCTACTCCTGCTATTGAGCAGAAGATCCTTGAAGGAGTTGCTTTTGATCTTGGTGTAGAGGATCGTGATTTCTGCCAACGACTGGTTGATTGGGGTGACATCATTCGTAAGACGTTCTTCGATGGTGGTGTTGATGAAATCGTTTCTACTCGTCGTCTAGTTCACATCATTCGTGCATACAGCATCTTTGGAAACAAGATGAAGGCAATCGATGTTTGCACTGCACGTTTTGATGATGAGACCAAGCAATCTTTCATGGAACTCTATGACAAGATTGATGCTGATTTCGAGATGCCCGTTGACAATCAAACCGTTTCTTGATACAATGACTAATGCTTGGAGTTTGCTTTACGACAAAATGTACGGACCCGAAGATGAACGTGATTACCTTGATTGGAAAAAAGTCAATGAAGGTAAACACCCAGATTATGAACTAACTGCTGACGGTTTCGTTTGGCCGAAAGCAAATGATCTACCACCCACTGACCAATCCACATATATTGATGAATATCCATCTTTAAATATTAATTTTCCACAATCTGCTATGAGTGACGATACAATTTCATTTACTACGGGTGACAAGATTGAACTAAATCTTGATGCTACTTCTAAAAATGGTTTTTGGAAGTATGAAGAAGATCTTACTATGAAAGAGGTTCGTGAGTATCTATCACAAACTTATAATGCACACTACACATCACAAGATTCTAAGACTCAGACTCTTGATTTGATTGAAAGCATTGGTGATGCAGAACCTTTCTGCCGATCTAATGCAATCAAATATCTCTCCAGGTTTGGTAAGAAGAATGGAAAGTCTAAACAGGACATTTTAAAAGCAATTCACTATTGCATTCTTCTATATCACTTCTCTGGTCTACATAATCAATCCAAAGGTACGTATGAAACTTTCTGATTCCACTATCAACATTCTGAAGAACTTCGCAGAGATCAATCAATCTCTTCTCTTCAAGGAAGGCAAGAAACTTCGTACCATCAGTGTAATGAAGAATATTCTTGCAGAAGTTGAAGTCAAGGAAGAGTTTCCAAAAGATTTTGGAATCTATGATCTTCGTCAATTTCTAAACGGTCTTGATCTGCACCGTGATTCTCCTACTCTAGACTTTGCTAATGACAGTCACGTTATTATTCGTGAAGGTAAGATGCGGTCTAAGTTCTTCTTCGCAGATCCTAATGTCATTGTAAGTCCTCCTGACAAAGACATCAATCTACAGACTGAAGAGATTTCTTTCAGTATCGATACTCAGCAACTTGGAAAACTAACCAAGGCAGCACAGGTTTATCAACTGCCAGATCTATCTGTTGTTGGTGAAGCAGGTGTAGTGAAGATCGTTGTTTCTGATCGTAAAAATGATACTTCAAACGACTTCTCTATTATTGTTGGTGAGACTGAAGCATCTTTCAGTTTTAATTTCAAGGTAGAGAATATCAAGATTCTTCCTGGTAGTTATGATGTTTCTATCTCAAAGAATCTTCTCTCCAAGTTTGTCAATACTGATAAGAGTCTAACTTATTGGATTGCTTTGGAACCTGATTCACGTTATGAAGGATGATTATATTGAAGTAATTGATGATTTTCTAGAACCATCGTATTTTAGAAATCTATATGAAACAGTTACTTCTATAAAATTTCCTTGGTTTTTCAGTGAAAATATCAGTAATGATGAGGATCGACAAGTTTCTATCAATGGTAATTCAAGTTCTAGACTTTTAGGTTTTAGTCACAGTGTTTGTGATGGTGAACAAGTTGACTCTAAGGACATGTATCCCCTACTATGTCCCTTTGCTTGGAAAATCTTAGATCATGTTGGTGGATCTGGAGTATTGAGAATCAGGTTTGACATGACCGTTTTTACTGAAACTGGACTTGTTCACGAACCTCATGTAGATTATCTAGATACACCTAACTATTCTGCAGTTTTTTATTTGACAAAATCTGATGGTCCAACTATCATTTTCAATGAAAAGTATGATTATGATAGTGGATATCCAGAAAGAGATTTAACTATTAAAGAAGTAATTCAACCAAAACCAAATAGAATTGTTATCTTTGATGGTAGTTACATTCATACTGGTAATCCACCAACAGAATCTTCTAGACGAATAATAATCAACACTAACATACAACCATGACTAAAAAAGACTACGATGGTCCACTTTATGCTCCTTGGGATAAAGTAGTGGAAGGTCGTGGTTTTGATCCTGTCGAGGAACGTAAAAAGCAAGAGGCAACCGAAGAGATTGTCGAAGAAAAACCAGATTACCTAGTCCCTGTGCTAATGTTCTTGGGTGTCATTTTTGCCACTCTTGCGGTCATTGTCGCAGGGTATATTCATGGTAAAATGAGTGTCGGAGCAGTCTGGCACAACCTGCACAACTTTCACTAAATTATGAACAAAACTGATTTCCTTTGGGTTGAGAAGTATCGTCCAAAAACCATTGACGAGTGTATTCTTCCTGAGCATACCAAGAGTATGTTTAAGGACTTTCTAAATAAACGAGAGATTCCAAATCTTCTTCTTGCTGGACCTGCTGGTTGTGGTAAGACGACAGTTGCAAAAGCACTGTGTGAGCAACTTGGGGTCGATTACTACGTTATCAACGGATCTGATGAAGGACGATTTTTGGACACAGTACGGAACCAGGCAAAGAATTTTGCTTCGACCGTCTCTCTTTCTGCAGCTGACGCAAAGCATAAAGTCATCATTATTGACGAGGCTGACAACACGACCCACGACGTACAACTCCTCCTACGGGCAAATATTGAGACGTTTTATAACAACTGTCGATTCATCTTCACCTGCAATTTCAAAAACAAAATTATCGAACCTCTCCACTCCCGATGCGCGGTGGTCGAGTTTGGAATTAAAGGAAAGGACAAACCAAAACTCGCAGCATCCTTCTTTCAACGCATCCAACAAATCCTGGGTGCAGAAGGTGTTGAATATGATCACAAGGTCCTGGTAGAACTTATCAACAAACACTTTCCAGATTGGAGACGTGTTCTGAACGAACTGCAGAGGTATTCTGTAAGTGGTAATATTGATAGTGCTATCCTTGCTCAGTTTTCCGATGTCAGTGTAGAAGAACTAATCAAGAATCTTCGTGATAAAGATTTTGGTTATGTTCGCAAGTGGGTTACATCAAATCTGGATAACGATCCCAATCTAATCCTTCGTAGGGTTTATGATGGACTCGCAGATGCTGTTGATGGTCCATCTCTTGCCGCAGCAGTTCTGATCATTGCAAAGTATCAATACCAGATTGCTTTTGTTGCTGATCAGGAAATCAATGTTCTTGCAGCACTAACCGAAATTATGGTGGAGTGTAAATTCAAATGAGAAGTTAAATGACTAAAACAAAATTGAGGGCACAAGTAAAGTCTAGATTTTACTATGTGTTCTGGGGAACTGCTACTCTTGCTGTGGTTCTAGGTCAACTGTATGTTGGTACTGGATATCGTCTTCTGCATAGTGGTATGCAAGAATTACTTAATAAAGTAGATGGAGTTCTTCTACATAAAAACGACTACCCTGGACTTTTGTAAAATGATTGATGTAAAACTACTCCGTATTACTACGGGTGAAGAAGTAATTGCAGAACTAGTCACTGAAGATGAGAACACTATTACTGTTAAGAATGGTCTAGTGGTTCTACCTGGTGCTCAGAATGTCGGATTTGCACCATGGGCAACTGTCATTGATAAAGATGAACCTGAGATTCAGTTGTCTCGGAACTTCATTGTGTATATGGTGAACGTTGACTCCAGTGTCAAGAAGAAGTATAATGAGATCTTCGGGAGCAAACTGGTCACTCCTGAAGAGAAAAAACTGATCCTCTGATTTTTCTATTTTATTATGAAAGCATTGAAGACTCCTCTCCGTTATCCTGGAGGAAAGTCCAAGGCAATCAAGACCCTCTGCCAATGGTATCCAAAAGTCATTACTGACTATCGTGAACCATTCATTGGTGGTGGGTCTATTGCTATTGATATTACGAAAGCAAATCCAGACATTCCTGTATGGGTAAACGACCTGTACGTGCCCCTATACAACTTCTGGGTACAACTGCGTGATCGTGGTCAAGACCTCTCTGAGAGTGTTAGAGAGCAGAAAGAGAAGATGCTTGAGAGTGGTACTCAGGAAGAGAAGGACAAGTTTGCTAAGGACTTGTTTAATCAGTATGCCTCTGAGATCGACTCTTACGACAACTTTCAGAAGGCAGTTGCTTTCTTCATCATGAATAAGTGTAGTTATTCTGGTCTGACCGAGAACAGCACTTTTTCACGCACTGCTGCTAATTCTAATTTCTCTCTGGTTGGTGCAGATAAACTTGCTCAGTTTTCTGAACTAATTAAGAACTGGAAGATCACCAACATTGATTACTCTGAGGTAATGAATGCTGATGGTCCCGAGAATACTTTTGTGTTCCTTGATCCTCCTTATGACATCAAAGACTTTCTTTATGGAAAGAATCGTGAGATGCATAAATCATTCGATCATGACGAGTTTGCCGAGAACGTATATAAGTGTCCTTACAATTTCATGATCACTTACAATGTGAATGATCGTCTCCTTGAGTTGTATAAAGACTATCATCTTGAGTATTGGAAACTACGTTACTCTATGGTTCATCGTGGTGATAAGAACACTCAAGACAATGTGAAGACTGAACTTCTGGTTACAAACTATTCTCTTACTCCACCTACACCACTAGAGGAACAATGGAACTGAAAGATTGGATGAACTCAATTAACTTTAATAAGGAAAACCTTATTAAAGAAAACCCCGATATCGTTAAACAATACCCACCCTTTATCGTAAACAAGTGTCTATCTGGACACTTAGACTCAATCTTATTTGCCAATGAGATGAACAAGAATCATCATCTTGACAAAGATATGCAATATTCATTTTTGCTAAATAGTCTGAGGAAAAAGAAGAGATTCTCTCCCTGGATTCGTAAGGAAAAAATTGATGATCTGGATGCCATTAAGCAATACTATGGTTATTCTGAAGAGAAATCAAAAGAAGCTTTAAGGATTCTTTCCAAGGAACAAATTACTTTTATTAAGTCTAAGATTGAAAAAGGTGGAACAAATGACAAAAATTATTGAACCTCAGGTGACCTGGAGTGCTTCTACTATGGTAGAAATCCTTCTTCGTGAACCAGATGATTTCCTGAAAGTTCGTGAAACACTAACTCGAATCGGAGTAGCATCTCGAAAGGAAAAGAAGTTATACCAGTCTTGTCATATTTTACATAAGCAAGGTAAGTATTACATTGTCCACTTCAAAGAATTGTTTGCTTTGGATGGTAAGTATGCAAACATTACAGTAAACGATATTCAACGTCGTAATAGAATCATCAAACTTTTAGTTGATTGGGGTCTAGTAAATCTTGTAGACGAAACCAAGGTTATGGACATTGCTCCACTAAATCAGATCAAAGTCATTGCTTACAAAGAGAAGAGTGAATGGACTTTGGAACAGAAGTACAATATTGGTTCTAAGAAAAAACGGGAAGAGCAATGACAAAAATTCTCCTTAAAGATTATATCTACCATGGGAGAATAAAAGAACACTTTCAGTTAAAGGGCACATTGCTTTCAGAAATTAGTAAGACCGAAAGTCATACTATAGAACCAATGAAAGGTTGTCCTCACCAAATCTCAAAATTAGATTGGGATTATTCTGAGGAATTTGACCGACCATGGGTACAAGAATTTGGTAATCACTTTCTCAGGGCTATTGCAGAGTTTATAGATGATGACTCTACAATTGATAATGAGACTGTAGATATTCATCAAATCTGGTATCAGCAATATGTTGAAAGTGATATTCACGATTGGCATATTCATGGTGGTCAATTCACTGGAGTGTATTACTTAGAGCATCCTAGTAATAGTGCTAAAACTGAAGTAGTTTCTCCTTATGATAAACGAGTTATTGCAATCGATGCTAAAGAAGGTGACATCGTAATTTTTCCTGCACATATTAAACATAGAGGATCAAAAAATAGTTGTAAAAGAAAAACTATTGTTTCATTCAATTTCTCTATTGGAGATTAAACCGAATAAAAAGGTGAGGGTTGCAACACTCTCTTTTTTATGCTCTGTGCTGCTATATACTTATGGATGCCTTCGGGGTCCACACAATCAAATCTCGCTTACTAAGGAGAAGTAAAAATGACAGACCTAATGAAGTTTAATGCCGCCAATGTGAATCAACTTTTTGAACGCATTAATAAGAACAGCATTGGAATGGAAGATTATTTTGATAGAATTTTTTCCCTTCATGAAACTACATCGAACTATCCACCATATAATCTAGTTTCGGTAAATAATGTTACATCTCGACTGGAGATTGCACTTGCAGGTTTCAAAAAGAAAGAAGTCTATGTTTACACACAAGATGGAAAACTCTTTATCGAAGGTCAGAAAGAAGATAAAGAGACGCAAACTAACTATGTCCACAAGGGTGTGGCTCAACGGAGTTTTACACGAGCGTGGACACTTAGCGAAGACACGGAAGTTAGATCAGTTACTTTTGAAGATGGGCTTCTGAGTGTTGAACTTGGTAAAATAGTTCCAGAAGCACACAAACGAAAAGATTATCTATAAATCCTGACTAATTTCTGCAAAACTGAATATCAACACAAAGGGACTTTGATAGTCCCTTTTTCATGTTATAATAAACTCAACCTTGTGTTTATTTTATGCCCTGGTTGAGTTTAGCTATTCTATTTCCAATTGCGGCAGCATTATTCATTCCTTTTCTCCCAGATAAGGATAAGGTAGTTAAGTGGTATTCTCTTGGAGTTACTCTAACTGTTTTTCTAATTACTGTTGCTGCATATATTTACGGATATGATCCCTCGGTGAGTGGATTGCAAATGTCCGAACAAGTCCAGTGGGTTCCTTCACTGGGTCTTACATGGTCAGTAGGTGTAGATGGTCTTTCAATGCCTCTCATCCTTCTGACAAGTTTCATTACGAGTCTTGCAGCACTTGCTGCATGGCCTCTTACGTTCAAACCGAAACTGTTCTACTTTCTACTCCTGATTATGGATGGTGGACAGATTATGGTCTTCGCAGTTCAGGATCTGATT
>Ga0160423_10001937_pt1 | contig 17316 bp, 16 predicted proteins | sample CRUFie14St8metaG_FD_108191 | JGI IMG/M metagenome (GOLD analysis project Ga0160423, IMG submission 108191) | Marine microbial communities from the Costa Rica Dome - CRUD Field 142mm St8 metaG | ecosystem: Environmental > Aquatic > Marine > Oceanic > Photic zone | place: Costa Rica: the Eastern... | reverse complement strand
TTATTGATAATTTTGGTACATTCATTAATAGACTCAATTAATATAATTGGAATATTTTTGTCACCTTTAAATATTTCATTATTCAATGTGAGTTGATCACCAAAAACAAAAGCAGCCTTATTCATGATTTTTTTTTATTTTTTCTACACCTTTCAGAGCAATATTTTACTTCATTCCAATTCTTTTCCCATTTTTTTCTCCATTCCATAGGTTTTTTACAAACAAGGCACGTTTTACTTTCTTTTGTCATAATGTTGATTTTAATAAATTTTTAATTTTTATGAAGTATAAAATTGCTGTTGTTGGTTCAGGCATATCTGGGTTGTCTGCTGCTTACTATTTACAAAAGAAACATCAAGTCACATTAATTGAGAAAGATGCAAGAATTGGTGGGCATTCCAATACTGTAAAACTTTATGGCAATGGTAAGGAAATTCTAGTTGATTCAGGATTTATAGTTTTCAATGAGATAAATTATCCTAATTTCTGTAAATTACTTAAAGAACTTAAAGTTAATTCTTATGACTCTGATATGTCTTTCAGCTTCAAATTAAATCAAAAGGACTTTGAGTGGTCTGGAATTAATTTAAATACATTATTTATTAAAAGGAAAAATTTATTTTCTTATAAGTTTTACAAGATGCTGTTTGATATTATTCGTTTTAATTTAGTAGCAAAAAAAATACAGTGTATTGATCCACTAATAAATTTAAATGTTGATGAATTTCTAAAAGCTAAAAATTTTAGTAAAGAATTTCGTGACTGGTATTTTTATCCTATGATTGCATCAATTTGGTCTATTTCAGACATCGAATTAAAGAAGTATTCAATTAAATTTATTATTAACTTTTTTAATAATCATCGACTAACAAATATTTTTTCGAGACCACAATGGAAAACAATAATAGGCGGTAGTATTAATTATGTTTCAAAAATTGCAGATAATATTGAGAACAAGAAATTAAATGCCTCTATAAAGTTGAAAAAAGTTTTTTCTAATAAAGTATGTCTAGAAGTTAACGGGAAAGATGAACACTTTGACAAGGTTATTTTTTGTAATCATGCTGACGAAATTTTTAATCTTCTAAATGAAGACTTTGTTGAAGAGAAAAATATTCTAAAAGATATAAAATTTAAAAAAAATGAAGTTTATATTCACTCAGATATTAGTTTTATGCCATCAAGAAAAAAATGCTGGGCAGCATGGAATTATAGTATCGACGAAACTGAAAATTCATCAGACATTACCTATTACATGAATATGCTGCAAAACTTAGAAACTAAAAATCCAATATTAATAACTCTCAATCCTAAAAAAAAAATTAGAGAATCACTAGTTTATAAAAAGATCAACTATTCTCATCCAATAATCGACTCTAGAGCGGTAAGAGCACAAGATAATCTTCAAAAACATCAAGGCAAAAAGAATATTTTTTTTTCTGGAGCTTGGCTTGGAAATGGTTTCCATGAGGCAGGTATATCAAGTTCATTAAATATTTTAAAAATGATAAACAAATATGATTGAGGTCTTTATTGGCAAGCTTAGTCATATTCGTTTCTTGCCAAAAGTAAATTCATTTAAATTTCCAGTTTTTTACTTAAGAGTTAATATCGATAAATTTGAACAATCTCAAAATAGAATGATTAGCCTTAATAAATTTAATTTATTTTCAATTTATTGGTCGGATTATGGCTTTAAAAAAAATGAAAATCCGAGAAAATGGCTTGAAGAAGTTTTAAAAAAGAATCAAGTTTTGATTAAAAAACCAACATTCATTTTGCAAACATTTCCAAGAATTCTTGGCTATGTATTTAATCCAGTAAATTTTTGGTTTTGTTATGAGCATAATAACCAATTGATAGCTATTGTAGCTCAAGTTAACAACACTTTTAATGAGTCACATACCTATTGTTTTAGAAATACTAGTAGTAAGAACTTAAACTTTTCTTCTACAAGGATGAAAAAATTTAGTGTTTCACCATTTTTTAAAACAGATGGCTTGTATAATGTTATGTTTCAACAAACTAAAAATAGAAATTATTTAAAAATAATTTACCTTTGCCAAAATCAAACTATGCTAACAGCAAAAATTTTTGGAAAGAAAACTCATGATTCCCTTATTAAGATTTTTTTTCTATTTCTTTTTCAGTCAATAAAGAATACTTTTTTTATATATTTAGAAGCCTTGGTTCTTTATTCAAAAAAAATAAAATATTTAAGAGGTAAAAATTAATGGACTTTTCCAAAATAATTATTTCTAAAATGATAAACAAATGTAGTACTGGCTCTATCGATGTAACTTTTCATGATGGTGTTGTTGTGTCCAAAAATAATAATGATCAATTAAATAAATGTGATATCAGTTTTCTTGACAATAATGGATTGAAATTGATCATATCAGAGGGAAGTATTGGTTTTGCAAAAGGTTTTATTCATAACAGATGGAAAACAAAAAATTTGACTGATTTGCTTTTTTTTATTTCAAGGAATAGAGAACATATTGAGAGTGCATTTTATGGGAACATTTTTTTTAAAATACTAAGTAGTTTAAAAAACATTTTCATTTTCAATTCTAAAAAAACATCAAAAAAAAATATTAAATTTCATTACGACCTTGGAAATAATTTTTACTCAAAGTGGTTAGATAAATCAATGACTTATTCGTCCGCTCTTTTTGAAAAAGATGAAGATTCTTTAGAAGTTGCTCAAAAAAATAAGTATCTTAGAATAATTAATAGTGTTAAGGAACAGAACAATAAAAATAGTATAGTTGAGATTGGTTGTGGTTGGGGTGGTTTTTTTGATCAAGCGAAAAAATCACTTAAAAATCTTGAATATACTGGCATCACTATTTCAGAAAAGCAATATCAATTTTTAAAAGATAAAGATGAGAATACAAAAAATATAAATTTTTTATTTAAAGATTATAGAGATTTAAAAGGAAAATTTAATACTGTAATTTCTATAGAAATGTTCGAAGCCTTAGGTTATAAACAATGGAAAACTTTTTTCAAAAAGATTAACGAGATTCTTGTTGATGGTGGTATGGCGATTATTCAAACGATAACAATTGATAATAATATGTTTGATAATTATATTAGAACTAATGACTTTATCCGAGAATTTATTTTCCCCGGTGGACTTTTACCTTCACCAAATAAATTTAAAAGTCTCATTAAAAGTAATGGTTTTGAGCTATTGGACGAATTTTATTTTGGAAAAGATTATGCAAAAACATTAAGTATTTGGCAGGCAAATTTCAACAATAATTTTCATAATATTAAATCTAAAACATTTGATATTAAATTTAAAAGACTTTGGGATTTCTATTTAAGTTATTGTCAAGCCGGATTCCTCTCAGGAGATATAAATGTTTGCCAATATAAAATAAAGAAAATTTGTTGAGATGTCTTTAAACTCTGAAACCCAAGAATGGAAAAATAAAAATGTATGGATAATTGGAGCAAGTCATGGAATTGGTAAAGCTTTAGCCATTGAGCTACTTGGTAGAGGGTGTAATTTATTTTTAACTTCTAGAGAAATTAATTCGGCAGATTTTAAACCTGATCATTCAGAAAAATTGTCTTTTCATAAGGCCGATGTAAGCAATCTTGAAGATATGGGTAAAATTTTTCATAAAATTGAAAAGAACTTCTTGTTGGATTTTGTAATTTTTTCTCAGGCTATTTATGATCCAAACATTTCAATATCAAAAAAAGACAGTTATAACTATGAGTCGTTTAAGACTAACTTTTTATCTATTTATGCCTTTACACCAATACTGATTGAAAAGTTTAGAACCAGAAGAACAGGATCACTTGTATTTATTTCAAGCTTGGCCGCAAATTTTTATGCCTCAAATTCTGGAGCTTATTCATTAAGTAAAAATTGCTTAAGTTATTATTCTAAACTTATTTATATGGAGAATAAAAAATATAACCTTAATATATTTCTTGTTGAACCCGGTTTTGTTAAAACAAGACTTACTAAAAAAAATAAATTTCAAATGCCTTTTATTATTTCTGCTGTAGATGCGGCAAAATTTATAATAAATGGCATTGAAAAGGGTAAATTTATAATTAAGTTTCCGCTATTTTTAAGATTAATAATTTCAATTTATAATTTAATTCCTGACATCATAAAGCTTAAAATTTTTAGAATAAAATGATCTATAAAAACGCTTTACATTGGTTTCGAAGAGACTTGAGAATAAAAGATAATATTGGTTTGTATAACTGCCAAAAAAAAGCCAAATTTATTACAACAATTTTTATTTATGATCAAAACATCCTCTCATTATTAGATAATAAGAATGATTTAAGAGTTGAATTTTTATACCAATCTCTACTAGATTTGAAGAGTCAATTAAGGGAAAAAGGAATTTCTTTGTTCACTTACTATGGTGATCCAAAAAAAATAATAATAGATTTTATTAAAAAAAATCAAATTGATTATTTGACTTTTAATAGAGACTACGAGAATTATCCGTTAAAAAGAGATAGTGATATAAAAAAAATAGTTTCAAATTTAGGACTTGAGTCAGAATCTTTTAAGGATCACGTTATCTTTGAGGGTGATGAAATCTATACAGCTAATGGAAAGCCTTATTCTGTTTTTTCGCCCTTCAGAAATAATTGGATTAAAAAATTAGATAATAAAAAATTTAACTTAAAAAACCTAAAATACCAAAATAATAAAAGTTATAAGGAGACTAACGTAATAAACCTTAAAGAGTTTGGTTTTAATAATATGAATCTCAGAAAAAAAAATATTTTACCTGGTTCTAAAGGAGCAAAATCCGAATTAAAAAAATTCTCTAGTATTATTAATAATTACTCTGACAATAGAGATTTCCCTAATCTTTCAGCTAATTCAAGGCTTTCTGTTCATTTGAGATTTGGTACGATTTCCATAAGAGAATTAGTAAATAAATGTTTTGAAGTTAATACAATAAGTTCCAATAAATGGTTAAATGAGCTGGTTTGGCGAGACTTTTATTCATCTATATTATTCAATTTTCCGTATGTTGAAAAACTTGAATTTAATAAAAAATATCAAAACCTTAAATGGAATAAAAACGATATTTTTTTTAACGCCTGGTGTAATGGCAAGACTGGTTACCCAATTGTTGATGCTGCAATTACAGAGTTAAATCTTACTGGTTTTATGCATAATCGTTGCAGGATGATTGTGGCCTCTTTTTTAACTAAACACCTTCTTTGTGATTGGAGATTAGGCGAAGCATATTTTGCAAAAAAATTAATTGATTTTGATCTAGCTTCCAATAATGGAGGATGGCAATGGGCTGCATCAACAGGCTGTGATTCCCAACCATACTTTAGAGTATTTAACCCTAGTTTGCAGAGTGAAAAATTTGATAAGTTAGGTAAGTATATAAAAAGGTATTTACCAATTTTTAAAAGTGTAGACCCTAAATATTTACACTCTCCATGGCAACACTCAGATAAGCTTGAAATATACGGTATTAAACTTGGAAAAAATTATCCTCTACCTATCGTTAATCATCCAAAAGCAAGAGTTAAGGCAATAGATTTCTTTAAAAGACTCTAATCAAGGTATTCAAAAATTTTAATCACTTTTCGAACACCTTTTGTTGAGGCGGCTATTTCTGCCGCTATATCAGCTTCTTTTTTTGTAACCATGCCCATAAGGTAAACATTTCCTGAACTACTGATAACCTTTATTAGATTAGCGTATACGTTTTTATTTTTGACTAGGTTTGTTTTAACTTTTGATGTTATAAAAGCGTCATTTGTGCTGTCCAAGCTTGACCTTTTAGCTTTAATAATGATTTCGTTTTGAATATTTCTTACATTAGTAATTGTAGCCACATCAAATGCAATATCATTTTTTATGTCATCTGAATATGTTTCACCTGTGAGAAGAACAAATCTGTTAAAACTGGTTACAGATACATTTGAGTTGCTCTTGTACTTACTTTTAATTTTTCTTTTTGCTTTAAATTCAATAGTTTGATCTTCAAAAATGGTAGCTGCAGTTCTTCTATCTTCAATTGCTAGAGCACCCACACCTATTCCTCCAATGAATGCAGGAGCGCACGAATTTAAAAAAAGGGCAGCTGTGATAACTGATAGATATCTCATTGTGGTAATTTTTTTAGATCTCCGTCATTTATTTTAACTAAAATTCCTTTTCTTGAATAAAAATTATTTCTGAAATTAATCGTACCAGAAATACCGTTAATATTATTTTGAGATTTATTTTCTATAGACTTAAAGATCAAAATTGAATCATAACCAACAGCATAAAATCTTCTTAATATGTTGTTGAGTGGAATATTTTTAATATTAAATGTGCTATTTAACTTTTTTTCGCTTAACAAAACAATAGGCATTTCGTAAAAGATAGCATTTTGTAAATCGTATTTTTGCAACTTATCATAGCGATCATTATTGATCAAAAATGTTGTATAAAAATGAATCTTACTACCTAGATAAGGCCTAAAATTCCTTGATTCTTTACTGTTCAAAAAAGAGAAAAAAATAATTACCTTGTTGTCCTCTTGCTCAAGCTGTTCATTTAATTTTTCTTTAAATAATTTTAATTCGGATTTTATTTCGCTAAAGTTTAGCATTTTTATCTTCAAATTAAAGTGATTTTCTATCCTAGGCAATAACCGTAAAAAAATTTTCTGACTTATTTTGCTATTATTATGAACAACATAAATTTCATCTGGTTGAAGTTTTATTTGATCTAATATACTTAGAACCTCTTCTTCCAGATTAAACCCATAAATAAAAATATTTTTATTATTTTGAAATTGATTTTTTAGTAAGCTGTCAGAATTAAGTAGTAATATTTTTTGCTTGACACTTAATATTTCTTCTTTTAACTGAAGCACTGTGCTACTTTTTAATGGTCCAATTATGAGATCAAACTTTTTCGTGTTAATTTTTTTAAAAGTTAAAAAGTTATCATCTAAGGAATCTGACTCATAAAATTTTTCAATTTTTACATCTAGTTCTGAATTATTAATGGAATCATTAATTCCATCATGAATGCTTTTAGCCATTTTAGAGTAAGCTAAAGAATTAAATGGTAAAAATAATGCAATACTAAGACTCTTTGCATTTAAAGTATAATTGGAAAGTATCAGAGTAAAAAAAACTATTAATGTAAAAGTTTTATGATTTCGCATTTAACAGACAATAAAAAAGTTAAAGGAATATTATATATAGTATCAACTCCAATAGGAAATTTGGCAGATATAACATTACGCGCTATAGAGGTTTTAAAAAATGTTGACATAATCGCGGCAGAAACACCAAAAATCACAAAAAGGATTTTAGATAAATATAATATTAATACAAAACTCATTATAAATAACAAGAACAATGAAAGGGATAAAAAAATATTTTTTATTAATAAACTTGAACAAGGTTTAAATGTTGCTCTTGTTTCTGATGCTGGCACACCGTGTATAAATGATCCTGGAGCTGAATTAGTAACTTTAGCGCAAAAAAAAGAAATACCTATATCAGTGGTCCCTGGACCAAATGCAGCAATAGCAGCACTAAGTCTTACTGGATTATATAAAGATAGTTTTTATTTTCATGGATTTTTGCCAAAAAAAAAAAATGAAAAAAAGAAATATATTAAAAGTTTTTTTAATCAAGCAACTATTAATATTTTTTATGAAACTCAACATAGATTATTTGATACCTTGGATGATATGTCGAGTATTTTTGACAAAAACATTAAATTATTTTTAATTAAAGAAATTACTAAGATTCATGAAAATTTTATTTTTGATTCAATCGAAAATTTAAAAAAAAATTTTCTAGAAAATAAAAAAATGCTCAGTGGTGAGTTTGTTCTTATCTTACCAAAAATAGAAGAAAAAAAAGTATCCGATGATATAGTTGATTATTTAGATATCATTGATCCACTAGTTGGAAAACTTCCAATAAGAGTAATCAGTAAGATTTTTAGTAAAAGAACTAATATGAGCACAAGTGTTTTGTATGATTATTTAATTAAATTAAAACAAAATAGGGGTGAATAACATTAATTTTTCAATTATACAGCCTGATGATTGGCACATTCATTTACGGGAAGGATCTATTGCTGAATTAGTAATTAAAGATACATATATTACTTTTGGTAGAGCATTAGTAATGCCTAATTTAGAAAAACCTATATTAAATGTAGATCAAGCTGATAAATATAGAAATTTTTTGATGGATTTAATCCCAAAAGGTCATAATTTTTCTCCAATAATGACATTATATTTAAATGAAAATATATGTGAAAATGATATAGCTAGAATATCTGAATCAAAAAATTTTGGTGGTATTAAGTTTTATCCAAAAGGAGTAACGACAAATTCTTCAAAAGGCGTTTCCGATCACAGGAATTTCTTCCATATTTTCAAATTAATGGAAAAATTTAATGTAGTTCTTCAGATACATGGAGAGGTAAATGATAAAAATATTGATGAATTTGATCGTGAAAAAATTTTTGTTGACACAGTCTTAAATGAAATAATAAAAGAGTTCCCTAAACTTAGAATTGTCCTCGAACATATAACTACTAAGCATGCAGTAGAATTTATTAAACAATGTAAATTTAATATTGGAGCGACGATTACTCCGCATCATTTACTTTACGAAAGAAATGATATGTTGAGTTATGGTTTAAAACCACATTTATATTGCAAACCAATTTTAAAAAGGAATTCAGATATGGTTGCCCTAGCAGATGTTGCTTTATCTGGCCATGAAAAATTTTTTTTAGGATCTGATAGTGCACCACATCTAGTGGGTGATAAACAAAGTGATTGTGGTTGTGCTGGTGTATATAATGCTCATAAATTAATCGAGATATTGGCAGATTTTTTTGCTTTTAATAATAGCTTATCTAACTTCGAAAAATTTGTTAGTACAAATGGTGCAGATTTTTATAATGTTCCATACAATAAAAAAAAACTATACTTTGAAAAAAGTAAGACCTTAATACCTAATTTTATTGGTAATTCTGAAATTAAAATTATTCCTATGATGGCTGGCGAATTTGTAAATTGGACAGCTAAACTCGTTGAATAATTATAAAATTTTGTTTATATTTGTATTGAAAGTCATCTGGATAATCACTATTTTAATAGAGGAAAGTCCGGGCTCCTTAGAGTAGGGTGCCGGTTAACAGCCGGTCAATGTGAATTGAAGGAAAGTGCAACAGAAAATATACCGCCTATATGGTAAGGGTGAAATGGTAGATCATTTGATGTTAAGGTAAGAGCCTACCGCACTAAAGGTAACTTTAGTGGCAGTGCAAACCCCACCCGGAGCAAGACAATGTATGAGATTTGCGTTACTCGCGCTTTCTCGGGTATGTCGCTTGAACTTAAAAGTAATTTTAAGTCTAGATGAATGATTATCTCTGCTTAACTGCTAGACAGAACCCGGCTTATAGGATGACTTTCTTTTATAAAATAAGTGGGAAAATGTGTATAAATGTGGGATAATGTGTTTATTTAATCATTGTTACTATGTTTTCGGGTGCACATTTTATAAATTTTGATTCTAAAGGTCGGCTAACCTTGCCGATTAAAATCAAACAGAAGCTTATTACAAATAATGTTACTGTTACTGCTCACCCCCATGGTTGTCTACTTTTTTTCTCTGAAAAAAATTGGAAAAAGGTCTCTGCAAATTTTTCTCTTCTTGCATCTTTGGATGAACAAACCAGTTTTTGGAAAAGATTAATACTTGGTTTTGCTGAGTCTATAAAAATTGACTCTAGCAATAGAATTTTAATCCCATTATCATCCCGACAGTTTGCTAACATAGATAAAAAGGCAATATTAATAGGACAGGGAAGCTACTTTGAACTATGGGATTTAAAATCTTGGAACCAACTTTTAAATAAAAATCAAAAAAAAAAATGGGAAACACCTGACTCAATAAAAGGATCTTTCCTATGAATGATTTAGTTGGGCATAACCCTGTTCTTTTACACGAGTCAATAAATTTATTAGTCAATAATAAAGATGGAATATATCTTGATGGCACATTTGGCGGAGGTGGCCATTCAAAACATATTTTGAAGAAAATTGATAACAAGGGAAAATTAATCGCCTTTGATAAAGATTATGATGCTTGCATGAGGGCTTCATTGATAGATGATGAGAGATTCAATATTTATCATGATACTTATGCAAATTTTGAAAATGTACTTCAATTGAACAATGTGAAAAAAATTAGTGGTGCATTGCTAGATTTAGGGATAAGTACTTTTCAACTTAATGATAATAAAAGAGGTATAAGTTATCAACTTGAAAGTAAATTGGATATGAGAATGGATTTAACAAAGGGGATAGCATTATTTGAATGGATAAATAATGCTAATATTCATGATATCTATTCAGTAATAAAAAACTATGGTGAGGAACCTAAAGCAAAAAAGATTACTAACAAAATAATATTTTTTAGGCAAAAAAAAAAAATAACCACAACAACTGATTTAGTTGAAATAATTAAAATTGCTATTGGTCACACAAATAATATTAATAAAGTTTTATCAAGGGTCTTTCAATCTTTTCGAATATTTATTAATAACGAATTAGAAGAATTAAAGGTTTTTCTGAATAAAGTAATTAATTACCTAGATATCAATGGAGTAATTGTTGTTATATCTTTTCATTCACTAGAAGATAGAATTGTAAAAAGATTTTTTAATGGCATTACTTCTGATAATATCTCAAAACAAATTCCTCTTAAATCCTCAGAGTTAAAGCATATCAAGTTTATAAATTTGTCAAAACCTATTAAACCAACTTTTGATGAAGTTAAAAATAATCCAAGAGCAAGAAGTGCAATTATGCGAGCAGCTAAAAGAATAAATTTATGAAGATTTCAGTTATATTCACATATTTTTTAGTAATGATTTTAGGATTATTAGTAATTTATCTTCAGCAAGAAAATATGATATTAAATAATGAAATAATTAGGGCTCAAAACCATGAAACAAAATTAATCATGGAGAAGAGGAAATTAAGTGTTGAAAAAAATAAATTAATTTCTGACAAAAGCGTCGAAAGAATTGCATTAGAGGAATTAAAAATGAAAAAGCCTAGTAAAAATGAGATTGAATTTTATTATTATCATATGAATAATGGAAAAGACTTTTAAAATAAAAGAAAAAATTTCTTTCCAGGAATGGAGGACTAGATTTATTGTTTTGACAATAATTTTCTCTTTTTGCATTGTCATTTGCAGAAGCTTTTATTTGCAAGTCATTACTGGCGATAAACTTAGTAAAAAAGGTAAATTAGGATACTCAAGAACTGTTTTGCAATCAAAGTTTAGAGGTAATATTTTTGACAGAAATATGTTCCCTCTAGCAACAAGTGTTCCAGTCGATTCAATTGGAATAGATCCTACTAATACAAATATCAACACATTTCAAATTGCTAAAATTGAAAAATATTTAGGTGTGAATTTAAATAAATTGCGAAAAAATCTAATTACAAAAAAAAGAAAGTTTTTGTATATAAAAAGACATTTAAGTTCAGCACAGTTAAAATTCATAATGAACATGGATATATCAGGTCTTGCAATCATAAAAGAGCAAAAAAGATATTACCCTCTCGGTGAAATTTCGGCACAGATTATTGGTATTAATGATTTGGATGGAAAAGGCATTGAAGGAAGCGAGCTTATGTATGACAATCTTCTAAGAGGAAATCAAGAAGTACACCATTTTATAAAAGATAATGCGGGTAAAACAATATCAAGCTTTAAAATAAATTCTAAAAATAATGTAGAAGATGTCCAACAGACAATTGATAAAAGAGTTCAAACTATTGCATATGATGCATTAAAGAGTTCTGTCATCAAAAATAAAGCTAAAGAAGGAAGTGTAGTTGTTATAGATGCTAATTCAGGAGATTTATTGGCGGTTGCAAATTATCCTAGTTTTAATCCTAATAATAGGTCCACATATCGACATGATTCTATAAGAAATAAAGCATTTACTGATTTGTTTGAACCAGGATCAACTATGAAACCTTTTTTCGCAGCATATGCCATTGATAAAGGTATCGCAACTTCGCATGATATATATAGGATTGGAGATAAAATTAAAATATCCGGTTCTTATATAAACGAAAATGAAAAAATTAAAAATTTTAACCATTTGACTCTTAAACAAGTGATACAAAAGTCCTCCCAGATTGGCGCTGTTCGGATTAGAAACTCATTATATGATAAGCATGGTGTTTGGAATTTTTTGACAAAGCTAGGATTTGGAAAAGACTCAGGGTTAAAATTTCCTGGTGAAAGAATAGGTAAATTGAAAGATTATGAAACATGGACCCAAAGCGACATAGCTAGTCAATCATTTGGTTATGGTCTTTCGACAAATTTACTACAATTAACCCGCAGCTATTCTATTTTTTCTTCAAAAGGTGACCTGATTCAAGTTAAATTAAGTAATAAAGATAAAAAAGATAATGTTGTCAATCTTATTAAAATAAGTACAGCTAATGAGATGACAAAAATACTTGCTTCGGTTGTATCTTATGCAGGGTCAGCACCAGGTGCTAAAGTTGATGGCTATGATGTTGCTGGTAAAACTGGAACAGTTCGAATTGCTGAAAATGGTGGTTATAATAGTCAAAAACACAGAGGAACTTTTGTGGGGTTTGCTCCTATTAAAGACCCTAAATTATTAGTTGGTGTATCAATAAATAGACCAGAGGGAGCAAATTATTATGCTGGTAAAATAGCTGCTCCTGTTTTTAGCGAAGTTGTTTCAGAGATTTTTAGATATTTGCAAGTGCCCACAAAAATTAGGGATTCAATTGAAACTTTCTAAAATAAATGAAATTGAAATTAATGATATTTTTAATAAACTTAATGCAAAAGAAATTGTCTCACATCATGAAAAGGTCAAAAAAAACTTTATATTTATTGCTTTAAAAGGTTCAAATTATGATGGAAGAGAATTTTTTAATGAGGCAATAAATAATGGAGCAATATTAATTATTTATGACAAAAAAAAGTGTGTTTGGAATAAAAGCAAGAAAATTAAAAGCATCGGAATATCAAATTTAAAAGAAAAATTAGGTCTAATTCTTTCTTTATTTTATAAGAACCATAAAAGAAAAATTAAAATAATTGGGGTTACTGGAACTAACGGAAAGACTTCTGTTACTCATTTTTTAGCTGAATCTTTAAATGCATTGGGAAAAAAAGTTGGATTAATTGGAACAATTGGAAGTGGAATTTTCCCTAAATTAAAACCTTCAAGTCTTACAACACCTAACCCATTTACGCTACAAAAAAAAATCAGAGATTTTGATAAAAAAAAATGTGAATTCTTAATAATGGAAGTTTCATCTCATGCAATAGCACAGAAAAGAATTGAGGGAATAAATTTTATGGCATTGTTTTTTTTAAATTTAAGCCATGATCACTTAGACTATCATAAAAGCATAAAAAATTATAAAGAAACAAAGTTTAGTATTTTTTTCCAATCAAAAAATTTATTAATCATAAATACCAGGTGTAAATATGGTTTAGAACTTTATAATTCCCTTGCAAATAAAAATAAAATTTCTACTAATAAAATTAATACAGATCATTATTGTAAAGAATACAAATGTAGCTTTTCTCGAACAAGTTTCTATATTGAAAATAAGGATAAAACCGAAAGAACTTTGATTTCGACAAAAATAATAGGAGAGTTTAATATCGAAAACCTCGTTATGGTTTACGCATTTTTGAGAAAAATCGAATTTGAAGCATACAATATAAAAAAAGTTTTTAAATCCTTAACAAATGCCCCGGGAAGAATGCAAGTAATTAAAAAAAAATCAAGATATTTTATTGTTGATTATGCGCATTCACCTGATGCTTTGGAGAAATTACTTATTTCTGTTAAAAGTATGACGCATGAGAATAAACAAAAATTAATTTGTGTTTTCGGTTGTGGTGGTAATAGAGATAATTCTAAAAGAGTTTTGATGGGGAGAGTTTCAATAAAATATTCTGACCAAATTATTGTTACTAATGATAATCCAAGGTTTGAAGATCCTCAAATTATTGCAAATCAAATTTTAATTGCTAATAAGAAAAAGATAAAGGTTATTCTTGACAGAACTGATGCAATTAGATACGCCATAAAGAACTCACTACCTAATGATGTAATTGTTGTTGCTGGAAAAGGTCATGAGGAGTACCAAGAAGTTGGGGGAAAAAATCTCAAGTTTTCTGATGTCAAAACTATTAATGAATTAAGTAGATAATGAATACAAGACAATTAATGAATTATTTAGAATTAGAAAATTCATTATCACCAAATATTAAAATTAGTGGTGGAAAAATTGATTCAAGACAAGTAAGAAAGGGTGAAATTTTTTTTGCCTTCAAGGGAAATAATGTTGACGGTAATAAATTCATTGATGAAGCTTTTAAAAATGGAGCATCAATAGTTTTTACTTCCGATTTATCATATGTGAAAAATAATAGAATTATTTTTGTTAATAACATAACAAACTGCTTATTAAAAGTAGCTGAATTTTGGTTAAGACACTTCAATCCTATTAAAATAGCTATTACTGGAAGTAATGGTAAAACCACCTTGAAAGACACAGTTACAAATATCTTGGAAAGTGAATTCGGAAAAAATTCAGTCATTTCTAATGAAGGTAATCAAAATAACCAAATCGGAGTCCCATTAAATATACTAAAACTCCAAAAGAAGCATAAATTTGCAGTGTTTGAATTAGGTATGAATTCTATGGGTGAGATAAGTACCTTGTCAAAAATTTTAAAACCCAATTATTCAATAATTACTAATATTGGAACTGCTCATATCGGGGAATTGGGCTCACAAGAAAATATTTTGAAAGCTAAAATTGAAATTGTTGATGGAATGGATTCTGAAGGTATTCTTTTATTAGACAATGAAGATAAATTTACTAAAAAAATAAGGTCCTACTTAAAAGAAAAATTTATCATCAAGGATATTGGTTGTACCGGACAAGTATCTGCCAAATGGTTCGTTCAAAATAAAATTTTCTTCAATTTTGAATATAATCAGACAAATTTAGATTTTTTATTAAAAAAACAATATGGGAAACACCTACATAAAATATTTGCCTTTTCTGGATTGTTGGCTTTTTTGTTAAACGTGAAAAGTATCAATCTAAAAAAAACTATCGAAGCATTTTTACCATTAGAGGGTAGACAAAAAATTATAAATCTATCTAAAAAAATGAAGATTATAGATGATTCATACAATGCAAATTATGAGTCAATGATTACCGCAATAAATTATATAAATACTTTTGAGAGTAAAAAGATTATTGTTTTTGGTGAAATTGGTGAACTTGGTAAGTTTAGTAACCAAATTCATTTAAAAATAGCAAAATATTTACGCAATAATTTTACTGGTATTGTTATAGGTTTTGGTTTCAAAACTCAAATGTTTCAAACGGTCTTAAAAGATAATTTTTTTTATGCGCAAACTCATGATCAAATTTTAAAAAAACTACATTTAATTACTAGAAATAAAAGTTGCACTTTGTTATTTAAGGGCTCAAGATTAAATAAATTAGACATTGTAATAAAAAAATTGGTAAATCATTATAAGGAGAAAATTTAAAGTGTTATTGCTATTAACTGACTACCTTAAAAATTCATACTCTGCATTAAATATTTTCGGTTATATTACTTTCCGTTCCATTTTTTCATGTTTAACAGCTCTTTCTATTTCATTTTTTCTTACTCCAATTTTTTTGAACAAACTAAACAAAATATCTTTTAAACAGTCGATAAGAGATGACGGCCCTACTTCGCACTTAAAGAAAAAAAATACACCAACTATGGGTGGAGTCATGATATTGATTTCACTATTAGTAAGCATTTTAATTTGGGGAGATATTCAGAACAAATATTTATGGTTAGTTGTTGCAACTATGGTTTGTTTTGGTTTTATTGGTGGTATTGATGATTATTTGAAAATCATCAGGTCCAATCATAAAGGGCTATCTGCTGGAAAAAAAATATTACTTCAAACTTTTTTTTCTTTACTAATTTCGTCATATATTTTTTTTACCACATCAACCATACAGGAAACCCAACTAATAGTTCCATTTTTTAAAGACTTTAATTTTAACCTGGGTGTATTTGGTTTTATCACTCTTAGTAGTCTAGTAATAATAAGTTCAAGTAATGCAGTTAATCTTACTGATGGATTAGATGGATTAGCAATTTTCCCATGTGTATTAATAAGTTTAGCTCTAGGAATTTTTGCTTATGTAGCAGGCCATACTGTTTTTTCAGGGTATTTAGGTTTTCCTTACATAGAAGGTAGCGGGGAATTAGTGGTGATTTTATCGGCATTTGTAGGCTCAGGGCTTGCTTTTCTATGGTTTAATGCATATCCCGCAGAAGTTTTTATGGGGGATATCGGTTCATTAACAATTGGTGCAATATTAGGAATTGTCTGTGTAATTATAAGGCAAGAGTTTGTTTTTTTTATAATGAGCGGCTTGTTTGTAATGGAGACTTTAAGTGTAATAATACAAGTGATATCTTTTAAATTAACGCGAAAAAGAATTTTTAAAATGGCACCTATTCATCACCATTTTGAGATAAAAGGATGGAAAGAAAACCAAGTTGTAGTCAGATTTTGGATAATTACCATAATTTTAATTCTTCTTGCATTATCATCATTAAAGATTAGATGAATATTTCAAATTCAAAAAAAAAAATCTCAATACTAATTTTAGGTAATGGTCTTACTGGAAGATCAGTTGCTAATTGGTGTGATAGAAATAATATTAGATTTTCAATCTATTCCGATGAGGAAGAAAATGTTATTGATTTTTTTCCATCAATAGTTATAAGAAGCCCTGGCTTCCCAAAAAATCATAAAATCATAAGCAAATATAAAAAAAAAAAAATAATAGTTTGTGGTGATTTTCAAGCTGCCAAAGTTTTTGGACTTTTAGATAAAAATATAAAAATTATTGGAATTACTGGAACTAATGGAAAAACCACAGTAACAAAAATGGTATTCAGCATTATGAAACGTTTTTACAAAAATATCCATATAGTTGGCAATATAGGAAAACCTATTTTTAATATAATCGATAAATTAAATAAAAAAAGTGAAGAAACATATCTTATCGCAGAGTTTTCAAGCTTTCAATTAAGTGATGAGATTGATATACCTGTTTATAGTGGAATTATATTAAACATATCAAATGATCATTTGGATTGGCACATAAATTTCAAAGATTATGTTTTGGCAAAACTTAATAT
>Ga0160423_10001936_pt1 | contig 17325 bp, 17 predicted proteins | sample CRUFie14St8metaG_FD_108191 | JGI IMG/M metagenome (GOLD analysis project Ga0160423, IMG submission 108191) | Marine microbial communities from the Costa Rica Dome - CRUD Field 142mm St8 metaG | ecosystem: Environmental > Aquatic > Marine > Oceanic > Photic zone | place: Costa Rica: the Eastern... | reverse complement strand
TCAGCCGCGTCATGCAACGGCCTCCGTGGCCGACGCAAGGGCTTCCGCAACCCGCTCCACGTCGGACGTCGGCACGGCACACAGACCGATTCGAACGCCGCCCGTGAGGGGGACAAGGTAGACGTGTTGGTCGGCACAGGCTTCGGCGATGGCCACCGGGTCATCGCACTCGTACCACGCAAAGAAGCCGTCGTGGCTCGGGTTGATGTCGACGCCGTGCTCATGACAGGCACGGATGAAGCGATTTCGTCGCTCTGAGAGAAGCGCTGAAAGACGGTCTCGCTCTTCTGACCAAGAAAGCCCGCCGGACTCTGTGGCGTGCAATTCACTCAGCACGTGCTGGGCGACCCGGGGGGCAGCGGACCATGTTTGCCGGCCGGTTACGCCCATCACGTCGTTGAGTCGCGCTACGCTTGTTGCTTCGGGATGGAGGTAGACGAGGGCGCCGGTTCGAAGACCGTAGATGGTGTGCGATTTGGACAACGACAGGGCGAAGCAAACGAGCATGTTTTCTGGCCACGGCAAGCCTGCGTCAAGCGCTTCTGCAATGGTTTCCGCCCATCCGTGAGGCTCATCGGCATAGAGGTGATAGGCGGCATCGAGCAACAGTGTATGGCCAACATGCTCGTTTCTCGTGGCACTTTCCATGAAGGCGTTGAGCAGAGCATGACGGCTTTCGGCAACCAGCGATAGGCCCGTTGGGTTGTGTGCAGGGTCGTTTAGCCAAGTCATCACGCTCTTTTGATTCGCCGCAAGGTTGTCAAGTGCCGAAGAAAAGGCCGAAAGGTCGAGATGAGGTGTGTCGGAGGCGTCGCTGAGTGGCAACAACGGATAGGTCGCAGCCTTGAGACCGCACCCTTTCAGGAAACCAGCGTAGGGGCCCCAATAACGGTCACGCAGGAGAACGGCATCGCCGCGCTCAGCGAAATTTGCAGCCGCAAGATAAAGCGCTCCTGAGCCTCCGGGGGATGCGGTCGCTCCGGTGTGAAGACCCAAATCTTCCAACCTTTGGCGGTGTTCGCCCAACGCCAGTGAGACCCCCAGATCGAGGAACGAGGGCAAGCCCTTGAGCGGTGCATAGGCCGCGAATTCTGCAGCCGGTGCCGTTCGGAGTGCAGCGTCGACCACCGTGTTGATGGCCAGGCTACCATCGTCCTCCAACAAAGCCCCGACCGTTCCGTTAACGGCCGGCGCACCCGCTGCGGCAGCGTTTTGAAAACGAGCAAACCAACTGAAAATGACATCGTTACCGGCCTTATCCTGACCGTGACTGGCGAGGTATTGCATGGTGCTCTCCTCGTCCATACCTCGCCCAGTGTCTTCCCACTTTTTGCTTTGACCGTTCACCCCGTTGGCCTCAACGTTCCGTTTCCTTCATCAAGGGGATGTGTCACCCAAAACCCGAAGCCAACGTAGCACAGCTGGTAGTGCGTCTGATTTGTAATCAGACGGTCGGGGGTTCGAGTCCCTCCGTTGGCTCCACGTCGTCTGTTCAAACACCGATTGATATAGTATCGAAACGAGGGTCGGCCATGTTCGAGTGCAACCTCGATGCAAAAGGAAAGGCAGCACGCCTGCTCGGCGGCATCGCTGCCATCCTCGGCGCCCTTGTTTTGGCCGGCTTGCTGGCCACCGACACGGTTGTGTTTGGCCTCGGCTGGTATGCGGTGGGCGGTGCCATCCTCGGAGGCGGCTTTGCGATTTTTGAAGCACGAGCCGGCTGGTGCATCGTTCGAGCCATCGGCATCAAGACCCCGCTCTGAAGTTCACATCAAGAGGCGAACGCTCAAAGCGGTCGTCAATCTGGAACAGCCGTGGCAGCACAGCGATTGGATGGACGAGCTTGCGCCGCCGAGGTCGAGGCGAATTTACTCCAGCGTGTTTCGGAATTGAAATCCAAAGGCACCGAACCTCACCTCGCCGTCATCATCGTGGGTGACGACCCTGCATCGCACGTCTACGTCAATTCGAAGGTCAAAACCTGCGCACGTCTTGGCATCCGCTCCACCCACATCGCCCTTCCATCCTCGACGGATGAAGCGACGTTGAGGCAACACATCATCGACCTCAATGATCAAAGCAACGTCCACGGCATTTTGGTCCAATCCCCGCTTCCCCCGCACATGAACGAGGAGGCGTTGACCGACATGATCGCCCCGCACAAAGACGTTGATGGGTTTCATCCGCAAAACCTCGGACGGCTGGTGCAGGGGAGAACGGATGGTATGCTCCCTTGCACACCCAGCGGTGTCATGCGCATGCTTCGCTGGGCGAACATCGACCTCCGCGGCAAACGAGCCGTCGTGCTGGGCCGCTCCCGCATCGTTGGCATGCCGGCCGCCCTACTCCTTGCCGCTCGTGGTGCGGACGCTACGGTCACCGTTGCCCATTCACGAACGAACGAAATTGAACAGGTCTGCAAGGATGCTGACGTCTTGGTCGCAGCGGTTGGCCGCCCTGACATGGTTAAGCCCTCGTGGGTCAAGCCCGGTGCCGTCGTGGTGGATGTGGGCATCAATCGAGTGGACGACGACACGCGCGAGCGTGGATGGCGGCTCGCAGGCGACGTGGACCCGAGCGTGGCTGAAGTGGCCAGTTGGCTCTCTCCGGTTCCCGGTGGGGTGGGACCGATGACCATCGCCATGCTCATGGAAAACACCGTTCGGGCGGCAGAATCCACTCGTGACCTGTGAAGACAAGGGCTAAGACATCAACAGCCAAGGAAGATTCGTGGTCCACGATCCCCGAGCGCCCCGTCTTGCGGCCATGGCGACCCTAAGCGCTGCAATTTTGGTGTTGCTGACGGCCCTCAACGTGATTTTGAACGTCGTTGGTGCCGCCGGACTCTCCCGCGAGGAGGGGGCTGCGATGATCGGCGTGGGCGTCCTGCTGATCGTCGCCAACCTCGCCAACAAACAGCGAGAAATTCCGGAGCTTACCACCCAAGCGGGACCCACCGATGTTGAAACGTTTGCAGCCATGACGGCATCGACGACCACCGACATTCAAAACGACGTGAATCCCACCACCGCTTCCATCCTCAACAGCATCTTGGGGGAGCAGAGAACACCCAACCAACAGCAGGTGAACACCGCCATCGACACCCTCTCCTCAGGCGAATTTGGGGCCGCCGTACAACAAACGATGGATGAAATCGAAGCAGCCAATCAAACCACCAACGACCAACGTGAAGCCCTACCAGCCGACGATGAAACCGGCCAAACCCTCGAGCGGGTTTTGGTCCAGCCCGTGCCTCTTCCCGGTATGGATGGCCGACCGTTGGTGGACCCAAGTTCCATCCCGGGGCTTGAACCCAATCGCACCTTTGTCACCTCCGGTCTGGCGAGCGTCCCGCTCCCGGATATTCACGAACACAAACCACCCGCTCCAGCCGCCGAACCCGCTACGGCCGAAGAAACACCACCGCTGCCAACCCTTCCAGACCTACCCTCACTCCCTGAACTCCCCGCCATGCTGGAGTTGCCGGAAGTACCGCACCATGTGGACCGTGAGGAAACGGAAGCAAGCCCGTTGCCCCCTGCGCTTGACCTGCCCGATTTGGACGGTCTGTTTGAAGAAAATCCGCCGCCAACTTCCGTGAAGGAAGGATTCGGCTTGCCCGACCTGCCTGATTTGGATGACCTGTTCTGAACACGAGGGTTCAAAACCGGAGCAGGGGAGGGGGCATCATGTGGACGCAGACCCATGATTTGCATTCGCATTCACTTCACAGCGACGGTGAGCATGACGTAGCTACCGTAGCCCAACTCATGAAGCGGGAGGGGGTCAAGGTTTGGTCGCTTACCGACCACGACACCACCTCGGGCTGGGAAGAAGCGCAACAAGCTGCTGACGAAATGGGGTTGTCGTTTGTCCCCGGTGTGGAAATCACCTGTGAACCGGCCCTCGAAGCGGAGCCCGCTCAATTGCAAGCGACCGGAAGAACGCGAGCATCCGCCTCCTGGCACCTGCTGGCGTTCTTCCCCGATCACCGACCGGGAACCGTGCAACCGGATGTGGAGGCTTTCAAGGCGTGGCTTCTTCCTCGCCAAAAGGATCGACAACCACGAATGCGCGCCATGTGCGAACGGTTGACACAACTCGGCCTGCCCGTGAATCTTGAAGAGGTGGTGCAGAGAGCCAGTGGGTCCGTTGGGCGGCCACACCTCGCACAGGCGATGGTGGATTTGGGCTATGTTTCCTCGAAACAAGAAGCGTTTGAAACATGGATCGGCGATGGGCTCCCTGGCTTCGTTCCGCATCAAAAACCGTCCGTTGGCGAAGCGGTTGAAGCCGTCAAAGCAGCGGGTGGCATCACCTCCCTCGCACATCCGCTGTATTACGGGGTCTCAACGCCCACCCTGCTTCAAACCCTCAAGAAACTGGGCGTGGACGCTGTCGAAGCGGTGCACCGGAGCCACACCGACGCCTATCGGCATGAATTGACGGAGGAGGCAAAACGACAGGGCATGACCGTCTCGGTTGGTTCGGACTTCCACGGCCTCTCCTACCAGTCCCGTCCCGGAAACATGCCGCACCAAATCGGACGCTTGCATCGGCAACTCACGTCGTTCTGAACCGGTCGTACATTAGGGCCGCCTCAAAGAGAACGATGATGGGGAGCGCCACCAAAAACAAGGAAAGCGGGTCGGGAGGCGACATGAACGCCCCAACGACGAAAGCCCCGAACCAGATGATTCGACGAGAGCCCGCCATTTGCTTGCGGGTGATGGCACCGGAACGCAAAACCAGCGTGGTGATGAGGGGGGCTTGGAAACCGATGGCGGAGGCGAACGTCAAATTCACGATGAAACCGGCGTAGTTGGAAAGGCGCCATTCCGTGGTGAGGCCGGCTTGCTGTGCATCGGTGGTAAGGTAATCAAGGAGCAACGGAATGAGACCGTACCAGGCATAGAGCGCCCCGAGGACCAGCAAGAGCACGGAACTCAGCAAAGCGAGGACCAATCGGGGCCCCGGTTTGGGGAGGTTCACCTCCAACTCACGCAATCGAGACTGCACGGCTTCATGACGCAGGCCGTATTTGGTGACTTGAACAACCACGAACAGAACGACCAAAACAAGTCCAAAAGACCCCGCAATGCGCAGTTGGAGGAAGAGAAACTCGACGGGTGAAATCACGATGATGTCCACGCCGTCGGGCAGGCGGGCGTCGTCGACCAGCCAAGAAATGAAGGCGCTGGTCAACGGAAAAGCCACAACAAAACCGAACAGAAAAAGCCCGACATAATATTTGAGCGAGGCTTGAATGGCGTTCCGCATTGAAGCAAGAATTTGACCGCCCGAGGATTGAGCCAATTGCTCAACCGTGGCCTGAATTGATTGCTGACTCATGCGTTCACGCCTCTTCGTCTGAAGAGGATGAAGAGGCCCATACATATGAGGGTGTAGAATCAATCCAACTGCGCCCTTCTTTCCTGAGACGGTACAAACGGTAGACAACAAAACCGGTCATCCACAACGAGGGGAGACTGAGAAACATGGCTTGTCCCATTTTGTCATCCCCGTAATCGTTGACGATTCGAACCTCCATCACGGGTTCACTGTCGGATGCACGGTCATAATGCATGACGATGAAGTGGTAGATTTTTGGCGAGGTGATGTTCAAACTTAAGGTGGTTTGTGGAGCCACCGTGTAGTGATCACCCAGAGACTTCATCACGTCCCAATCGATTGAACCGGTTTCCATCGACGGAACACTCGTTTCGACCATCACGATGACAATCTCAAGCTGCCCTTCCGAATTGAGGTTGCTGATGTTTGACTGCACCGTGTTCCCCGGATCGAATTTCTGAATGATTTCAAACGTGCTATCACCTTCACCCAAGCGGAAGGAGACACGCTCGTCGATGGTCTCTTCCTGATAGTTCACGGCCATCATCATCGCCGTGAGAAGGACCAGCATAACCACACCCTCAACCAAAATATGTCGGCGAACTTTTTCCTTCGTGATTCCCTTAAACACGGGGCCGTAATCATTGCGAAGACGCGGTTGAAGGTGGTGTATGAACAACGCACCGATGCTACCGATGAGGATACCCAGCGGGATGTCAACGAACCAGTGGATACCGAGATACAGGATGGTGAAAATAAACAGAACGGTGTTGACGAGCACGAAGAGATGGTAGGGCCAGTGGCGCCACGCTCGCAGGGTTCCACCCTGCTCCCTCACGTGCAGGTAATTCAACATGAGAATACCGAAAGGTATGGCCACGTGGAGGCTGGGGACTGCGTTGTCCAACGGATCGTGGAGCGCATAGAAAGCGGTGTACCAACCGTCGTGGTAGAGCAGGGCGTCCATACCCGGAATCCAAGAGGATGTAACCTCGACGTTGAAGAACAAATAGTAAGGGACGGCGAGGGCATAAATCAGAAGGTAGTTGAGCGTGACCTTGTCCGTCATGTCTCGATCGCCTGAAAAGGCGAAGTAAACGGTGGTCACGTAGATCAAAAACAGGTAGACAAAGAGGTAGTGAAAATTCAAAAATTCGGTGAGCGCATCGTTTCGAAACGCTTCTTGAACCCATTTTGCAAACTCGCCCTCCAGACCGTAGACCCAATCGGTCCAGTGCCCTGTTCGGGCTTTCATGGGCTCGTTTAATTTGTCCGTGATGGATTTCCAGCGTATGATGACGATGTAGCCCATGGCGTGAAGGTAATACCGCTTATCGTGAAATTCTTGGGCCCAAGAACGCCACGGGACACGATACTCGCTTTGGGAGCGGGTGAAGAACCAGCAGATGATGGGTGTTAGGAACACTATCATGTACATCATGATGTCATAGGGTTCCATGCTTCGGGGGCAGAGAATGTGGCTTTATGCCTTCGGACGATTCGGTGCAGCGGTCGGGCAATTCCCTGCCTTCGCAGCGGGAACCTTTGAGGGGGGACGCTGCGAGCAGAAGCCATGGCAGCGGAGAACGTGTGGTCTCCTGCGCCAGAAAACACCCTCGAAAGCCTGCGACACGCTCTTCAAATGTTTGACGGCATTGAATTTGATGTCCGCATCACGGCCGATGACCAACTGATCCTGCATCACGACCGAACGGTTTCGGTCCCACAGGAACACTTGGAAAACAAGCCAATGTACCTCGAGGAGTGGAATCACGACGACCTCGTGGACTTGGGTTTCTTGAGTTTTGAGACCTTTCTTGACGACCCGCTCGTCCAACGGCTGTGGCGTGATGGGGGGCGAATGGGTTGCATTGAGATCAAACGACCTCATCCCAAGGCCAAATCAGGTGGCGGATTTTTTGGACGAAAACATCACAACAACCACATCGCTCGTGCCATCCAACTGGCTGATGAGGCCCTCAACGAACGGAGCATTCCTGATGAAAACACCGTGTTTTACGCGTTCCACCGAGGCATGCCTGCATCCGCTCGGCTCGCTGGCACGCAACGACCGTGGGCGGCGTTGATTCCCTACATTCCTCCTTACGGCAACCGCACATCTCAGCGCATGCAGGTTCTGCCTCGCTTCATCACGACTTCGTTCAAACGACTCGTGAAGCAACATCGGGCCCAGGGCAGTTCCATGCTCCCGTGCGCAATTGAGTATTTCCAATCTTCAACGCGACACCTTCCCTTGGGACGGCATGTTGGCTTGAACGGTGCTGCTCTCGACCGATTGACGCGTGCGAGAGAAGGCATGCCAACCTATGTTTGGCCAACGCGACTTTGGATTGAACACGACCTCCTGCGCGCCGGCATGTCAGGGTTAACCGACCATGCCAACCCGAAGTTGCGGTGGTTGCCGTCGGGTCATGCCCGCTGGCACCAACCCGGGCTGCGCCCGCTTCTCGATGCCGAGTGGGAACACCTCAAGACAGCCACGCAAGTCAACCACCTCGACGTGTTGGACCGCTTGGAAGACGAAACACCCACCTGGGCTGAGGCCGATGTTTCCCGACGAAGGGCGCTGATGACTGAAATGCAAAAACGCTGGCGATGGAACACGGATGTGGACGACCTTCTCAACCGGTACGAAGGGGCGACACCCCCTCCCAGTGTGCCTCGACTGATCGGGCATCGCGGTTCCGGAAAGTCGGGGAGGCCGGTGCTGAACCCTCAGTCGACATGACGCAATGCTTGCTCTTCTGCGATGTACTTTGGACGGTAAATTGGGGTCCCTTTCCCGTCCCGCATGACGGTACGCTCGTCGATGATTTGAGCACCGATTCCGGCGACTCGGGCCCATCCAAAGAAGGTGGTGTAGTATGTTGGGTCCTCGAAGCCGACGTGATGGAGCAGGGCACCGCTGGCGATGTCAACGTTGGCGTTGGGGTTGGAGATTTTCTTGTTCTCGGAGAGGACCCGAGGGGCGACCTCCCGAAGGGTCCGAATGATTTTGAAATTCTCATCGTCCGGACAGAGTTTTTCGCCAAGGTCGAATTGAACGGTGGCTCGGGGGTCCTCCGCTCGGAGTACAGCATGACCAAAGCCAAACACGGGGCGCTTGGCCGCGAGCTCACCGCGAACGAAAGCTTCGACCTCGTCGGGGTCGCTGGTGCCGATGCGAAGAACAAATTCGAGGCAGGATTGATTGGCTCGTCCGTGAAGCGGCCCTGACAAGGCGTTCATGGCGCCGGCGATCGACGAGTAGACCGTTGCGTGGCCGGAAGCAATGGCCTTCCCCGTGAACGTGGAGAGGTTGCCGCCACCGTGGTCCATGTGAAGAACGAGGTAGGTGGCCAGGATTTTTTCCATCAACGCTTGGTCCACACCTTCCATGTCCAACGTGCGAACAAAACGCTGTACCATGGTTGCCGAGAGGTCATCCTCGGGAATGTTGGCTTCGCGCCCCTAGCGGAATCGGAACAAGAGCCCCATCATGCGGGGCATTCGTGCGATGAGGTTGAGAGCGTCCTCCTTCCAATCGCCTGTTGTATCCAACATGCCCAAGGTGTGAATCCCAACGCTGAGCCAGTCCATCGGATGGCCGTCTTTGGGGAGGGTCGAAAACACCGCTGCGACGCTTTCAGGCACGCGACCCCTCGCAGCAAAATCTGCCTTGAAGTGAGCCGATTCTTCGGGCGTTGGCAACTCTTTGTTGAACAAAAGGTACACGATGTCCTCGGGGGCGTAGTGAGCGAGTTCAGCGATGGGATAGCCGCAGTAATGGACCCCTTCGTTGGGGGTCACGAAGGAGGTTCGACAGGTGCCTACGGGTACGCCTCGAAGTCCTGTGTTGAGGTGGGAGGTGTGGACCGTGAACATGGGTTCATCCTGTGTCATGTTCCTCGCCTGTAGAAGTCCGACATCCATGTTCGGTATAAATGCGGCTCCTCGCATCTCCTGCTGCGAAAATCAGTGTTGCTGGAAACACCGACGCAGCCTACCGATTCCACCGTCTTTTTTTCGGTGGCCATGTTCGGAAGCCTTTGGTCGACGTGCGGTCGGCGAAGATGTTGATGCGGATGGTTTGCCCGTCGATGAGGATCGCATCCTCACCGTCGATCCCCGGGCATGTTCGTTTAACCCGCTCCCATGCACCTGGCGACACGAGGTTCTCCCCCCACCAAGGAAACGCCTTGCACTGTTGCGGGCGAATGGCGTAAACGTCGCACTGTTGTTGTTCGTTGAGGTGAATGCAAATCCCGTCCTCCTCCCGGCTTTTCAGGATGTAGCGCCCGTCGTGCGTGGTTCTCGTGTCCCGCTCCAGCCAAGTTGGAACGTCCAATCCAGCGTGGGCCGCCAATCGTGTGGCATCGTCCGCTGAAAGATAGACGATGCCGCCCGGCTCATCGCAACATTTCCCGCAGTTTGGCTGGCAGGAGAAATGAAGCCCTTCCATCCACCAGGGTGCCCTCATTCTTCCTCACCCATCAAAACCTTGCGCGGACGAAGGCGAGCAAGATGGACCACGTTTTTCTCCGCCTCCTCCTCAAGCAAATCCTCGGCAGAAATCCCGGAACCGTCAATGTTCCATTCTCCCTCAGGTTCGTAGGCGTCCAAGACCTGCGGAGCGGATGTCGATGCTTTGGGTCGCCGGCGCCCAACGCCTTTGCGTCCCCGCTTGGCTGGGAGGTCCTCCTCAAAGGGCGGCAGCGGTTCACGGTCGGGATCGAGTTCGACCAAACGCTCCTCCAACGAGCGCAGTTCGTCGGCGATGGTGATCAGCTCGTCGATGTCAGCCTCGACCGCACGCTGGGCCAAGACCACCATCTGTTCCTCAAGTTGATGAAGTTCAAGCGAAGCGGACACACTCGCACCCGCTGATGCGTTCATCCGCTGGTCGATGGCCTCGTCGATGTCAACCAGCACCTCAACGGTACGGTCCACGTCGGGTTTGCCGAGCGGGTCGTTGGCACGGACAATGTACTTCTCGCGTTCGTGAACGTCCAAGACCGAGGGGCGGCCCGGCTCCAGGGGGTCAACTTGGTCCCGCAGTCGCTGTTCAAGCCGACGTGCATCTTCACCGATGGCGGTTGCTTCCCAAGCAGGAGGTTCGTATTCGTCTTCCTCCCACGGCGTCAGCGGACTGTGCAGGTCGATTCCACCGGCCTCCAACGAGGAATACACGCTGTCAAGCGCATCGCCAACCAGTCGGGTTGCGAGGTCCTCAACGCGTTGCATTTCCTCAGTAGGAGCCACGGTCGCTTCACCTTGAAGCAGGTCGTCGACGTCATCGCTATCGAGCAGCACCGCGCCGCCCTCAAAGGCGATGACGAGTTGCTCCAAACGCGCCTCGGTCATCCGCCAACCCCGGGGTTCCATCCGACTAAGTTGGGCCAAATGACGGTCAGAAACAAGCAAATTGCGCTGTGCACAACGCCATCGAGCGAAGGCCATGAGCGTCGGGGGAAGGGGCGAGGAGAGGCGAACTTCAAGGGAACCACGGAAGACTTCCTTTAATCGGGAAGGCGGGAAGGTCTCGGCGGTCAAGCGCCCTCCAGCGACCACCTGCAGACCGTGGTTCAACGCTTGGTCGACCAAAACACCGAGTTGGTGGCACCAAGTTTCGTGCGAGGCAAACTCGTGAACATCGTCAATCACCAGCGCCGTTGCACCGGGCAGCGCATGCTGCCACGACGCATCCAAGCCATCAACGCCGTTGACATCGGCCGCCGTGATGTACAAAACATGACCTTCCTGACGGCGAAGCATGGCTTGGCCCGTGGCGTGCAGCAGGTGGGAGCATCCGGATTGTGGCTCGGCCACCACCAGGAGCGGGTTGAGGAAATGAGCGGGTCGGTCAATCACTTGTTCACAATATCGGGTGGCTCGAAGATTTTCCTCAGCGGCAAACCACTGCTTGAAGGTTGAATGGTTTGACCAGGCGAGTCGCTGCGGCCAGTCGGAACCAAGGCTGAGGACACGGGTGGCATGGAAGGCGTCGCCCTCTGGCGGAGGTGCGAGTTCCATCTCCAGCGCGTGGCGGACCTCGCCCCGCTGCTCGCTCAAAACTTGACTCCAAACGGGCGTACCGTCGTCCTCGACCCCGACATAGGCATCTGCGGTTTCACCATGAGAAGGACCCTCGTTCGCCTCCAGTCGTTGCTGCAAAAGCCTCAATCGCTCAGCGACATGTTGAGCATACCCTGTTTGTGCGTCAAGAAAGGATGGTGCTGTGCCAACATCGGGGCCGAGGATCCTGTCTGCAATCAAGTCGTAGGTTGGGCGCTGAGCCACACCGACGGTCTGGAAGAGAGAAAGAGGGCGCTCCGCAACGCTGGTCTTGCCCAGCAACGTGTTGAGTTTGGAGCGGGCAGGTCGCTCGTCGGCTGCAGCGAGCGGCTTGGTAGAGGGGGGCGTTGCGGCATGTTGTGCGTGGATGGAATCCCTCAGTTGGCGCTTCGCTTCCTCAAGTTGCGTTCGCAATTTCGTCGGTGATTCCGTCATGGCTCTTCACCGCTGTATCGCTTCAAAGCCTCACCTCGTTCGTTGTACAACGCAGTGGCATCCATGCCGTCGGGCTCATCAAAGGTTGACCACTCGACATAGGCTTTCTCGACGTCCAATTGGGCTTGGGATTTTGAAGAGGTTTCACGGGAGGGTTTGGCGCTCTCATCCACCGGACGGAGGCTGTTGGACAACGGCGTGGCCTTAGCATCGGATGGGAGTTTTACCGTCTTGTTCACGGCAGGAGGTGGCAGGTTGGCCTCCGAGAGGTCCGGAGAACCGCTGACGTTGTCCCTCAACGCCTTGGCTTGGGCCGGATAGGTCACGCGTTCTTGCCGTTTGAGGGCGAGACGTTGCTTTTCGGAAAACACATCCATGTTTTCTTTTCGGTACGCCCGCTTGGTTGGAACTTTGACCGGCCAATCCGGCAGGGCTGTGACGCTGTTCACGACGGCAGAACTGCGATTGCTGGTGAGCCCCTTGTCGATCTGAGGGAGGCGAGGCGGTTGTTTTCTCGCCGGGAGTCGCTGAGGCGGTCGGAGTTGGGGTGGGGCCTCCACCTTGACGGGTTTCTTTTTCTGCCGACGGAACGGGCCTTGGGAAGGAGGAGGGTCCACTTCGGGCGCCTCAAGGTTGGCACGAGGGGATTCGCTCACGAAGCGTCCATGCAGCACGCTGTTCTCGACTTCAGGACGCCAAGCGGTGGCCCCAATGGCCACGTCGCTGGCTTGGTGCTCTGGAACGTGATCGGTTGGGGCAGTGGCTTCCTCAGGCCAGGACTCAACCACTTGATTCAGAGCTTGGGTCGCTTCAATTCGCTCGTCATCGTCAGGAGCGAAACTTCCGCCTTCAAGCCCAACATCGCTCATGACGGTAGGTCCGCCAACCTTTGCGCCTTGGTGCTGAATTTGCGCTGCAAGCCACTGCTCTTCCTCCTCGTCCGGCGCCAAGAGGACCGGGTGGTCCCACAAAACATCGGGATCTTCAACCCACCTCAGGACGGTGCTTCCCCGAAGCTCCGTGGTTTCGGATGCGATGGAGCGTTGAACGGCGGTCTCAAAGAGTTCCAAATCCGTGGTGATGAGCGCAACATGGTCGTTAAACCGTACACCATCGCAGATGGAGCGGAACACGTCCACCATGCCGCTTTCTCCGAAGGCGTTGGCCAAGCGGTCCAAGCCGTCGATGAGGAGAACCGATCGCTCGTTGCCCCACTGGAACGCATTGACCACCGCTTGAATGGAGGTTTGGTCCTGAAGGACTTCGTAGCCGCCGTGAGGGGACAGGAGCGCATAGGATTGGGGCCTTGGCAAACGATGTGTTGCATCGGTTTGTGCATGGGGGAGACCGAACAAGCCGAGAAGGGGCATCCCGCGTTCGGCCAACTCAACACCCAAGGAGATCATGGGGTGTGGGTCGGGAGAATCCAGGAGGTAGACCTGCCCCGGCCGTAGCTGCGACGTGGTCTTGTCCACCGCCTCTCTTCGCCGATGTTCACTTTCCAAAGCTAGGGCCTCTATTTCGTCAAGACGAGCGGCACGACGCCACGAACTGGAGGGAAGTCGAACGCTTGACCACCATGAGGCCGTGGCGTCTCGGTGCTCTTGGTGTTCGAGATGAAGCACGCTGTCAGGGTGTTGTGCCATCGTTGACCGCAGAGCGTTCATCGTCAGCTCGTAGAGACGCAATTCATTGCCGACATCCAAGGCGTCCTCTTCGATGCTGAGGAGGGCCTCAAGGCCTTGCTGCTGCGTTTTCCCTTGGTAAAAGGCCATCACCGGTTGACCGAGACGGAACAACAGCCAACCCCGGCGCCCGTCATCGCTTGAAGAAGGTTGAATGCAAACGGCGCCCGACTGTTCGTGGATGGAAAGATTTCGAACCAGAATGCGAAGAACATCAACGCCACCGCGTCGTTGTTCGACCATGTCGCCGTGTTCGATTGTCACCATGCGGACCGACCCTCTACCATCCCCTTCCCCAAACCCCCTCTTGAAGGGTGCGGCAGTTCTCCGCAGAGGCGAAGCGTTTCAAGCCATGAATCGTGGGACGGGCATGAGCGTGTTGACCGCCGGACCGCTGGAAGCGGACGAGACGGAATTGCTCAATGACGGTCTTCTGCTTTTTGATGAGGGACAATTTTGGCACGCACATGAATCTTGGGAGGATTTGTGGAACATGCTCAAGTCCAGAAAAGCACCTCAAGCGGAAATTCTCCTCGTTCAGGGCCTGATCCAGACGGCAGCCATGCTGCTCCATCACGAACGTAAAAACGCAGTCGGCGTTCAGAAGCAATGGGCAAAGTTGCAACGAAAGTTGGACGGCTGGTCAACGGCGTGGGGTCTCGACATCGCAGTTCACCTTGAGGCGATTCAAACCTACGCCATGGACGCTGGAACATGGCACCAAACCGCCAGCGATCACCAAATACCTCGGGCGTGAGGTTCAAAGTCAGCGGCGTTTGTTTATCTCCATGGTCGATGATGAACCGGGTCTCCCGACCGACATGCTGCGGTTCATCAAAACACCTGTTGCGCAACCCCTCATTAAAGGACGAAACATCGGACTTGCGGGCAGTCTGGTCGTGGCGGTCGTGCTGTTTGTTGTCCTTCGTCAATTCGCACTTGCGCCCACGCTCGCCGCGCTCTTGGCCATTACGACCCTGCTGTTGAACATCGCCGTGGTGTGGCTCCGGTTCCAAAGCCATGCCTCCACGCCGCTGGCGGTCAACATCAACCATCCGTTCATGGACACCGAACCCATGGGCGAGGCTCGAATTTTGATTCAAATGGCCGACGGGCGATGGGTCGCACCGGGAAACCACCGGGTTCGGGCCGTCCCCGACGAACTCCTTGGCGGCTTCACGTTGGTGCAAGACACCGAAGACTACCCCGCACTGGGGCACTTTTCGACCGCGAAAGACGTCGCAGGCACCCTTGCGCGACACCTGGCTCTCATCAACCAAGCCATCGCTCTTCGAGATGCGGTTAACGAGGTACCCGACCCGATTGAGGAGGCGAGGGGCCGGGAAGAACTGGATACGGGATTGCTGGAGCGGTCGTGGCTCGAAGACGAAGAGGCGGTGGAGGTTGAGAGCCCGCTCGTGTCGTTTTTCCGTGGTAAAGAATGAATCTTTTTGCCGAAAAACCACCCCTATCTTCAAAACCGTTACCATCGACCGGAAGATGTGCCAACCAACGATGCATGGATGACCAAGGTTGAGGCCTTGGCCCCGCAAGAGCAGGAGACGCTGCTCGGCACCTCACTCTCGCGCAGGTTTTCTCGCCTGCCTTTGTGGTTGAGCCACCCCGCAAACATCGGCGGATTCTACGGCTTGTTGGTCGCCTTGGCCCTCATCTTGCCCTATGCCTACGGTGGTGATAGCGAGGTCTGGGGCGTTCAATGGCTCTACCACGCATCGTTGTTGATCATCGCTTCAGCAATAAGCGGGTTTGTATCCGTGTTGTTGATTGCGTTCTCAAAACGCCACCCTGTTGCACCACCACGACAATTTCTCTACCCCATGCCGTTCCTAGGCTTGGCGCTCCTCACCGTTGACCGCGTTGATTTGATGTCCATCCCTTCCGCCCTTGTATGGGCGTTATTGCTTCTTCCGGGGCCGGTGTACGTCCACCTGTCTTGGGCACCAAGATGGCGATTGTTGTGCATGATTGAAGACGGGAAGGACCCGTTTATCGGTTTGGAAACCAAACCCGACGACAACGTTGGCGCCGAAGAAATGGTCGACGGCGACACCGAAATGCTCGAGGTCGTTGACGCATTCGAGTCCGAATAAACTCAGATCACGCCAACTTGCGGCCCGACCTTCTCAAAACACGCAAGAACATCGTCAAGGTCTTGTCGGCTCAGGCCTGCAGACATCTGGGTTCGAATGCGAGCTTTGTCTCGGGCCACCATGGGGAACACGATGGCGCCGGCCATGACACCCAGTTCGCCAAGCGCATGGGTCATGGCCTTTGCCGTGGACGATTCACCGCACATTACCGGGATGATGGGCGTAACGGATTCGCCCGTGTCAAAGCCCATGGATTGGAGTTCTTTTCGGAAATAATTCGTGTTGTCCCACAACTTGGCATGGTGCTCCGGCTCGGACATCAACACCTCGATCGCCGCTTTTTGGGCAGCGGCAACACCGGGCGGTTGAGAGCCGGAGAGAAGCCACGAGCGCGAGTGGTTGAGCGCGTGATTCCGCGTCATTTCGGTTCCGGCTAAAATGCCGCCCTGAACGCCCAAGGCTTTGGAAAACGAGCCGGTTTCAAAATCAACTTTCCCTTGGAGTTTGAAATGATCGACAATCCCTGCACCTCCGTCGCCCAACACACCCTCGCCGTGACAGTCGTCAACGTACACCATGGCGCCGTATTCATCGGCCAAGGCCGTGACTTCATCGAGCGGCGCAATGTCCCCGTCCATGGAAAACACCCCGTCGGTAATGATGAGTTTCCTCTCTGACGATTCATGCGCCTTGAGAACCGCTTCCAATTCACCCATGTCGTTGTGGCCGTAAACCGCTCGAGAGGCTTTGGTGAGACGGACACCGTCGATGATGGACCCGTGGTTCAATTCGTCGGAAATGATGACGTCTTGTTGACCCGTAACCAAGGTCGGAATGAGGCCGACGTTCACCGTGTAGCCCGCAGAATAGATGAGCGAGGCTTCGACACCTTTGAACTCCGCTACTTTCTTTTCCGCTTCCAAGTGAATATCCATCGTGCCGGCGATCGCTCGCACCGAGCCGCTTCCTGCTCCGTATTTTGTGGTCGCATCCTGCATGGCACCGACGACTTTTGGGTGGGTCGTGAGATTGAGGTAGTTGTTGGCCGAGAGCATGATGGTGGGCTTTCCGTCCATCTGGCAGCGCGGCACATTCGGCCCCTCCAACGTTGGCGGCTCCCACAACAACGACTTCTCGTTGAGTTCATCGTAGCGCGCTTTCATCCAGGACATGTCACCGGGCATTCTGCTTCCTCGTTGACCGCCAGAATGCGGTGCTTCAAGGTCTTTTGTCTCATCACTCATGGAAGATGGAGTGACGCAAAAGGCGCTCGTCCATTTCCACCGATGCACCCCTCTCGAGGCGAAGTGCATCAAGATGCAAACCACCGATGGAACAGCGATGCAAGTCGATCACTTCCACACCCAGAGACGCAAACATGCGGCGTACCTGTCGTTTTTTGCCCTCGGAGATGGTGATGAACACCGTTCCGTCCGCCTCGAGGGCAACGTTTGCCGGCTGCGTTTGGTAGGGCCGCAATACCCCGTTTTCCTCGAGTTCTATCACCACACCCTCCCGCAACTTGGCTGCGTCGCTCGCTTCGATTCGAGGGGTCGTTTGAACTGCGTAAGTCTTGGCCACTTTGTTCTCTGGTGAAGCGATTTGGTGGACAAGTTGCCCGTCGGTGGTGAGGATGAGCAAGCCGGTGGTTGCCTCGTCGAGACGAC
>Ga0160423_10001935_pt1 | contig 17327 bp, 9 predicted proteins | sample CRUFie14St8metaG_FD_108191 | JGI IMG/M metagenome (GOLD analysis project Ga0160423, IMG submission 108191) | Marine microbial communities from the Costa Rica Dome - CRUD Field 142mm St8 metaG | ecosystem: Environmental > Aquatic > Marine > Oceanic > Photic zone | place: Costa Rica: the Eastern... | reverse complement strand
GGGACTTCAGGGTCGCGACCGGCCCTCCGCTGGCAGGGGATGCCGGCCCGCCCACCCGGGCACCGCTCCGGGACTACCTCCTGCCCGAGCTCGATTACGCGAGCTATGACGTGTCGAGCCAGGCCTGGTCTGGATGCCTCGCCGGGAGTGGGGCGCGGAGGTACCTTGGCGCCGTCGACATCGTGTCCCCCCTCTCCCGAAGGTGCTGCTGCTTCACCAAGAGCTACTCCAGGTATCTGAAAGGGACAGGGTCGCTGATCGCGGCGAACGCGGTGCCGCTGGAGGGAGGCGCTGGAAGCCGAGGATTTGTGGATGACCGGGGCCTCGTGCACATCCACCTGTCCAAGGTCTCGCCGGAGGACAGGGAGAATCTGGAGAAGACCGACGACGAAATTCTCGACAGACTGGTATTAAGGTATTTCACGCCGCGGGAGGTCGCGAACTTGCACTCCTTCCCACAAAGCTTTGGGTTTCCGGACCAAGTGACCAAGAAGCAGAGGTACTCGCTACTGGGGAACAGCCTGAGCGTTGCGGTGGTGACACACCTGCTGGAGTACCTCTTCGACGACGGGGCGTAGACGACCCGCGCAAGGTCATGGTTTGGGGGCGTCTGGGGGCTTTTGCCTGTCTCCGTGGGGCGTGTGCGATGGAGTGACCTCAACGTGCTCGAAAACGGTTAGACACGTTCATTAACATTAAAGCACACAAGTGTGGTAGTATGGGGAGGGGAAGGATCACGTCCGGTCGCGATCGTCCGAAATGGTCGACCAGGCCTCGTTGATGGCCTGGGAGATCTCCTGCGTCCTCGCCTCGATCCTTGCCGCGTCCCGGCCATCAAGAGCTTTGCCAAACCTGTGCATGAACTTGTCGGGGTGCCAGCGCAAGTTAGCCTTCCGAAAGGCCCTCTTGTGCGCAACGAAGGCCTCCCTCGAGTCCGAGGCCCGAGATCCGGCCACCGACTCGCCCTTGACCCTGGCTATCTCGGCCGCCGCCATGGCGGAAAGAAGCCCCGATGTCGCGGGGGGCCAAGGGACGTCCTCGTACCGCAAGGGCTCCGCGACCTCCATAGAGGCCTCAAAGCCCTCCCAGGCCTTCTCATGCGCCGCCCAGGACTCCGCCGCCTCCTCGGACCCGTACAGGTCCGCCTTCGCCATGGCCTCGAGGAGCCTCTCCGCGGCGGTCTCGGCCTGCTCGTACCTCACGTTTGCCTCCCGCTCTAGATCCTCCGCCCAACCCCTCTGCTCCTCCGTCTGGGTTCGCACTTTCTCGGCCTTCAGCCTTGCCTCCCCTTGGCTCCACGCGCTTTGGTACCACTGGTACTCCCTCAGCTCGGACATCGTTTCCCGCCTCTGCTGGTTGAGACGCAGACGCTCCGCGCGCATACGCCTGCGACGTTCCGCTGGATCGACTTCCGAGCTCTCCGACGACGAGGACGTCGAAGGAGACGACGGGCGGCATGGCGGTCCCCCACCGTCCTTCCAGTGCGCTGGTACCTGCGGCCCAAACTCCATCGCGGGCGCCTCGAGCCGTTTTATTTCTGTTCTTGATCAGCTGATGCGTTTTTTTTTTCCGGCCGAGCGCGCGCTTCGAGATCAAGACAGCTGGCGCCTCGCGAGGCGGAAGAGGCTCGAGAGGGAGAGGGCTGGCGTTCATGCCTCCGGGGGGTTCGGGGAGCGGAGGTGGGTGATGGCGGGGTACGGTTGGGTGGCGACGTGGACGCCGGCCACCTCCGCGCAGTGGGCTTACCTATGCGCGGCGTTCCTCGTCGCCGTCGTGCTCCTCAAGCGCGTCGGGGCCAAACTCCTAGCGGGGCTGCTCACTCGGGACGGACTGGTCGTGAACATCCAGGTGGTGAGCCTGGCCAAGCTGAAGAGGATCGAGGTCAGGATCGCCGCCGGCGGCCTGGACGTCCGAGTCAGGGCGAAGGAGGTCTACGTGGACAGGGTGAAGCTTATCCAGGCGCTAAGCGGGGCCTTCGTGGGAGTGTTCCGCGGGGACCCCTTCAGCGTACCCGTCCGGGTGAGCGGGCTCACCGTGACCCTGGACAAGGGCGATGGCGATGGCGCCGGCGGTCCTGAGCCCGCGCGGGCTCAACCGGCGAAGCGCAACAAGCTCGTCGCGTCATACTACAACTCCTTTCTCACGCGGTTCGCAGTCTTCGTGGCGTGCCTCTTTCGGGTCGACGTGGACAACCTCTCCCTGGGCGCCACGAAGGGCGACGCCAAGCTCGAGGTCGGCGTGTCCGAGCTCTGCGTCAGGAGCCACAAGAGGAATCCCATCCTCTCCGTTGGGACCTTCACCGCCCGCGCCTCCCTCCACTTGGAGGGGTCAGGTGCCACGGACCTTGTGCTTTGCGAGACAAGGCTGGAGGCCCTGTCCGCGAGGGCAAGCGGGCTGGAGGTCCTCGACTCGGGGGTTGTGAGGTACCGCGAGCTGGAGGTGGACCTGGGCAGCGCCACGGCCTCCCACACGTCCCAGGCCGAGGCCCTGAGGTCCCTGGCGCGGATGGTGGAGGGGCAGGCGGCGGAGGGAGCAGGAGAGAGGGAGGCCCCGGGGGGGGTCGCCGCCCTGGCAACTCACGCCCCGAGGCGGGTGAACCTTTCAGCGACGAGGGTCAGGGTGGAGACGCTTGAGGACAAGGAGAGCGGCCCGTGGTATGAGTTTGACCTGGGGGGCTTGAGCGTCGCTCTGACGCACCGGGAAGCAGGAGGGCGATCTTCCCTGAGGGACTTCAGGTACACTTGGCAGCTCCTGGTGAAGGCGGAGGACCTGGAGGCCGGTGCGGGGCACCACGGCGCGTCGCCCTCCGCGCAGGTGTCGTGCAGGGGGATGAAGACGATCACAACATGCACGAAGACCGGAAAACTGGTTCAGAACGTGATCATCAACGTGGAGAGTATCAAGACGCGAGTCAAGCCACTCGAGACGGAGGCGGTGGAAGTGCTGGCGGGACAGATCCTCGAGTATCGAAATCTCGCCGTGGCTGGAGCGCAGAGGGAGGTGGAGGCGACCCCCTTCAGAACCGAAGACTACCTCGGCATGCAAGTGGCCATCAACAGCGCGGGTTTTTACTTTGACTCACTAGGCAAGGAGACCATCGTCGCGAGCCTGCCCCACGTGTCCATCAAGCTACAGAAGAAGCCGGAGGGTATCTTCTCGAACGTGGACTGCAAGGACTTGTGTCTGTCCATCGCAAAGGAGGGCAAAAGGTTCCTCAACAGCAAACTCCACGCAGTGAGAAATCAAGACATTGTGAACTTGGGCAAGGTTCGTGTCTCGTTCGAGCTGAAAAGATCCGGCAACGGATCCTTTTTGGACACAGAAGTGGGCATCACCGGATGCGAAATACAGTTAACCTCGCAGTACCTGATGCTTGCTGATATTGTCAACGAGTACGGGCATCCGCTGATGGCTGCCGATGGCCTCAATGGCCTCTTTGGAGCGGCCAACTCGGGCAGCTGTGTTGTCACAAACACCCGTTTTGAGTGCTCAGATCTGGCCCTTTACTTCAGTCCTGTGGGAACGAAGTGCGACGATGGTTCAGGGACAGTGTTTGAGTATTCCGGAAAGAGGGATGATGGCTTGCTTTGCAGAATGGACTTGCTCACTTGCAGTTTCATGCAGGGAGACACATCAAACATACACGTGAAGAAGTGCACTCTTTGCAAAGCTGCAAATTTTGAGACTTTGAACGACAGTTCAGGAGTCCTGTTATACCTCACTGCCATAGAGGATCTTACGCTCACTTTGAGCCGCAGCAGCAGGCTGCCAGATGGCTTTCAAGACATGGTCAAGGTATGGTGTACCAAATTGAAGTTCGAATCGGATTACGATTCTATCATCTTCGTTCTCGAGCTGATCGGGAGGGCAAGCAAGGATGTTGCTTACATTTGCGGAGTGCCACTCTTTGCGCAGCTTCCCCTAAGAAATGGGCCGCCAAGAAAGCCAGTCTTCGAGATTCAAACACACCGGTTGGATGTCATCTTCAAGGAATCTAGGAACGACCTGAGGCTTTCTGTGAGGTCTCTTGCAGTGAGAGACGAGAAGAGCTTGGAGAGCAAATATGTGTCCCTGTTCTTGCTGGACAAGGAAGTCGTGAAACTGAGGGGTCTGAGTCTTGGCGTTCTGGAAGAAGCGGGTCATCCCTCCGAAGTGAGTTTGGCAATCAGACACGTTAGCGCCAGACTGCCCGACAAGTTGGAGGTGGGAAAGCTGCTGCAATCCTACAATTCCTCCTTCATGGATTTGGAAAGAGAGGTCAAGAAGTTGTTGATCGAGGTAGTCAAGGTGGAAAATCGCGGTGAAGGCAATGCTTCTGAATTCAAGTGCAATTTTGCGATCAGTCTTCAAGAGTGGGATTTTGAGGTCGAGCACTCTCAGTTTGAGACTTGGCTAAGCTCGCACAAGTCCTTGTTGTACGAATGCAACCTTGGAGCGCACTTGTTGAAAGAGACCTCTCAGGCAAGCATCTCTGTCTTTGATTACTTCAGTCCTTCCAAGTATGAGCAAAAGAGTGAGACTGCAGAGGAGAGTGGAGATTCCGTCCTGCTCTACAACAAATTGATCCGGAGTTACATGAAGGCGTCCCAAGCTGTGAGCAAAAAGATGAGATTTTACAAGAATGCCTTGCGTTTCAACGGCAAGGGTGCAAGCCTGCGTCTTGAATTGCACAAGACCATGGAAGGGTCCTTGGAAACACCTGCAAGAGAAGGGCATGAAAAATGCATTGTCATACGAAAGGAAGGAAAGTGCCTGATGCTGGATCTGGAAGCCACCTTTGGCGAAGTCCTTGCACATGTCTCGAGCATGGTCAAGCCTTTTGCACACATCAAAATCCTGAAAATCTTGACCCGAGCCCAAAGCAGCAACTCTCCCGTGGGGGTGATTGGTGGGCCAGACAATAGTTGCAGCATCCATGGTGACATCTGTGTCCAGATTGAAGACTTGGACGGTATGTATGGTGTTGCAATGGAGCCTTATTTTGCTCACGCAAGCCGGGCATTCAGAAGGCTGGCCGCACCAAGAGACAAGAGGGTGGGGGAGGACGAGGTCAATGTCTTTGATCAACTGGATGAATCAGTTCTGGGGCACTTTCACTTTTCAATCAAATCCACGAACTTGACTCTCCTTGCGGAGAAAGACCTTCGGGAGGAGATGGAAGACGGCAACTGCTATCACGTTGCTATGCGTGAATTTGAAGTTAGTCTTGCGCAAAACACTTTGAGCGTGTGTTGCCAGGACTTCACAGTGGGTGCTGAGTACAAGATCCACCGAGGAAACCCTCTGAGATCGTCCGTCCAGTACGAATCAGTCCCCATTTTCAAGTCACCCAACTTCCACTTTTCTATCTCACTGCACTGGACGCCTCATGATGCACTGCTGGATGCCTCTTCGGGGACGCTAAAGACTGGCCCAGCTTCACGCAGCGGCACCATTGAGGTCTTCATCAACTTCACAAAAGGGGATATGGCCAACTCTCCTGTCATTTTTGCTGGGGAGAGACAGGTGAAGTGCTTGGCGCATGTTATCTGTTTGCTGAAGGATCCACCAGATGCCATGCGGGATTCTTTCAAGAGAAGGCCGTACGGTTCCTTGCGGGAGAGCGATTTTGAGAAGTTCTCGCAGAAGCTCAGTGGACTTGAGTTCACAATTAAGAGCGATCCGCTGAAGATTAGATTTTGGGATCCGCTGCCGAACGCCAAGAGCCATGTTGCGACTCTTGACGTTCAGGATTACGAGCTTCGAATGGTGTTCCGTTACACAGACTTGAAGATGAGGGTGGCAAACGCCAAAGTGAGAAGAGTTCCAAAGCTTATGGAGATCGACATCACGGGAAGTGACCTAGTCTTCAATTTGAAGGAGAGCGACGCGAGTGATGATGAGGAAAGCGGTGATGTGATGGAAAAGGAAGAAGGTGGCTCCACACCCATTCAGGATCAAATTGCTTTGCTTTTGGGGAACACTCGAGGGCACGACTCTTTCAAGAACAAGGAGTCTCTTGTGCTGAGAATCCAAAGCATGGTGGTTTCCCAAAGGAAAACGGAAAGTACTCTCTTGGAGAAGACCCCCTTTCGGGTGCAGATTCACAAGGCAAAGGGGCTTCTGAATACCTTCAAGAGGGACGCGCTCTACACTTGTATCCAGACTGTTACCAGCGGAATCAATGACGTACTAAACGAGCACAAGGGAGATGATGGAAAGTTTGAGGCAGCCTCCGCTCGTCCTAAGGAGTTGGTGGACGTGCCAGTAAAGGAGGAGGAGGAGGGATCTGATGCAGAGACTGTGGATCAGCGGGACCTCCTAAGCATTCTGTTGGAGAAAGATGATAGGCCGCTGGCGTCTGCAAGAGAAATTGAAAAGGATGCGGGGAAGGACATGAACTTGGACTTCGTTATCGAAGCTATTCAACCTCAATTCAATTTCGAGTCTGAGGGTGCGAACGGAAGATTCCTGCTGTCAGCTGAAAAGGCAGTTGTGAACGGCTACAAAGATATTGAGAACGGGGTCTGTTTGCAACAGAAGAGTGAGATTGAGCTGGAATCCATACAAATGCACGTCTGCCAGCTTGATGTGGACCCAAACGCACAGGTGCAGTGGCTCAGCGAAGAGCAGCTGAAGAGCGGCTCCCTAGTGTCTACGAATGAGTCACTCTTGCACTCCGTATTTGATCCGTGCTCGATTTCTTTGGATTTGCTTCAGCGAGGTCAGCACTTCGAGATCGACATCGACCTGTCTTGCCTTACCCTCGCACTCGATCCGAGAGAGTTTCAGATCACGTCTGATGTGTTGAGCAGAATCGCACTCTCGCCCTTCCCAAAGATGTCCGAAAAAATAAGCTTGTCCTTGCTGGGTGCGGACATGCTAGACATCACAAGGCTAAACATGTTTGCCTCTCCAGAAGAAGTCGAGGCTTTCAAGACATTGAACAGGACGGCTTTTGAGGGTTTGGAGGGGGTGATGTATGCCCAGACTATCTCGGGGCGGACTGTGGAGGACGTGATGGAGAAGCCAGGGTTGAGGTGTCCTGAAGCCATGTACCTGAAGGAGAGGCTGAAGGAAAGCATGAAGCACGCACTGCAGGAGAAGAGGGATCTCGTCAAGGCTGTGCTGGAGAAGGAAAGAAAAGCCAAAGCGTTTTCGGGTTCCAACCACAAGCAAAGCAAGGTATCCCTGAAGGTCAACGAGGTGAAGTGGTCATTTTGCAAAGACAGGAAAGTATTCATGGAGGCAACCCTGCACAAACTTCACTTTTCAAGGGTCCGGTACGAGGACTTCTCTGGAATCACCCGATTCCAACTGGGTGAGGTCATCTGTGTCGCGAGCATCGTGGATGACAAAGCAAATGTGACAACGTACGAAGTCCTCGACATGTGGAAGATAAAAGAGTACGGCTCCACCCCTTTCCTCCACATATACATGGTGGCCAACGGCGAGAACCACGGCTTGTCATCCTTTGAGCTTTGTGACATCAGTGTTCATCCCATTGAGATCAGCTTGGCTCAGAAGACGGCCTCGGAGATACAAAAGTACTTCTTCAACAAGTCCTTGAGCCCAGAGGAGAGGCACCAGCTTTGGTCCACGGTCAGCTCACCCGCGCCCAAGAAGATGGAGTCTTCTGCGTCTAGGAAGTCGGTCAACTTCACCGAGACTGAGACCCCTCCAGCTCCCCAGAGAATGGATGCTTCAACCTCAGGACAGTCCCACAAGTCTAGCCGCTCTTTGGACTTCAGCTCGCACTCCATGCAGGCCGAGGACGGGTCCCATAACCGATCTGTATCGGTCGGGGACATGTCTATCGTGAGCGCGACGGAGTACCTGCTGGAGGACGAAGAGGACAACGAGGTACGCTCCATGCTGGACCTTCTGAACGAGGTCTTTCCCCTGTCCCCGTCCGAGAAGGCGCTGATCCGGCAGGACAGCATGAACAAGGAGAGGGGAATCCTGCTGAACAAGGTCAGGGTCAATGAGCTGGGCATGAAGCTGAGCTTTGAGAGCGTCGTGCTGAACGTCAGAGACATGAAGGTGTACCTCGACACTTTCAACTACTTTTACTACAAGGGGACCTGGCAAGACCTGCTCGAGAAGGTGAAGTGGAACATCATCAAGTCGGTCGTTAAGAATGTGGCGGGCTTTCAGCTCGGCAAGATCAAGGCCTTCACGAGCAGCCTCACGCCCGTAAAGAAGGCTGTGGCGACAGCGCGGAGGAAGTCGATCTTCTCCTGGAACCGGGGAGAATCTCCGCCGGGGAGCTCTGGCAAGGACAAGACGGACGAGGGGAATGAAGAGAGGGAGAAAAGGAAGCTTCTCTTCGGCGACAAGTACATTAAGAAGTAGAATATAGTATAAAACTGTTTGTAACATTATTACTTTTTGTTCACGAGGTCTTCCCAATGATCTCGCTCAGGGTTCGGGTGTACTCCTTCTGGTGACGCCGCAGCAGCTGGACATGCTCGCCGGTCTCCCACTTCCGCGCGGTCACGGCGCTGCCAAGGCCCTTTTGCCGCTCCATGAACTCAACGATCGCCTCCGTCTTGATGACCTTGTCCTCCGCGGTGTAGAGATAATACTGGCTGCGAAACCGAGCGCGGTCGAAGCTGTCGAGGACCTCCGCGGACCAGTTCGAGTAGTGAGCGGAATCGTAGATTGTCCACCCAAAGTCCCAAATCATCTTGAACGGCGTCTTACTATACAAGTTGAGCGCGAAGTTCTCGTCCCTCCCCCCCAGACCAGTTAAAACGCCCACCACGGCGTCCTCCTTGGTCAACCGAAGACACGGTCCGCAGTCGAAGACAACGGACGAGTTCTCGATCAGCTCTGGGTCGGGCAGCTCGTCCGGCCGCTCCAAAAGCTGCCGGAGGACCGATCCGAAGAAGGTGAAGCCGCCTTGCGAGAAGACGTGCCAAATGACTTTGGTGGGAGGCGAGCCGTCCGCGTTGCAGGGCAGGTTTCGTCTCGCCGTATCGAGAAACCGCCTGGCCTCTCGATCGCAGAACCCCTTAAAGAACATGGCGGGCAGAGAGGGAGTGTAGCACACGACCTCTCGCGCGCCCAGCTGCTGCCACGCTTCGCAATACTTGCCCAAGTGGCGTTTTTGCGAACCGAACCACCCAATTGCGACGACGACCACGTCGTTTTCTCGCCGCTTTCCGTAATCGGAGAAGTGGCGCCTGGTTTGATAATCCGACGAGAAGTCTGCCGACAAGCGGGTGGGCTGGCGCAGGATCGCGCTCGAGACCACTAGAGGCTTGGCCGCCCGGACCGTTCTCAGTAGAAGCCTTCGCATCGCGCACTCCCGCCCTGCAGGTCAGCAGTCGTCTGCAGGTCGGCGTTGTTTCCGATGGCCGCGGACAAGCTTGTTGACCTTGGCTTCAATCAATCCACTCTTCCCCTGCGCAGGGCGCGCCCCTCGTCGCGAGGATCCTCACAGATATCCCTCTGCCTGCCACACATCGATGGATATCCAGCTTGGGGCCTTGAACTTTAATCAGATTTCCCAGAACTCAGCACTCAGCATCGCTCGGGCGACCCTGCAGGGGGAGCGTGGCGCCCGCCGATGGAGGAGAGATGGTAGCCAAGTGCGGCATCTGCAACGAGGCCGACGGTAGGTACAAGTGCCCGCAGTGCCGGACAGCGTACTGTTCCGTAACGTGCTTCAAGTCGCACAAGGGGAGCGCCGCCTGCGCCGAGGCTCGCGAGGCTCTGCTCCGGCAGAGGGAGGCCGGCCAGTCGCCGCTGCTTCAGGGGTTGGGCTCGGGCGATGGCAAGGAGGATGAGGGGTACCGGGTCACCCCGGACCAGCTTGACAGGATGGTCGAGTCGAAGAGGCTCCAGGAGTGGCTCAGAGACCCGATGCTGAGGGAAGTCATCGAGCTCGTCGACGCTTCGGGGGACAGGGAGAGGGCTCTGGACACCGCCGTAGGGAGCAACGAGCAGTTCTCCGAGTTCGTGCGGGTGCTGGCGGAGACGATCAATCCTGAGGGCGCGCCCACCTAGGTCGTGCAGTCCATTTGTTACACTGTAAAGCTCTCTCACTTTTCCTTCTTTTCTCCTTCTCCTTTTTCTCCTTCTTTTTCTTCTTCTTTTCCGACTTGGCGTCCGCAAAGTACTCCGATACGTCCCCCGCGGCGTCCCGGTCCCGCGGTTTCGAGCTTCCCTTCGACTTGAGTGACTTCACCACGTCCGAGAGGCTCTCGCCGCCCGGCTTGGCCTTCTTCGTGGAGGGAGGGTCCCCACCCTCCCCAGGGGGCCTGAATGCCTCCTCCCTCCTCCTCTTGCTCTCCTCCGTCCTCCTGGCCTGCCTCTCCTGCTTCTCCTCGAAAGTCTTCGCCTTCTTCTGCCGCTGGTTCAAAAAGTACTCTCCGCTTTCGATCTGCAGGTCCACCTTGCTTGGCATCTGAGGCGGGGGGAAGGGGGTGTACTCCTTCTTCTGTCTGATCACCTTGGGCTTCTTCCTCTGCACGTTCTTTTTCTTGAACTTGGGCAGGAACCTGTCCCACGACTCATTCTTCAGCCTCTCGTCCTTCTCCAGCTCCCTCTTGATCATGAGCTCCTTAATGTGGAAGATGGGGTGGACGTTCTTGATGCAGTCCTCCACGATCCTGCGGACGACCTTGAGGCCCTTGTATGACCCCATGGCCGACACGGTGTTGCCCTGCACGAGGATGTAGCAGTTGGTGAGGAGCTCCAGGGCCTTTAGGGTGCTGCCGTTGGGGCCGATGAGTCGCTGCCTCCTCTTCACAAACTTGTCCGTGTTCCTTATGAGTCCGCCTATCTTGATGATGTCGCAGTTGACGTCGTCCTGCAGGACCTTGAGGGCCTGCGGGGCCGGGACGCTACGTGACAGCAGCTTGATCAGGTCCCGGGCCTTGATGATGATGTAGGGGTCGTACGTCTTCCTCGTCGTGAACACGGACATGGAACCCTGTGGGGGACGGCGGGGGGAGGTCAGCGCTCTCAGAGGCATTGGGATCGGAGAATAAGAGAGAGGTCGCGAGGGAGAGACGGATGGAATGGAATGGAACACAACGACGCACCTCGACCAGATTGAGCTCGCACCGCACTCCGACCTCCTTCAGGCTCCTGGTCACGAGGGGCCAGGACTCTCTGAGGTATTTTTCTCTGTATTTCGGGAAAAGCACCGCGAAGGAAGACTCGTCCGCCAGGCCGCCCGGGTTCTCATCCTTCCCGCACTTGGGTATCGCCCAGTGGTCGATGCCCTCATGATCCCAGGGCTTGTCCTTCCTGTGCCTCTTGTTCTTCGACACAGCCACGTTATTTTCGGCGCCGTCTGCCATCCTTGCGCCCGATCCCACACAGCACTCTCCCTCTCCCTGATCTCGGACGGCTTTGCCCATCAAGCTGGAATCATCCAGCAGCTGGATGATCAGGACACACACGCGTCAGCCAGCGCGCTACAGAGCCCCGGGCGGTGGGAGAGCCTCGAGACCGAGAGCGGGGGACGAGGGAGAGAGAGGGGGAGAGCGCGCGCGGGAGGTCGGTCGTCGGGGGGCCGCGGCGCTCGCCTCGTCCATAACCCACCCACCCACCCAGCCGACCTCCGACGCACGCGGGGCCATGGCTTCGTCATCGGGTTCGGCTTCCCAGCCGAAGAAGGAGGTGGAGAAGTGGGTGCTGACCGAGGTGATTGGCCAAGGTTCTTTCGCGAAGGTCTGGAAGGCGCACCACAAGGAGACCGACAAGGTCGCCGCGGTCAAGGAGATTAACACGGAGAGGCTGAACAAGAAGCTGCTGGAGAGTCTTGCGTCGGAGATAGCCGTGCTACAGCGCGTGAACCACCCGCATATCGTGAACTTGTACGAGACCATAAAGAGGCCAGAGAAGAGCAGGATCTACCTCGTGCTGGAGTACTGCGAGGGAGGGGACCTTTCGCGCTTCGTCAAGCAGAATGGAAGGCTGCAGGAGCAGCGGGTGCTGTACTTCATGCGGCAGCTCTGCTCCGGGCTGAAGCACCTGAGGAGCCTGAACCTCATGCACCGTGACCTCAAGCCCCAGAACCTGCTGCTGTCCAAACCCCAGGGTGAGGGCGGGGATATGGTCCTGAAGATCGCGGACTTTGGGTTCGCCAGGGACCTCAGCATCCACGGCCTGGCGGACACCCTGTGCGGGTCCCCCCTGTACATGGCCCCTGAGATCCTGCAGTACAAACAGTACGACGTGAAGGCGGACCTGTGGAGCGTCGGGGCGATCCTCTTCGAGCTCGTGAGCGGCGTGCCGCCCTACACCGGCAGCAACCATATCCAGCTGCTGAAGAGCATCGAGCAGAGGGAGGCAAGCCTCCCTGCGGACCTTGACCTGTCCGTGGCTTGTGCCCACCTCGTCAGGTGCCTGCTGAAGAAGAACCCGATCCAGAGGCTCTCGTTCGAGGGCCTTTTCTCGCACCCCTTCATCACGGGGGACGTTGGCGCGCTCGAGGCGGAGCGAGGAGACCCGTCGGCCAGGGGAGCCCTCCAGGTCAACACGGTGTTGGGGTCTGCGCGGGGCGTGAGTTACAGTGGCGGCAGGGGCAGGCTGAGGCCGGCCTCGGGCGGGTCCAGGCGGGGGTCAGGCGACAGAGCGATGCAGCCGAGCCCACAGGACGAGGCACAGTGCAGCTCGCTGGAGAGGGAGTACGTTCTGATCGAGAGCCCAGGGGGCGGGAACTCTCAGGGAGCCAACTCAAACTCCTCCCAGGCATCGTCCCAGCAGAGCAGGCCGAGCTCGAGCAGCCTGAGGACCCGGGGGATGAGCCTGGGGAGCACGGACATGTTCCGGCAGTACGCCGTGAAGTCCACGCTCAAGGGATCTGGGCTTGACTCGGATCCCTCCACGCCCAAGGCCAACTTCAGCCTGCCCATCCACAGGCCGGAGAGCACCTTGGAGAGGATCCTGCTGCTTGACAAGTGCGCCACGATCATCGACGCACAGGCCGGAAACCAGGAGGACACAGGAGACGCCTTTGCCCTCTACCTCTTCGGCGCCAAGCTCCTTGAGACGTGCTGCCGGATGATCCAGGCGGAGCGGACGGCCGCGTCCTCGAGGGTGGGCGCGGAGGGGGAGGCCGAGGGGGATAAGGGCATCGACTTTGGGGAGTTCCAGGTCACCACCCTGTCCAAGATGGAGGGACAGCTGGCCAAGGCGCAGAACCTCGCGGAGACGAGGCTCATCCCTACGGACTCGAGTCACAACAATACTATTCCGGACCCGCTGGACCTGATCTACAAGGAGGCCCTTGCCATCGCCAGGAAGGGCGCTGTGGAGGAGATCATGGGAAACTACGCCGTCGGAGCCGAGTGTTACTTTTGCGCGCTCAACCTCCTCTTCTTCATCTGCACAGAGGCCAAGGATCTCAACTGCGACCCTCCACTCGCGTTGGACCAGGCGGAGCAGGCGAGGGTGTACAGCTACACGCTGAACATCCAGGAGAGGTATGCTGCGTGCGCCGCGCAGAGCGCCTCCACCTCCGCGGAGCCCTAGAGACCTAGCGAAGGTATTTATGTAATGTTAAAAAAACTCTTAAAGTTCCATGTGGCACCAAAGAAGTCGTCTTCACCTAGCCCCCTTGCCCCCAATGAGGGAGAGGAGGCCCTTGGAGAGCCTCGGGGTCTTGTCGGTCACCGGGTCCGGCCTCGCCTTTTTCTGCGGGAACACCCGCGAGGATCTCTTCTCCTCGATGCTCCTGAGCGCCTCCTCCCCGCCGTGCTCCCTCTTCCTCTTCTCCATCTCCGAGATGACCTTGGCCTGGTCCACCTTGGACAGGTAAAAGTCCCGCTCCTTCCTCGCAGCGGAGACCTCCTGCGCGAGCTTCTGGTCCCGAACCCTCCTCTTGTACGCGATGTCCTCCGTCAGGTTCTCCCACTTGAACCCGGGGAGGTACTTGAGGTTCCACAGGTCGTAGTAGTACTTGGAGCGCTTCTTCCTGCCGCCCATGGGCTCCCCGTTCAGCAGCCTTGCCACGTGCTTGGCGACTTTTTTATCCACGAACTCGATCCAGCCCTCGCTGTAGCTCTTGCCCTGCTTCTTCCCATTCTTAGACTTGGACCCGGAGCCGTGCTCTAGCGACAGATACACCCTGTCCACCTTGCCGTGAACGGACAGCATCTGCTTCAAACGCATCGGCTTTAGGTGCGGTGGAACTCGGGAGAGGTAGACTATTCCGCTCTTCTTCGACTTGCCGACCTTGCCAACGGTGCCCTTTAGGATCTCCTCGCGCGTCGGTACCTTGGCCTCCTTGCGACCGGAACCCTCGGCCCCCGCGGAGCCCCGCGCCTCCTCCATGTTGGTCAGCCCTGCAGCCTCCAGCGTCGTCGCCACCCCCAGCTCTGGGGGGCTGGGCAAGGATTTCATCTTTTTTTTTTTTCGAGGATCAGAGAAAACGGCTCGGCTCGAGGAGCCGAGGGCGGAGCGAGGGCGGAGCGAGGGCAGAGCGTCGCCCTGTCGACGGGGGGGGGGGCTTCGCAATGCCGATCATACCGGAGAAGCACCTGTTGAGCCAGCTTGGCCACCTTCTCGGTGCCCAGGCCATAAGGGGCCACGATGAGACGAGTCCGTGTTCCCTCGGAGCCGTTGCCCGCCGCGCCCCGGGCGAGGCGAGCCCTTTGCCCCAGAAGCTCCCGAGCGGCATCTCTCGCTCCGAGCAGCTGCTGGGGCTGCAGAGGTACCTGAACTTCCCCTTCGTCCCGGCCTACGCGGGCGAGGACGGAGGTTTGGTCCTGGACCGTGTGGTGCACACGCTAGGGAGCCGGGGGAGCTCGTGGTGGGCCACAATCACCGCCAGGCTGAGGGCGCAGAGGGCGTGGTTGCAGCAGAAGGCCGGACGGAGCAGGAAGAACTCGCTCCTGGACCCCACGAACTACGCGCTCAGCGTGCAGACCAACAGCCGGGTGTCGAACTCGCTCTCCCTGTGCGCCAACCTGGACTTCGACGACTTCAACCAGGTCGTCGCCCTGGCCAACGGCAGGGAGAGCGAAGTGCCGCTCCGTATGCAGGCAGAGCTCAAGCAGAAGCTGCCCTGGCACCAGCTGACCGCCGAAGCGATCCTGCACGGCAGGTACAGGGGAACCGGCTTGGGAACCATCCAGGTTCCAAGGGTCCTGTCTGCTGACCTTGCCTCGGACAGCAGGAAGAGCGGGCTGCGGTACCAGGCCGGCCTGTTTCAGGTCGTGTCCAACGACGAGGGGTACGGGCAGGACGCGGGCGAGGGCCCCGCCGGCTTGCGCACGTCGACCTTCCTGCAGTGCGCCGCCACCGTGGAGAAGGACCTGGTGCTTTGGAGAGGGAGGAAGGGGAGGGAGGGGGGAAGGCCGGGCGGGAAGGTCCTGAGCCCGTTCGAGCTCGCGTACAGCACTAGCAAGTTCGGGTCCGAGGTGAACAAGCTGAGGCTCATGAGTCGGACTGGAGCCTCCGGCCCCGCGCCCAAGCCGAGCGAGAAGCCCGCCTCTCCCCCGAAGAGGAGGATGCCATTCAGCGCCCTGCTGAACACGCCGTACCTGAGCTTTGGCGGCGTGGCCGGTGTCCTGGCCCAGGCCGACCTCGGGGCCCTAGGCGACGCCTCCGCCTCCGACGTCCTTTCCAAGGTCGGCAGGGGTCTGCTCAGCCCAGGGGACGGCAAGTTCTGGGCGACGAGGAGGGCTTTCGCCTCGGCCGGCCTCAACGCCCAACTGGGGACGTTCTCCAAGCACATCCTAGACTTCACGTCGGTTTCGCTGAAGCTGGACACGGGCGTGACCTTCCCCGGAGGGAGCGGGGAGACCGCCGCACCTGAGTCGGGAGCCTTCAGACACGGCCTCCTGGACCAGTACGGCCGCAGCCGCCACATGCTGAGCGCGTCAGTGGCGCAGCAGGTCTTCGGCCCCCTCAGGGTGAGGGCGGACGCAAGGTGCGAGGTCGAGCTCCGCGCGCCGCCGCAGGGCGTCCCGCTGCTCGACAAGATCGCCGGATGCGCGGGCCTGCCCCCGGGAGCCCAGGTGCCGGAGGTCGTCTACGGCATGGACTGCCAGCTCCCCTACCTGAACGGTGCAGCAAGGTTCTCGGTCTGGTACTCGCCCACGCGGAGGGAGGGCCTCGGGGAGATAAGGCTGCTGTGACAACAGCGTGGGACACGGGCGTCGGGGTTTGCTACTTTGCTACACGGTTTTGTTTTACTCCTTGACTCCCAGAAAGCTGGCATCTTCCTCGTCAGTCCTCATCATCCGAGTCCGACCCCTCATCGTCGTCGTCCGAGTCCCTCTTCCTCTTGCCAAGCTCCCCGTCACTCTCCTCGTCATCGTCGCTGTCGTCCTCCTCTGCGGCCGCCGCGTCGTCAAAATCGTCCGTGTCCTTGCCCACGTCACCGCCCAGGAGGAAGGCAGTGCCAGGCTCGTCCCCGTCGTCGTCGTCGTCATCGTCAGAGTCCGACTCTGCCGCCAGGCCAGACTCCTCCTCCGCCTCCTCGTCCGATTCGTCGTCGTCGTCGTCATCATCATCGTCGTCGTCGTCGTCGTCGTCGTCCGAGTCGTCATCGTCGCTGCTGCAGGAGTTCGGAGGAGTCAGTCGATGGCTCGCGAGACTCGGGAAGGGAGGAAAAGGGGGGGGGGGAACGCACCTGTCGTCGTCGTCGTCGTCGCTCGCCGAGCCCTCGTCGTCGTCATCGTCGTCATCGCTGCTAGACCCTTCTATGTCCACCTGCGCGAAAGGAAAAAAAAAGAGTTCCCGAGTTAGGCAAAGGGAAGAAGAGGTGCACGGGAATGTGCCGTCACTCACCTCCTCGATGTCCTCCTCCTCTACGTCGGAGTCCTTTTCCGAGTCGTCCGAATCCTCCCCGCCAACTTCCTCCTCCCCGCCATCGTCTGACTCCTCCTGGTCGCTGTCGTTCTGCGCCGCCGGCGACACCTGCTGTTCCGGGTCGGGGTGCTCCGGATCGAGGTCCCATGTCAGCCCCGTCTCCAGCTCAGGGGTTCCGGCAGAACAAAAAGCGAGAGAAGACGACTCGCGCTTGCTGACGCTAGCGGGTGCTGCAACCTGTGTGGCGTATGAGCGGCTGGTGTCCGGCATTTTTTCTTCGACCTGGCCGAAGGCGCGCAACGGTGGAACGCGTGGTGTGGTGCCCGCCCCCAAACCCTTTCCTCTCCTGCCACGATGGCGATGGGCGGGAAAAAATTTTTGATTGACCCCATCCAAAATCCGAGCTCGGGGGGGGCGTTTTGAGCAGCGGAATGGTGGATCTCACCATTGATGCCGGGACGAAGGAGAGGGCAAGGGGGGAGAAGAAAAAGGACGAGAGAAGGTGGCTGCAGAAGGACTGGATGCTTTGCCTCGCGGGAGGAATGATGGTGATGAATTTGCTAGGCTCC